>Ga0209700_102195_pt1 | contig 39982 bp, 23 predicted proteins | sample SiratroredBW_FD_187528 | JGI IMG/M metagenome (GOLD analysis project Ga0209700, IMG submission 187528) | Root nodule microbial communities of legume samples collected from California, USA - Siratro red BW (SPAdes) (version 2) | ecosystem: Host-associated > Plants > Roots > Nodule | place: USA...
TATATATATATATATATATATATATATTTTACAAATATACATCTGATTATAGTATTCAAATATTTGACATAATTTTTCATACAATCAATCACTTTTAAAAAATAATTTTCCGCTTATTAAGTCTTAAAAGAATGACGTAACTATTTTATACCATAATCACTTATGTTTTAATCTTAAATACACAAACCCATGATCGGAATGAATTCAAATTCACATCAATTACTCTAAAAGAATCTGTTTAAGACAGAATATGAATGCCCATCTCTGTTGTAAGCTCAGCCTTAACTAAAGCAAAAACGGACAATATATATGCTTTTAAAGTCCAAAAGTTTATATTTAAAATTAAGTTTAGAAATCTTTGCTTAATTGATAAGTAATTACTAAAAAACAATTACCGTTGTTTAGAATGGTCTGTGATTATTTTGGGAAAAATAATTTATAAAAAAATTAAATTAGTAGTCTTATTAATTAATTTCTTAATTTTTTAATTAATCATATAAAAGTAATTAAATACTTTTATATTATTAAATCTATTGAATAAACATCTTTTAAATTTGTTCTACGAATATTCTAAAGAACAATCGCTTAATTAAAGTACTAAATAACTATTAATATTCACCAAATATACCTTTTAAAGTTTGTTCCACGAATATCCTAAAGAACAATCTCTGCAGAGTAGCTTTCAAATAAATAAAGAAAGAGTATAAAGCTGCTATGGACTCATATTCATTATTTTTTTACTACCATTTCATTGCTATTAGTCAAAGTGAGATCGGATCGTTAAAATAAGCTTGAAGAATTTGTGTTTTGTAAATGAAAAAAAATATGATAATAATTAATTTTTGTGATATAAATTAAAGATATAAAGATTTTTTTATCGAAATATAAAGAAACATGTTTCTCTACATTTTTTTAGTATGTTTTTACATTATTTCAAATAAAAGAAAGCCTAAATACACTTTTGTTTTTTTTTTTAATTTTTAAATGCTTAATTTTTTATTTTTATAAAGTAAATATTTAACTTCATAATTAGTTCTATATTTTTTAAAATTATACAAATTTGATTTACTGTTAATATATGCTATCCATTACTAACAAAATGTGGAATTAAATTCCAAGGGTTAATTTTAAAGACTGAAGAATTGTAATTAAATATTATTTTTTATAAGAATTAAACTACACATTCCTAAAACTACGGGGATTAAATTAAGGATAAAAATATTTCTTTTTTATTTTTTGGTCAGTATCTTTTACACGTTAGTTAGCGAGGTACATAAAATTGATTAAGATAATTTGTATTAAAAATCACCAATGAAATCGATTATAACGTATTAACTATGATTCAAGTTAAGAATATTTATAATTGCGAAAAATATGGTTTTCATTAATTAAATAATTTTGTGGTTCTTCTAATTGTGTGAATTTTAAATATGGTACTTAATTATTGTTACCTAGGATACCACGGTAATTGAATATAGCTTATACAATGAAAATCACGTTCGCTCCGAAGTATTCGGCAATCCAAATTGTTCCAGGTTAATAGACGTTCCAAGGACTAGAGGGAGGCTCACCTGGGATGACACTCCGACGCTCAAGTCAGCGGTTACGTTTAGGTTAAGAAACTGAATAATCAATGAAAGTGAGATTAGAATTAGGTTCGAAATACTTCCTGCGTCTGGGTAGTATACGTCTATCATGAGCTAGAGGATTAAGCCCATCTGTTGGAGTAACTGGTCGAGTAGTTACTAAGTGGTTGCAGGTGGACTCGAGATGGGAGGAAGTTAGATTACTTGATTCCTAGTAATTTGAGGACGACCACAACTAACCCGACTTCTCCAAGTGCTGACGATACACAAGTCCCCTGAGCTCCGAGTCATAGATGACGAGTGAGTTTAAGGTAATAAGAATGTTCTGCCTGTATAATATATATAGGGGACAAGATGTTAATCCAAGTTTACGCCTCGGATTCCATCTCATAGTCGAGCTCGAACACTCTGAGTGAATCTCAGTTTATCTAACCGAGCTTGCTTAGTCGAGCTTACATGGTTGAGCTTACATGGCCGAGTTCATTTGGTTGAGCTTACATGGCCGAACTCATTTGGTTGACAGAGCATTAATGAGGGATTTTCATTAATGATTATTTTTCTGAATTTCGCGCTTCTCGAGGTGCAGAGGTGGTAAGTAAAACCCCTTTTTAGCTATCCCTCCATCGTTTTGATATGACCAGGTAAAGGTTACACGAGTTTTTTCTTGATTGGGTGACCTACCTCCACGTGGCCCTAAAAAGAAATTTCAAAACATTGTGTTTTGAGTTTCACTTTCCTCGTTCTTCCCTCTCGTGCTTCAAATTCATGGGGTGTTATTGCATAAGTTCGTTCTACTGTGGTATTCGAACAACTATAAGCTTCTTCTCAAAGTTGTGTGCTTCTTTTCCAACCATTTGACTCATGGATTCTCGCCATTTCTCTGCTCTTGGTAAGTTTTTGTGCTATGACTTCTCGTCTTCCTACTGTTCTCCTTCTACTTCGTCTTCTTCTTCTCGTTGGCGCTGCTAGGCGGATCGCTGTAGGCGTCTGAACCCTTAGAATAGTAGGTTCTTCCACAGAGAGGCCTCTTGCGGTAGAACTGCCTAATCCTTCTCCTGTTGCTGAGATAGCAAGGAAGAAAGAGAAGTTTGTTGTTGTTCCCTCCAAGCATAAGGCAGAAGCTTCACCGGAGGGGCAGGTTAAGAAAAAGAAAAAGGGAAAGGGACGACCTCGTTACCCCTTTCGGCCGACCCAACTTACGTGTGGGTCAATGGCGAGGTTGATAATTTCATCTCTTGGTGCACTAACTCTTACCTCTCAGAGCGTATACGATCATACGACATTTATGCTCCAGAGTTTGTTCCCTATATAAGCTTATGTGGTTGTACAAGGTCGGAGTGTGTATATATGCATCCTGTTGCCGACACCGATGACTAGACTATACTTATGTATACAAGTATATGTTCAAGACCTACTATATGCAGCTTCCCTTTTCTAGTTTTGAATGTAGCATGCTGACTATAATAGACGTGGCTCCTAGCCAATTACATCCCTATAGCTCAACATTCCTTAAGGCTTTCCAGATTTTATATCATTTTCTCCACATAAGGCCGACTGTAAATTAGTTTATGTTTTTCTATTAATTGAAGCATGGTGATCCCGTGGGTTGGGTTTTCCTGAGTGCTATTCACGACTGCCAACTGTTTACTCTCTACTCCCAATCTTGGGAAAAGTTTAAGGATGACTTCTTTAGACTTAATGCCAACAAACACGACCCTCTAAAACGAGTTTTGTTCAATAAGGACTTTGCCCTACTAAGAAGTTGTTAGACACCCAGGTCGTTGAAGATCCTGAGTCTTATTTTAAGGGTGAGTGTTATAACGCTAAGTGATTGTGTATGTGGCTCTGCTTTTTTATTGTTTGATTTGATATTTGATATTGCCACTAGTATCTTTGTTATTTGGCAGAAATCATGGGTGATGACTTTGATTATACTATCTTTCAACAGGCAATTCAATCTGCACCCGGGTTGACTTTGGATGCTCCATTGGATGGTGCTGGCCAATTATCTCGGAAGAGGAAGCCTTTCGAGGTTGAATCTTCCTCTCAGCCCGAAGGCTCGCCAATTCGTGTGTTGATTTTGGATTCTCATCCTCCTGTGGGTGAGACAGGAGGTGATCAAGATCCTCCTATTGCTGTAGACCTGATTTCTTCTCCCTCTCCGCCCTTTAAGAAGAAGTCGACCGTTGGTGGGTCTGGGTCTGGTGCCATAGTGCGATCTTACACTTCTCGAGACTCTGCTCCCAGTCATTTACAACCGATGAAGTCTTTGGCCTATCCTGAACTCCCTGGATTGGTTATTTTTGGGCAGGATCAGATGACTCGAGTGGATTCTGTTGCAACCACCAATGAATGAACAAGTTGGTTCTTTGTGGAGGCTAAACCTTGACCCGAAGTCAGTTCGCTCAGGAATAGGTGGATCCGAATTCCCTTCTGCCTATGATATAGAATTGCTAAATATTGCAAGTGCAGGAGGGGTTGCCGACTCTTGCATCGTGTTGCTGGGGCGTTGCATGGCCATGGTGGATCATTTGAAGAAAGTAGCCTCCGAAGCACCAAGGTTCGTTCACTTGAAGCTCAACTTGAGGATGTTATCCTCTCCAAAGATAGAATAACTAAGGATTTGACCTTAGATCTAGAGCAAAGTCAAGGTCGGGTGAAATCATTGGAGAGTGAACTCGGTTGGGTGAGGGCCAAACTGAAGGGGTCAGAGAAGCGTTAGGAAGAGCTTCGAGTCACCCATGAGAATGATTGCAAGATTTATGAGGAGTGACTTAATGTTGTTGAAAGTAAGTATCAGGATCGTATTGGCGCTCTTGAGGGTCAACTTAGCACTTCTCAAGCACAATGATCATCCCTTTCCGGATAGAATGAAGAATTGAAAAAGGGTGAGTCTGCTATGAAGGAACAGATTGGCAAGCTTGCCAATATGGAATGCGAGCATATTCTGAAAGATTCAAGAAGGCAGTGCGTCAGGCTACCTTCTTTCAACCTTCCTTCGATCCTTCATAGTTTGTGTTAGAAAAGGATGTCGTCAACGACAAGCTTGTTGACAAATGATCACATTTAATGTTTTTTTCTTTCTTCTTCTTTGTTGGTCTGTAAGACAATTGCTTAACCTTTTGATGATGGTATTTTGGGTTTGTATAATTTGAATGTGGTGTGTGCTTAAATTTTTGTTTCATTCCATCAATATGTTTGATCTCATTGCTGATCTTATTTGGCTTTTGTTGTCATATATGGTATGTGAATATGACATTTTGACTGTGTTGTCAAAGTAGTATAAGGCTCATTGTTGAGCTCAGATAGCCTTATTGAAACAGTAAGCATAATACATGGGTCTGAATCAGGCCGAATGTAAGTGTTACGTCGAGTGTGATTGCTTTTTGCATACGAATAGAGATAGGCTATGAGCTTATGTGGCCCATTGGAGTAGTCATAAGCGAAGTGTTATACCTGGATTGGGTTAACTTTTTACTAATTCATCATAAATAACCAAGTAAGAATTGTGATAACTCACGCTTTTATTGAAAACTCCAAGTGTGCCTCGTTAAAACCTTACTCGACAAAACCCTCCTTAGGGAAAATCCAAGTTAAGGAAAAATAGTACATCACTTGAGTCCATAAATCATTCAAATAAATCCCATTTGCAATAAGATAGCAAAATATACATTTTCGCTTGGCACAACATGCAGAAAAGGGATAATACTATGACATGAGAGACTACATACCTTCCTCTTGACTAAGAAAACAATCATTACATGTGTTATTATAAATAGTGAACAAAGTGAGGTTGAGTAAACTTCACATCTTTCCCTGACATAGCATGTAGTAAAGGGATAATGCCTCTGACAGGAGAAACTATACATCTTCCCCTGACACAACATGCAGAAAAGGGATAACACTATGACATGAGAGATTACACACCTTCCTCTTGACTAAGAAAACAATAATTACACGTGTTATTATAAATAGTGAACAGGAGAAGAAAAAAAGGTACGTTTCACTCAACTCCAATTCACATTATAAACCTCTAGTAATCGAATACTGACTTAAGCGTCAGAGTGTCTTCTGCAGGTACTCTCCAATTGCTCCTATCACTGAAAACTAATGATCAAAGAAGGAGCAAAACAATTGATACCTTAAAATGTTATTTTCCGTTTCAAGACTCCGCAAGAACAAAATGAGTGATTTTATCTAAAGAATCGTGTTTTTATTATATGATTTTAAATTTCAATAAATGAAATTGTTAATTAAAGGTGTGTGTCTATTCCATTCTCACGTCAATACTGAAGTCCTAAATCTATAAATTACCATTTTAATTTATTTATTTTTAAAGATATGTAAAGATAGAAAATGGATAATTTATAATGAATTAAAGTTACGATTTAATATTTTAACATTATTTATTTTACTCTTTGTAACAGAATTACAGTTACAATAATAATTAAAAATAATTAAATTTAATCACATTTTAATATATTTCTTTTAAATTAAGTATTTTAATTTTTACAAAATTATTGTTGAAAATTAAAAAAAATTGAAATTATGAATTTTACTAAAAATTTCAAAACCTTTAATCTAACTTCATGTTTCAGTGAGACTTAATTTAAAAAAAATATCAAAACTTTATTCAATTCAATTTTTTCTAATTATTTTAATTCTTGTATGTAACTGTAGTCCTGTTACAAGAGTGTAACAAAAAATCTGGTGTTGGACATTAAATCATAATTTTAATTCATTATAAATTATTGATTTTTTTATAATTTTTTAGAAATATCTGATAATAAATATATTGAAATCGTCCCCCAAATCATGATTTCAGTGATCATCAAATTAACCCTAACTGGTATACGGAAGATATCGATATACAATAAAAGAAAGTTAAAATAAAAATAGCCTTAACTAAATTTTATATACTTTATATAATTTTTTATTTATATATTTTAGTGATCGATTTTTATTTTTAATAGCATAACATAAACATTATTTTCGTCTTTTAACAAACTTACTTTTTTATTTTTCGATTTCTTTTTGCTTTTTTAATTTTTAAAATACGTTTTAAGAACAAGTCGATGGATGAATTGGAAAAAATTAAAAAAATGAGTGAATCAGTAAATTAAAAATGAAAAATAGTATAATTTATTTATTAATAACAAAATTCAATTAAGTACTAAACAAATAAAAAAATATTTTAAATATAAGATAAAATAAATATTTTGATAAAAAACACTCGTACCAATATATAATATAAAATTTTAATGCTGACGGAGATATGAGGAAAACCCACTCATATTTTAACTAACGCAAATTGTTTGTGAAGTAGACGTATGTAAATTGTACACATTCCCCACGTCCATTCTGGTTATATATAAAATTCGTTAAAAAAACAAACTTATTTAAATTTTTAATTAATTAATTAATTAAATAGTAAAAAATATTCTGAAAAAGTTACTTCGAGGAAAAAAAGTGGGTGTAAGTGACGTTATCTTTTTGTATTGCCGATTTTACCCCATCCCCCACGAGCAAAAAGCTGAAAGTGAAATTTGAGAAGAAACAAATAGAAAGCGTTTGAGTATATAAAACTACTCTTAATAATTACAATCTCTCTCCCAAATGCGTGCAGAGAGAGAGAGAGAGAGAGGGTATCCATCCATCCACGTCCTCTGGCTCGCGTCGTTTGTGTATAAATAGCAGAGAGCGAGCCAATACTGGCTTCCATTTAACACAGACTTCGCCCACTGCCTTCACACTTGTACTCACTATATATACAGTAGGGTTTTTCCTTATCCCCTTTTTCTTATTCTCTCTTCACCACTTATACGTATTCTTCTTTTCTGTTATAGAGAGAGAAACTCGGAGAAGAGAGAGAGAGAGATTGATCATGGACGCGCACGCCGTGCATTTGGCCTTGGCGGCGCTCGTCGGAGCCTCCGTCGTGGCTGTGTCGGCGTACTACATGCACCGCAAGACGCTAGCGCAGCTGCTGGAGTTCGCGCGCACGGTCGAGCGGGAGGCTGAAGGCGGCGGTGGTTCGGACGCCGAATCGCCGCCGGCGCATTTGAAGAAGCGCAGGGGAACCTCCAGGAGGCGGGGAAACGGCGGGTACAGGCGCGGCTCGGCGTCGTTGCCTGACGTCACCTTGATCTCCGGCGGGTTTGACGGGGACGAGAAGCGGAACGGACCGGTGCACGTCGAGGGGATTCCGCCGGGGCTGCCGCGGCTGCACACGCTCCGGGAAGGTATGGCTCTGGTGAAAGTTTTCGGGTTTAATCGATGATTATTTGTGGTTTTGTGGTTTTTGATATTTGTTTGGATTGCTTTTTACGAGATTATTGAGTTGAGCTCAGTCATGGTAGTTTTTTGGTGTTGGATTGTGTTTGGTCGTGAACTGTATGGAGAGCTTCTAATTAAGGAGTGTGGAAATTTTTCCTGTTTGCGATGATACGGGGAATTGAGTCAATTTGAAATAGATTGGAAGGAATTGATTCCGGTGTTTCTTTGTCGACAGTGTATTTTATAATTGGTATTAGTTTTTATTTGTTTCGGTTCTGTCATATATACGACTTACAGAAAAATTCACATGACAAGGGAAAGGATTATAAATCATTTTTAGTTGGGAAGAAAATAAGACGGACAAGTGAGGTTGTTGCTGGACGTAGACGAGTCTCTACGTAAGAATTTAGAGTTTAAGGACTTGAACTTCTTTACCTATTCTCCCCTCCTGTTGTCGGGAATTCATAATTCAATGAAATTTTTTAATTTCAGTTCATTTGTTTTGTCTCTTGGAGTGATGCAGATGGCGTCGACCAATACATTTTATATGATTTAACGGCTGAACTTATAATTGTTCATAAAAGTTAAGAAAAAAAGTATTAGGTCTAGCAGGTTCCAATGAACAAAAATGAGATCGCATAACTTCAAATGGAAATGAAAGATAAAGTGAGAAGAATGTATGAGTGAAATAAAAAGAAGGATTGGAATGACTAAAACGCTGAAAGAATTTGTCCACTTTGAATGATTTTCGGTGGATCAGTCTTCTTGGACCCATCTCCCTCGGCTGCTTTACAGGATTGGATGATCATCTTGTCGTTTTTGTTTTCTTCAATTCTTATTGATATACCTTTGTAATATCCCCATAATTAAGTTATACTTTAAATTCATTTGAATTTTAATCCCTTGAAAGGTTTTTATGCAAATGTTGCGTTAGACTACATATCTTTCTGATGCACTTACCTACACATGCATAGGCAATGATTCGTTCCGGTTTTAATCCATGGAAAGGTTTAATGCAAATGTTGGATTATACTGCATATCTTTTTGATGACCTGCATATGTACAGCCAATGTCTGCTTGAAAGTGTTTATCTTAATCTTTTTCATGACTAAGTTATGTTTCTAACAGGAAAATCGACACAATCTGGTTCCTTTAAGAGAAGCCTCTTAAGACCAACTTCTCCCAAGTCTCCTGTTGCAAGTGCTAGTGCCTTTGAAAGTGTAGAAGGATCAGATGATGAAGATAACATGACAGACAAAGATAAATTGGATACTTCATATTTGCACACAAATGGGAATGCTGTAAGTGGGTCACACTTGTTGAACTAATTCTGTCATTCATTTGATTCCATATAAAAATGGAGGTTTACTTTTGACATGACCAGTAACTTTCTGTGTTTCTATCTCGCTACTTTCTTAATGCCTTCTTGCCCTTGGTGTGTAACCCTGGGCTTGGAATCAATCTAGCCTTTTCTCAGTACACTTTGACTATGCTTTGACCATTGCATGATGCAGTGTTGTATATACTAAATTAAAAAATTTGGATGATATTTAAGTTTAAATTGAAATCATTTCTATGTAGGGGCCAGAGGGTAAAATCCCATTTGAGACTTTACCTAATCATGTTAATGCTAATGGAGAGCAGGTGACAATTGCTCCAAGTATGATCCGTTCACATAGTGTTTCTGGTGACCTGCATGGTGTGCAGCCTGACCCAATAGCAGCTGACATACTGAGGAAAGAGCCAGAGCATGAAACTTTTGCTAGATTGAAAATTACTCCTATTGGTATGAACTGTGACATGTTGCAGTTGCTCATTCTTTTACTTGCAAATGAATTGCTTTGAATGGGTTTTCTCGGGGATGTATATAATCCAGCTCCTCCAAACACTTTTGGTATGACAATATTTGCATATTTGGAATGTCATGTAATAAACTGTATTTGTTATATTTTTTGTTTAGAGTCTCCATCACCTGATGAAGTTGAAGCCTATGTGGTTCTTCAAGAATGCCTTGAAATGAGAAAAAGATATATTTTTAGAGAAGCCATTGCTCCTTGGGAAAAAGAAGTTATATCTGACCCCAGTACACCCAAGCCTAACCCAGATCCATTTTTATACACTTCTGAAGGAAAATCTGATGTAAGTTTTTTCTCCGTCTTTGAAAACTTGGATCTCCCTATTTTATATGTTGTGATTAAGTTACTTGTATATCTTTTATTCTACAGCATTACTTTGAAATGCAAGATGGGGTCATTCATGTATATCCAAACGGAGAAGGTAAGTAAGAAAGGAATTTGTTATAGACAAACTTGGTAATTCTATCAGCACTCAAGGTGGGATTTAATGCATACTTTCTATTACTTGCAGCAAAAGAAGAGCTTTTTCCTGTTGCTGATGCAACTACATTTTTCACTGATCTTCATCACATACTTCGAGTGATAGCAGCAGGGAATATAAGAACTTTATGCCATCACAGGCTCAATCTTCTAGAACAAGTAAATCTCTAATTTATTGAATGAGTAACAAACTGGGGTTATGCTTGTATTTCAATTGCATACAAGAAGCAATGGTTGGTTGACAATTTTTGTATGTTTTCAGAAATTCAATCTTCATTTGATGCTCAATGCGGATAGAGAATTTCTTGCACAGAAAAGTGCTCCACATCGAGACTTCTATAATGTTAGAAAAGTTGATACTCATGTCCACCATTCAGCATGCATGAATCAGAAACATCTTTTAAGATTCATAAAGTCAAAGCTGAGAAAAGAGCCTGATGAGGTGATAATTTGGATCTTTGTTGTTGTGATGTAAACACACATTGCAGCAACCTTTTTTTTTTCTCAGATCTTATCATTGAACTGTAAGGAAGAAGAGATAGAACACAGATTGGCTTTTTCTAAGTATATAAACTTGTAAATTAAATGAGTATTTAATGTAACTATATCAATATTTAGATAGATGTAGTTTGGTGTATAATACTATTATAACCTATTGCCTATGAAGAGATTAGGAAATGGTATTGATATATTTAAAATGATTGGCTTATTGTCATCACTTGCAGCGGTAATATGTACCATGATGCATTATATTACCTTTTTATGCAGCTGATATGCACTGAATACTCATGTTATTTATACTCTTAATCAGGTTGTAATATTTCGTGATGGGACTTATCTAACCTTGAAGGAGGTTTTCAAGAGTTTGGATTTAACTGGGTAATGAGATTTTTTTATTATTATAAATTATAATTGGATTGCTGTATGTTTCAGGAGTTAATCTTGTTTTTATCTCTTTTTAACAGATATGATCTCAATGTTGACCTTTTAGATGTTCATGCTGACAAGAGCACTTTTCATCGCTTTGATAAGTTTAATCTTAAATATAATCCTTGTGGTCAAAGTAGGCTGAGGGAGATATTTCTAAAGCAGGATAATCTCATTCAAGGTAACATATTTTGGGTGTAACAGTCCTATCACACCTATGCTTTTACATTTTAATCACATTCAAAGTGGTAGAGATATCCTATGGTTTTGTGCAGTTCTTTTGCTTGATAGAGTCTACTTCACAGTTTCAAATGAGTCCCTGAATACCCCGAAACACTCATATTCTATGTAGGGAGGTTTCTGCACAAGCCGAGTGGTTTAATATACACTGGTTTGGGCGTGTTGGTTGTGCAGAAGTTGTGTTGGTGTAGTAAGATATTTTTGCATACAAGCTGAATTAGGATGGGTTTCTTGAAGCCTAGATCTATATTGTGAAATCCTAGGTTGCACTAATTTTTAGACAATGATATATGCTATTTTTTTGTGTTGTACATTTATTGACATAGACACTGAAGGAAGGGTTGAACACATGATGGGGTGGGTCTCTAGTTCAATAATTTTCTTTGATCTAAGGAGTATTTTTTTCTTATTGTTTTCTATACAATCTTTTCTAAGGACATTGGTGCATTTTGATTCTTGAAGACAAAAGTTTGGATTTTTTTTAAGACAACTTATTATACCTGCAGTGGTTGATTGTATATTAAAATTAAGGTTGGGTGTTTGGTAGGAGATGAAGTGAAGAGGCATAATGTTAAAAAATAATGGGATCCACTGTACTATTTTTCATCTATTCTACTTATCTCTCCTCATCTATTCTTTATTTCGCTTCATCCAAACACTTTTAATTCTCGCGTTAATTCTCTTCTATCTCCACTCGACTGCCTTTTTGCATCCATCCCATTAAAGTAGTGATATTTATCAGGGTTTGAATTTTCAATTTCAAACAGCCCTGGTCATCTTCGAAAGCAATTTTATAGTTTTTTAAAAACAATTGCTAATTTCACCTGCAGATTAATGAAGACAGAAAATACTTAAAATGAATGACATCAGATCGTTATCAAATTTTTAGTGTTTATATTTGTTAGTTGCCTTCAATATCTAAGCATCTTTACTTTACTTGAATTTACTAGGTCGTTTTCTTGGTGAGGTGACTAAGCAAGTGTTTTCGGATCTTGCTGCCAGTAAATATCAGGTGCTTTCTTGAGTCCTTGTATATTTGCGGGTATACACTCATATATACGGTCTTAGAGTGGTTCCTGATAATTTTAAAATACTCCCTAGGGATGGTTCTCTTTTTACATACTGTTTGAATGTAGGAATTCAATATCATACTATTAATAAGCAATACTGTCTCAAATATTTGCCCCAAATATTTTTTATGGATATAAGACAGCCAAACACCTATGTTGACTATAATAACTAAATAACGTAATGCTACAAATAGTCTCATTGAAAACTTTGATGACCAAATATTAACCTTAATTCAATTAGCAAGGTTGTACTGTAAAATATGCATAATTTTGCTCAAATGACAAGATCTTTCATTCAGATAGTCAAAAGATGGAAATATTCAATGAAGGCATAAACTGACTAAGAAGAAAGGCATTTTCTGGTGTTAATATAGCATCTGCAACGGCGCAGGTTCTATACCTCCAAGGTATTAGCCACGTAAAGGAGTGGGTGGGTTGTCATACTAATAATCCAAAATTTCATGATGTTTGAGGGACACTTATGCTTATCCCCATCTAGATGTTTGTTAACTACAGAGTGTTAGAGGTTTTAAATAACTTTAGATAACAAAGACCCTGAAATTGGCTGCCAGTGTAATTTCTTAGATCCTCCTCATCAAAAATAGGAATTGCAGTAATATCACCAGACAAATATAGTTGCAATGGTTCCAATATGGGTGATTATTCTATTCTGGGTTTGACTCCATTAGCCCTGGATTTTAGGTGTTGGGTGAATGTTTGCACGAATCACCATGGCTTACCGTAACATAAACGATGACTGAGACTGATCGCTACAGTGCATCTCACTATATGCTTTTGAATTACAATTACCCAATGGTGCAAGAATGTTTATAAATTATACGTATGAAACCCTACCTTGACCAATGTGTTTGGACTTGTTGGCAATAATTTACCATTTCTTTACTGTTATTTTATATTCTTATCCCCATCTAGATGTTTGTTAACTTATCTTTCTGTGCCTAATTATCCACAGATGGCCGAATATAGAATATCAATATATGGTAGGAAGCAAAGTGAGTGGGACCAACTAGCCAGTTGGATAGTTAATAATGATTTGTACAGTGAGAATGTTGTTTGGTTGATTCAGGTATGCTTTATTTATTTGTCTACAACATGAATTGGTTTTAATTTTCATAATGATATTGTAATGATCTATTATTTCTCTTGTTTTCTTGTGTGAATCAGTTCTCTCAACAGTTGCCTATTTAACATTTTTTACCGTCATATTATAAGAAGTTGAACAATGTTACTAATGTACTGATCATTCCCTTGGGACTGCCAAATATCTAGTAAAATTTGGGGGACCTTTTCCTGCTTCCCATTTATGGCTTCATTTGCAGGGCGATTGTAGACTAAGCAATTGATAGTAGTTCTTATAATGTCTTGCAGCTTCCGCGGTTGTACAATGTTTACAAAGAAATGGGAATTGTGACATCATTCCAGAACATGCTTGACAATATTTTTATTCCTCTTTTTGAGGTTACTGTGGACCCAGATTCACATCCACAGCTGCATGTTTTCTTGAAACAGGTGTGTTGCTCATCTGCATTAAATTCTGAGTAAACCAAATTTTGAAGATGATCGGTCTTCATAAATATTTCAAAAGGGTACTTTATTTTTTAAATGAAGCTATCTTTGAAAAGGATCCAACTTGATATTTTGATGTGTATTCGTCATTGGAGGCCCAATCTGATGACACTAGTTTTTGAGGACTGTAATTGGCTTTGACTCTACTTTGGAAATTGCAGAACTTCTGCCAGTTTGTATTTAGTTACTGGTGTTGAGTGCTTGCGGAAGTTGATTTTGCAGTATAGAGAGTGCTTGGGTTCAGCTTAATCCTAGAGAAATAGTTGCTTATTTTTCAAAAGCTCACAAAGCTCAAAGAAACAAGTGATTTTCTTCTCTATAATAAGCTGATGGTATTCATTCTCTTGGCTTCTTTAGGTTGTTGGGTTGGATTTGGTGGATGATGAAAGCAAACCAGAAAGACGGCCGACTAAACACATGCCTACACCTGAACAATGGACTAATGTGTTCAATCCGGCATTTTCATACTATGTCTATTACTGTTATGCAAATCTTTACACCTTAAACAAGGTATGCAACTTATCTCCACAATATGCATCAATGGGTGCCTATTCAATCTTTCAAGAAGAAAACAAGTTTGTTTTAACTAAAAAGTGAACGAAATAGGGTTGTTCTCTTAATCTTTAATAAATACACAGAATAAGCTTTGTTGCATATGTCTAAAGAAGTTATGGGTAGGATTAATATATGATTAAATTCAAATCCACCATATGTAAGTGGGTGGTATGATTCACTTTTAAAATCTTTGCAGCAACTTCAAACACAAATCTAGTTGAGATTGGTTTGGTTTGAGTTTTCAGGTTTAAGATAAATAAATTATCATAAGCTTTTTTATAATTTTCATCAAATTTTCTTCTTTTTATATAACTTTTTTAATTTTATATTACTATTAAATAAAAAACTTTCTATTCTTTATTAGTTTCAATCTATAATTTAAATAATTTCAAGTGAAGCTGTTAGATCTGATTTATGTGTATCTCATATCTTATGAATCTCTATCCTAGATATGGTAAATGAGTTAGATTGTAGACATGGTCAAATAAATGTGATCACAAAAAATAAGGTAAAAATGAATGAGAAAAAAGAGTAGATGAGAGATCTAGAAAAGTTTAACAAGTATAATTGCAATAATTTTGAAAAAAGGCTTAATCGGGCAAATGGATTAGTTGTGGTTGAAAATTAAATTGAAGTACTGAATTAATCAATTGGTATGGTTCAGGTTTGAAGTAAAAACAATTAACAAAGCTACTTTAAGCCAATTTAATTACTTTGGTTTGCATTTTCAAGTTAATCAGGTCAATCTCATCCAATAATACTTCTACTACATATTTCTCAAATAATGTTAATTCCACCAGTTGCGATGTTTTGGTTCTTAATATAGTCATGTCCGTATCCATTTCTCTAGTTACTTAAAGAGTATCTGAATATGTATTCCAAGAATTTTCTGCAACTTCTTCACAATCTGTATTTGAAATTTTGGGCTTTGTTTTGACACAACAAAGTTAACCTAATACAAGTATTTCTCAGCTTCGTGAATCAAAGGGAATGACAACAATCAAATTCCGTCCACATTCTGGAGAGGTATATATTTGGAAATATATTCTGTCTATCTCATAAATGTTCTGAGTATATCTAATGCATCTATTGGCTTTAGGCTGGTGATATCGACCATCTTGCAGCAACCTTTCTCACAGCTCACAACATTGCACATGGAATCAATTTGAAAAAATCTCCTGTGCTTCAATATTTATATTATTTAGCCCAGGTACGATATTTTTTTCTAATTCATTACTTGGTTGCGATATTTGCGGCTGCTAATTTCAGTTGAATATTTTTTGTTAGATTGGGCTGGCAATGTCTCCTTTGAGCAATAACTCCTTATTCTTAGACTACCATCGGAATCCTTTTCCCATGTTCTTCTTACGAGGTCTGAACGTGTCACTTTCTACTGATGATCCTCTCCAAATTCACTTAACAAAGGAACCATTGGTTGAAGAATATAGTATAGCTGCTTCTGTGAGCCTTCTCTCATTCTCTCTCGCTCCCTCTCTATACACCATATTAAACAGACAATGCTTACAGCCAGGAAATAATTCTTACTTTACAGGTGTGGAAGTTGAGCTCGTGTGATTTGTGTGAGATAGCCCGGAATTCGGTATATCAATCAGGTTTTTCACATGCTTTAAAGGTAAATTTCATATCCAAAATTCTCTTGTGAATGAAATTCTTTACACCCTTGAAGGCACCCTTGAAGCCTTGAAGGCATAGTATTTTATTCTTAGCCTGACAAGTATTCTGGTAAATCCTTTAGAGTTGTCGTATATCATCGTAACCCAATATGATTTACAGAACTCCATTATTTTTCAGTATTTATTAGTTTGAGTTTTTTATTACATAATTTGGACACATGTTCCGCAGAAAAAATAAAACATTGTATGTGAGTGAGCTCCATATGTAGGGATGTTAATGGGTTGAGTTTGTTTTCATAAAACTAGTTACCCGATATTAAAATAACTTTGGTTGGATTTGTATCATTTATCCCCCAAATCCAAATCAAATCAATTGGATCAGTAGGATAATGCATTTGCAGAAATTAAACCAAAACCTAAATTAAAAAAATGAATGAATAAAGAGCCCTTGACAAGAACGAAAGGCTGAGACTTGCTTGTATAAATGTTTTTTAGTTTATGTGATTTTTTTTTTCACTCTTCATGTTTTATAAAATAAAATAAATTAAAATTAGAAATATATTATATTAATGGATTTATTACATGTATCATCCATATGCTTCCTCCTCTAAGTTTGTTCGGAATAAGAAATAGTGCAATGTGGATCGAGGAAGATGTTTATACATATACATACCTTGTACTATTTACGAAATTAGTGTTTTATAACTGATCGGTATCTTGTTTCAGTCACATTGGATTGGTAAGGAGTACTACAAGAGAGGGCCAAATGGAAATGACATTCAGAGAACAAATGTTCCTCACATACGGTTGGAATTCCGTGATACGGTATGAACTTATTTATATATAGCTGTTAATTTTTCCTTCGGTTTTAATTTAAAATTACTTTGTAATTCTTTTCGCGTATTCTTTTCCTGAATTATATGAACTGTGGAAGGAGAATCACACGGTGTAAGTGGTGTTTACAGATTTGGAAGGAGGAGATGCAACAGGTTTATCTGGGCAAAGCAATCATTCCTGAAGAAGTAGAGAAATAGGATGTGAGAGGCATGGTAGGTGAAGTCAAATCCATGGTGCATCAGAGATATTCTAAGGCCCAAGAATTATAAAACTGGTCGAATGATACGAACCAGATTACATACTATAGAGAATCATCAGGACGGCTGAGCTTGAGCATCGAGCAATGTTTACAGCTACAAATCAACGGACCCCTGCGAAATTTTTTGCTTGTATGATTTTGGGTTAGTAATAAATACACGCTGCAAGCATATTGATGCCTGTTTGTGTTAGAATGCAAGCTATGATCCTTGGAAAGGGGGATGATATTCATCTCCCAAAATTTTGATTCGCAATGTTTATCCATATATATATATAGTGCACTCCGGTCGAAACTTGAGAGACGGTTGCCCCATTGCTTTTATCTTAACACGTAATGATTTACAAAGCCATGCTAGATCTATATATAATTTTAAGTTTGTCCTCTTTCTGACATTTGTTCAATTAATTATCAGAAAATAAGTAATGAAATGAGTAATAGAGAACCATTATGCGAAAATAGAAATGGAAGACATAAGTAATGCATATTGATGCTTGGGTCTATGCACTTTTAAAGAATTTCAACCACAGGACTCTCTCAATACGTGTAGAAATATTTCCCCCAAGTTAATACTTTCAGTTCCCTTCAGACGCCTAAGTCTGTTTAATGTCATTAAGCATAGATATATTCACCTCTACTCTTTTGAAGGTCTCCCAAAAGCACTTGATCAATCTCTTCTAGTTTCTTATTTTTCTGTACAACGCTTTATGATAAAAAAGAGGGATTAGCCGTTGTTCAATATTGGCAGACGGTTGAGATCTGCTGCTGGAAGGTGTATTAGAATTATTGTTCAAAGATCTGGAAATAACTTTGGGAGTGGAAGAGAGGTTTGTTTAGTAATTGCAGAATTTGAACTGCTTTGAGGGGTAGGCGGTATTATGGGACTGTTATCAGACTGTCTGATTAGATCGTTTAGTGCTGCATCAAACTCTTGCTTTTGTTCAGATCAGTATGTACGTAGTAATATCTTTTGGATTTATGACTATGTGGGAAAGAAGTTTATTCGACCGTGAGATTGCAGCTAGTTTATAGTAGTGGCTATTTGATGTTAACTTATTTTACTGTGATGACAAGTGTATCAGTCATAATATAATAATGTATAATAAATAATAAAAATATATATTTTTTAAATATTTGTGTAACATATGAAACAGTAAGTACAATTATAATATGTTAGGAACTAAAGAATTTCACATTAGTAAAATAGTAAAGGAATTGAGAAAACAATAAAATTTTTGAATGTAAACTGGTAGTCAATTCTGTAGCAGTTGTTTAGACAGAATTTACAAAGGAAACACTATTCCTTTCACACATGAATATCTTGTCAACAATCACAATATCCAAAAGTCCCTTCCTCCTAAACCGGTTGGTCTTTAAATAGACCAACCCATTCTAACTAACAAAATTGTCCTGCATCCTTTTCATTTAATTTTCTCCTAATATACACTTTTCATCTTTTCTCATTTTCTATGGGTCTAACAATACTTCTTTCTGCTGGAACAACCTTGTCCTCAAGGTTGAAGTCTAGACATGGTTCTTTCATGGCCATCACATAATTTCCAACATTGATATAAGCAATTGATGTGTCTCCAAGTAGTTCCCTTTGCTCCTTGAGATGCTTCAATAAACTGGATCCAGTTTCTTTAATTATCTTATAGGCTGAAGCATATTTTGTTATTACCAGATGATGAACTTGTTTAAATTGGACATGATTCACACCACTGTCAAGCAAAGAACATGCTTGTAACATCTGTTCATAGTCACATTGTACTGTGATGAACACTTGTAGTTGCTTCTTAACTGCAACAACTCCATGGTATCCCATAACAACTCCACATGATATAACGGTCTTTTTAGCCATGTCTTCAGTAATCTTTTCCCACATGCTATAACACATTGGTTTAGTTGAACATCGAGCGTGTCAGAATAATCTCCATTCCCGCTATTCTCAAAAGTTTCCAGATTCTCCGAGGCAAGCACATTAGTAACCATGTAATGTTTTGAAGCAAGATCGCCAAAACCATAACATGGAAGTAACTCAAACTGTGCAAATATCAACAATCTCTCCTCTGTAGAGATAACCTTGTCCTCAAGGTTGAAGATTGGAAAATTAATTCGCATGTGTAACTCAAATTCAACCACATCTAAGACTTTCTCTGTGGAAGAGCCAAACTTTTTGTTGAACCTCTTCGCATGCACCACAACAGCTTCTGCTATCGGGTGCTCACTTCTTGCCTCTATAGCAATTGTCATGTCACATAACTCCTCTATAGAACATTCAAAAAACAGAACTGCACTTACTACCTTTGGCTTCCCAACTATTAGTGTACCAGTCTTATCAAACACAACAATTGTTACCTTGCATGCCTTTTCCAGTGCATTTCCACCCTTGATGAGCACATCTTGATCAATACCCATGCGTGAAGCAACCATGACTGCTATTGGTGTAGCAAGTCCCTGAGCACATGGGTAAGCAACACCCAACACAGAAATAGGAAACTGCAAGGCAAATTCACATGCATCCATTGTTGTTGGTATCCAATGTTTTGGGGTAATAATAGCTTCCCCAGGGATGAACCATCCAAACCAAGTTATTAGTACCACTCCAACCACTATTGGAACAAAAACCCTTGAAATACGATAAGCCAGTTTTTAAACTGGTGCATTGGCAAGTTGAGTCGCTTCAACAAATTGAACTGTTTGAGAAAGTGCAGTTTTTGATCCAACACGTGTGGCCTTAACTAGTAAATTACTCTGTCCCTGAATCTGTAAATCCTGTAATTTAAGAGTCACGGAGTCTCTTTTTTCTTCTTTGTAATAATGTAGGAGAGAGAAAAATCGTAAAACATCAAATACGCCCCGATCAGGATAAGAAAGACAGATCCCGAAGGAAGGAACCACGACGATTTCGGCAACGGTCGTAGCCGCCGGTAACAACGTGGGATGCGCCGCCACGTACGGCAGACAGTGGCAACGACGACCAAGAAAAGGGAAGCACGTACAATCCCATTGAAGCTCCAATGGCTTCCATTTTTGCAGCATGTTGATCGCCTGGCACCGACGACTCACTTGGTGATGTAGTTGGCGCAATCGTCGGCAGCGGCGGCGGCGGTGATGGCAACGGCGGCAGTGGCGGCGATGGAGACGACAGAGCAACAATGCTAGTGGCTGCAGAACACTTCAATTTTCTTTCGATCTGGCCAGCCTTTCAAACACCAGTTTCCTCTCCTTCCCTCCAAACCTCCAAATTAACGCCATAGAAAACTTATTACAAGAAGGTTTTTTGGAATTCTTCTTCCAAAACTTGCACCAATGGTTTGCATGGAACGTTGCCTTCAATTTCTCCCTGGTAAACACATGATGTACCGTAGGGAATTTTTCAGCTCTTGAACCCCAACCTTGCGAATCAACAACTTCAAGAACAGGTACGATTTCAAAACCCTTCTTCCTCCTCCTCTGAATTATTCTCCTCAACAGATATTTCTTCCTTTTTCTCATCCTCAGTTTCTGAATTCTCTCCTCCTTCGGAATCCTTACTACTTGTTTGAAAGTCTTGCAACTTTTCTTTGGTCTCTTTGATGACCATGAAACTTTCTTTCTTGTCGGCTCTTTCCACTCCAGGAACAGAATCTTTCCCTCTTCCAACCTTCTTGTCACTTTTCTTGAGATCTTTCAACATTTTTTTGATTTCTTTAAAATCCAGTAAACTTTCTTTGATTGTCGCAAAGTCTGTTTTCAAACCTGCAAATGACTGGCTCCTGTTCGTTGGCCCACTTCTCCAAAGCACTTATACCCGGTCTTCCATTTCTCCCATTCTTGAATGCTTCCCCAATCAAAGATCCGACAGTTTCCACCCCAACTTAGATCCGACAGGTCGGACCAATTGTTAGGAACCAAAGAATTTCACACCAGTAAAATAGCAAAGGAAATGAGAAAACAATAGAATTTCTGAATGTAAACTGGTTGTCAATTCTGTAGCAGTTGGTTACACAGAATTTACAAAGGAAGCACTCTTCCTTTCACACAGGAATATCCTGTCAACAATCACAATATCCAAAAGTCCCTTCCAGTCAACAATCACAATATCCAAAAGTCCCTTCCTCCTAACCCAGTTGGTCTTTAAATAGACAAACCCATTCTAACTAACAAAACTGTCCTGCACCCTTTTTATTTAATTTTCTCCTAACATACACTCTTCATCTTTTCTCATTTCCTTTGGTCTAATATAATAAACTTAGATTCAGGAATAATTTTATAATTTGATTTTAAGTGTAGAAAATGAAATACTTTATAATTTTTAATCTATCAATAGTAACAACTTGTTAAGGTTAAATTTTACTTATCTTTACTCTTACAAAACTTTACCTTTTTTTTCTATCAATAATTAATGTTGATCCATAATAATACTTAACTTCAATTCTTCAATAGATGAGTTTAAAATTATTTATTTATTATCAATTCTTTATCAGTTATACAATAAATCTTGTAATATCTATCAGGGTTTTAAGACAATAAACAAATATTGCTCTATTTTTACATATAAGGTTTCATTTGATATTTTAATCTAGTTTATAATTATAGAATATATTTCTTAAGATCAATAATCAAATCACAAATTAATAGGACAAACAATAACCGCAAAGTTAAAAATACTGATTTATTGAAATAAAAGATATAAATATGACAAACAGAATGATTACATGAGAGTTTAAAAATGTTTAATCTAATCCTAACAAAGAGAATTTAACTCCTCATAGACATGATAATACTAGAGCTTAGAAAAGATAGTGGAATAAAAATAAGAATCCACAAGAAATCCTAAGAATTTCTTGCAAAAGTGATTTTCGATCTCCCAAGATGTCTAACCCTAATACAAGCAACTGTTAAATAAAATCTTAAATTCGACACTCTTGCTCAGGCTCAGGTTAAGTGCACTAGGCATCACTAGATTCTGTTACAAATCCAAGCTCTGAAGCTTAACCTACGCCATGTAACCTGTGTTGGGTTTGCTGAGCTAGGCTTGGCTTCTTTTGCCCAAAATTTACTTATTTCTCTCACTCCTTCAAGGCTTCAATCCTCCTTCTAATCCAATGGTTTTCTGCTCAACTTCAATCGAAATACGATGTCAGCAGTCAAATCCTTTTTCTTACTCTCATAATCAATTATTAACAAAATCAAATAAAATTGAGAATTAAAAAGATTTTAAGTGTGAAGAGAGTTAATTTTTGTCATAAAAATAGGTCTATAATATGATGTGAATCAACTCTATCGTTTGACCAATTTTATTTCCAAGCTTTGAATGGTTGCTTCTGTTTTTTGTTGGAAATTCATGTTATACTTAGTTAACTGCTTCATCATTTCTTCCAGAGAAGGTTCATTCTTTATTAGTATAGCATCAAATGGTGGAGTCTATTGTTGCAGTTGTTACATGTATAGGCTAATAAGATGGTCCAACAATATGAGACTGACAAAGCAGATAAGGTTGTTGTTGTTGTTTTGAGTTTCATTATCTTTGACTAAGATGATTTCTCCAACCCGAATTGCATTTATTGAAGGAAAGGTCTTGATTGTATTGTTGCTGCTAGTGATTAAACGGTTTGGTATTAAAGGAGTCATTAGAGTATGCCATTATCATAGATATTTATAACATAAGCTTGAGGAAATTTATTATTATTCCTAAAATATAGGACAAGAATCAATGGGATTATCAGAAGAGGTACAAATCCTATATAATTTGACAACCATTTGAGACATAGCCAATTGCTTTACTAAGAACACTAGATCATCTAGCTTGTTCTCCATCTTTGAATGGTTAGCAATATAGGTGGTCCCATCTCATGGACTCCTCTAGTCAAGATTACAGAGTTGCCTTTAGTGTTGAACAAATGATTATTACATGCCATATTTTGTATTAGTAGTCTTGTTGCAACATGGGTTTTATCCAATAAAGCTCCTCCAGTAGTAGCATCTTCCTATCCATAGATATCAAACCCTCATAAAAACATTGGATGAATCTGGTAGTGTAGACAACTTAACAAATTATATTTGTGGAAAAGTGCAAAATCGTATTCATACGATCTTCGTTGTGCATTTTTATTAATTGGATTGTTTCTTTATATATTCCAGTAGTCTCTTTAATCTCTCTTGTTACTCATATAATTTTTTTCTTTGCAATTGCCTTATATCACGTATCTCTTTTTGAATGAATTTTACTTTAGATACAAGAAATTGTTTTTTAGGAACATCCTCTTTAAGCTCTCCAAGCTAGTGATTGATCCAGGTGGAAGGTAATATAACCAGTCCTTCGTTGTCTCTTGTAAGGAGAATGGGAATGCCTTCAACTTGATATATTCCTCTGGAACTCCAAACAGTTTTATGGTGGTGATGTAGACGATATGAAATTCCTTGAGGTGCTTGTGAGCCTTCACTTGCAAGATCATGAAACTTCGAGAAAAAATGAATCAACCCAAATTTTATTTTACATTGCACATCTAAATTAGGATATTGAATACAAAGAATTTGAATATTAATATAAGGTGCAACCAGCTCTCTCAAAGTCCTATCATCCATAAGAGAAATAAGTGATGAAAATTTCTCTCAATTTCAAAATCAAAATTAAGAGAAATAAGTGATGAAAAATAATTAGACACTATCGATAGACGTATATCAGTATAAAGATGATGCAACTTGGATTGTCTAGCTAGCCTATGGTATATACGTTCAATTTATGAATCAAGTGAATGTAAATATCTTGGATTTATTTTAGTCATATACCAGATAAACACAGATACACATGAACAATCTATAACCTATTAGACACTCGTAAAAATCAAGTAGAAAGTATATATAAGACATTCTAATTTTTTTTTCTATTTTGAAATAATAATGTAATAAATACAAAAATTCGAAAACTACACAAGTAGAATGGAAAGTATACAATAAAATGAGGTTAGCATGAAAACATAGTTAAGATATGCAAAAAAAAGAAAAAAAAAATTGTAAATAAACAAAAAAATGCTGAAAATTATAGATAAATAGGAAACTAAGAACTAAATTCAAATTGAATTTCCTGACAACAACACCAATTAAATTTGTCATTGGTTATCCTAAGATTATCATTATTTCAATTTTCACACAGAGTTGAACTTAATCAAACAAGGTCAATCAAATTTAACATAATCTTATCAGCAAAACAAACATTTATCGACATATTAAGTATCTCACTCGTCTTTAAGTTTCTACTTGTGAAATATTTATCTTCTACCTCTTGAATTAAGCAAATAAGAGATTGACTTGAATTAAACAAACCAACCAATAAATTTAATTAAATAAAAGAATTGAATTCTCAACAAGTGTTGAAAAGTAATTCCTTTAACATAAACCATAATTCAAAATGATTAGACCGTCTAACATAATATACTACACAAAATTGAAAAGCAAAACTTTGTTGCACAACAACCTCAGAATTCGTTGATAAATTACAAGGCACTTAGCCAAAATGGTTTGTTTTTCCATGTAAAGACAAAAACAAGAAAATTACATAAAGAAAATAAAACTAGATTTAGAGTGTTTTATGCAGCTCTTAGCCTTTTTTTTCGTTTGAAGTGTCTATTACAGAAAAAAATAAAACTAGGTTTAGAGTGTTTCTTTTCCTTTAATTCTTCAGTTGAAATGTCATCATCAAGGTATAAAATCCTTACAAATAATTAGATACAAGAAAAATTATAGAATATACAAAAAATACAAGTTTAACCAATAATCTCAATCAATGTCCAATTAATCCTGATTAGATAAATCTTATTTAAAATAGTGGATTTATTCTCAATTATAGTTTAAGAAAGATAAGGTTAAACACTTTAAGTGTAAATAGAAATGTGCTCATCAACCCTCCTTAGAATCTCCCTTTTATTTCTTGTTTCTCCATTTTTCTTTGTCGTGCTTCTTATCTTTATTCCTCTTAGCTCCTCTTCTCTTTCCTAAAAAGTTCTTCTTCATCCTTATTTATATCACATGATAAGTTATGTTGAGTATCAAGATGTTTCTTCAAATAGAAGTCTGTATTAAATGTTGCATGAAAAACATTTAATGCAACCCTACACATCTACAAAGATAAATGCAACATGAAAGCAAATAATTTCTCAAAGTTTTCACAATGGCTACAAAAGAATTTACAATGATTATATTCCAATCTGTTTATATATAGTAGTAACTTTTGAAGAAGGAGAAACTTTTGCACAAAAATATTTTGGCCTATGATTAATCCCATGAGCGCTTCAGCAAAATCTTGTAAACCTAACTCATTGATAAAACATTGTTGTGTTCTTTAGCTATCTAGAAGAGTGGAGCTTATATTGTATATGTATTAGGATGTTATACCTCTTCTAGTGAGCGGTCTTGTGATAATTTGATCACATCTTTTTGTAACCAAGTGCTTTAGCTAGGAGTGAATGTGTTTCAAACAAGACTCAATTGTTTAGCCAAGAATGATTGCACTCCAAAAAATACTTAGTTGTTTAGCCAAGAGTGATTGTGTTCTAGAAAAATACTTGATTTTTTAGCTAGAAGTAGTTGAATTTCAAATAATACTCAATTGTTTAGCTAGAAGTGGTAGAATCCTAAATAATACTTGGTTGTTTAGTTAGGAGTTGCTGAGGTATAAAGCATACTTGTCTTGTACTTGCAACATTAGTCTGCTTAGTAAAACTTGATCATGTTGATAAAAGATTAGACATAGCCTTTGTTAACAGATGAATCAATATAGAAACATAAAAATCACATTTTTCTTTACCCTTTTCTCTTTATAATTAAATATTATTGAACTACATCCACATTTAAGGAAGGAGTGTTTTTTGAACAAGATTTCTGAAAATATTTTCACAATGAGTCTATGAAATTAAAACTTTATTTAACTGTTTATTAGACATTGATCTTTCAAAATATTTCAAAAGCTTTTAATACGCAATTCAACTCTCTCTTCTTATGTATTATACATATTTTTCGCATTTGGTATCAAGACTTAACCTTTAAAGGGTCAAGAACCTAACAATTGCTAGAGTAAAAGATTTAACAGTGGTAGGGATGGAAGAACATCTCATAGTTGAGGGAGCATCCCCAAGGCCACCAACATTCTTAAGGGAAGACTATGCCTATTGAAAAGATCATATAAAAATGTACACAAAATTCATACACTATTAATTGTGGCCATCATCACCAGTGAAGATATCACTCAAAGCTCCAAAGGAAAACTAGATACAAGAGGAGTTCAACTACATGAAATTGAACAACAAAGTCAATTAAACTCTTATATGTGTTATATCCAAAAATGAGTACAAGAAAGTTTACAGATTAAAGACAACCAAGGAGATTTGGGACTCTTCAAAGATCAACTACGAAGGGTATGAGGATGTTCAACTAAAGAAGGTTGTCACCCTTACAAGTTAATATGAGTCTTTCACCATGAAGGATGTCGAATCGGTTAACACCATGTTTGGAAGAATGTAGAGGTTCTTCTAAATTGGTTAAAAGCTTTAGGAGAAAGCTTCTCCAAAGCTCAGATATTGAGTTTGTGGACAACATGTCAATGGTGTGGGAACCCAAATCATCTAGGAAGCCTTCAACTAGAATAAGCTTACATGGGATAAGCTTCTCGGGATGAATTCGTGAGGTGCATCTCCAATATCGAGATCATAATCAGATTGCAACAACTTTTGACAAAAGTCTAAGGGTTACATGGGAAAACTCAAAATCTGGGTTAAATGAAGAACAAATAAATTTATGTCTTATTTGATATAGATGTTAGGGTTATATGGGAAAACTCAAATTCTGAGGAACAAAACCTATACAAAGATAGAAGCATTAGGCTCATTCATGGAAGCCATATGGGATAGAACCATATGGCACAATTCAAAAAGAATGAAAGAAACAAGAATAGAACCATATATGAAAACAAAAATGGATTAAAGGGATGAGGAAGGAAAACACGCCACCCTAGAGGAAGAACTCCAAGGATAAGTGTAAGAAGAGCCAGCACTTGAGAAGACTTTTCTAAATAAAAACTCAAAACAAGATAAACAGATACTCTAAAACACCTTCGCGGGCAACACTCTCATTAAACATATAAAGTTTTACAAAGAGAAGCACTCCTTATAGAAGAGAAACTCAACCTTGGAGGAGCATGAAGAGTCAAAAAGATTAACAAGAGTTAACCATGATTAACTAGCCTAATCTTTTGAAATTAGGAAGTACACATGTTAGTTCCTAAAAATTAGGAAGTGCATACATTAGTTCCTAAAAATTAGGGAAGGGCAATGATTACAAATGATGACATGACAAAGAGCACATGTGGTACCAACTTGAGGAGTTCCAAGGTTCATGGAGCTCTCTCTCAAGTTATATTCCTTAAGTGCCTACATTGTCCCAAGTTCCTTCTAATTTTTAAAACTACACATGCTTATTTGCTTTATTTTATTCCTCTAGAGATTTGATTCTTATTCTAGTATTTCTTTCTTCAAAATGTTTTCTTATTTGCTCCCCTTTTTCCTTCGTAGTCATGTTTCTTGTTTTGACTCCTTGAAGCTTCTCTTCATCTTGTTTCTCAGGTATTTCATTGTTATATGGTAGCAATAAAAGATAGGGTAATAATCTCTAGCCCTAATCTTTATTTGGAAATAACATTAGACTTGTCCCTTTCATCATTTGATAAAGAGGAAGAGGATGATTTTTCTTACAAAAATCTTCTTGATAGTTGTTTTCTAAGCACTATTTCAAACTAAAACAAAAGTTTAAAGTTTTAAGTATCGAAAAGGAAAAGTTCAAAGAAACTCAATTATCAGGAAGAGCAAAAATAACTTTTCTATAACAAACTCATAGAACAAATGTTAATCAAATCAAATCCTTTGAGAGTAAAATAACATGTTGTAAGCATGATTTTAAAAAATTTGTTGAAAGCTACAATGCTTTAAATCTTTTGTTTTCAAATGTTAGACACACATCCGACAAGTATGATCTTAAAAGTAAGAAGCTTGTTAAATTGTGTTTTGAAACTTTTGGAAAGTTTTGTAAATATTGTCTGATGATACGCATTCACATGATAGTTTTATACTTCATAGATAATCTATCAAAGACTTTTAGAAACTAAAAGTTTGAAAAATTATCCTTCTTAGGTTAATGTAGATTTAATAACATGCCATTTTAACAAGATAAAGGAAGAAGAATAGACTCTCAGATTTTATATTGGTTCATCTGATAGCACAAATTACATCCAATTCTCAATTAACTTATTGAGTTCCACTATGTAGACTAATACTTCTGACTAATCCTTCAAATATTGTTTCAAAACGTGGCCACTTTTAGCTAAAACCTAAGTATTCTTTTGGATTGTAGCTACTTCTACTAATCCACCGATTATTCTTTAACAAACAACCATTTTTGGCTAGGATAAGCTTAGTAAAGACAAACCTTATCCTATAGTTTAAAATAATCATTCTGCTTGAATTAAATGAAGGGCTATAGTTCTATGAGCATTGCAATTACGATAAGAAATGAAGAAGGTCATTTTTAAAATAGTGCATAATAAGAACACATTGAACTATGTTCATTCTGATTGTTGTGGTTCTTGACGAGTTCTTTAATTGAGAGGTGCAAGGTATTTCTTTTAGGACCCTGGATTGTCTAACTCTAGTAAAGACCTTTTAAAAGAATGTTGATGATAATAAACACTTAGGCAAATTAATCTTATATACATGCTTTAATCTTGTGACTTATTAATGTGTATTTTGTGTTAACTAAGGGCATAGTTCATCAAATGAAGAACATAAGACAAATTCTTCAATTAGTTTTCTTTAATCATTAATTATATGGAGTGTACCATATGAAGCCTTCCTTATGTCTATTTTGCAATGATCTATTTTGTAGTGATCAATAATTGAATCATCTCAGACGAAGTCTCATACAGTCTAACATAATATTTCTCTTGTTTAATATAAAAAAGTGTAATCAAAGTCATAATGACAAATTGTTTTGAAAGACTCAGTCAAAATTATCTTTAGAAAATACATATACATTGAAGTAAGTCACATACTATGAATAGTACTTTAGATCATGATAGGACACCTCACTCGGTCTTATTTGGTTCCTCATTTGTATGGATTCAATCTAGTGAATCCATTTTACTACATTTGGTCCAAGTTTCATTTTTTTTTTCATGTCACACATAACGAATATATGGCACAAGTTGGTAATTATATCACAAACATTATTTTGTGAACATGGTCTAATTTTGTGTGGGTTCAATCTAGTGTGTCTAATTTGCCTCATTCGATATACGTTTAAATGCATAATAATCAAGATTCTTTATCATCCATAATTGTATTTCTATAAATTGAAGCAAGTTGACATAAAGATCAAATTTACCCTTCTCCCTTGTACTTCTCTCCTCTATTTACATCCTTGTACTCATAATATTGTTCTTGATATGTAGGACTTGACATCATAAACATTTTTTTTTTTAAATTTCTATCCTACAATTGTGTTTGCACATTGTCAAATCACACAAAATCACATAGGCCTATACTTTCAATGTGCCTATCCGAAATTGTTAAGAATATTATATGAATACACCTTCAATAACTTGAAAGAAATTTGGGCATTCCTAATGAAAGTGGACTCAACAAGTTGTTTTACTGTCAATGTAAATTCACAAGTGATGGTTTAATTACATATGATGTTACCCTAAGATATGTAACCCTAATACTAATTGATGTTGATGTATCGCAGATTATTAGTTGGAAATCCCAATTTCCTTTCAATCCTATTATTGAACCTTATGTTACATCTAGAATACCTACTAATAAAATTATGATGCTTTTATACCTACCTATAACTAGCTCTTTCACAAACCTTAACCGCATCACTTCCATTGAACCAATAGTTTACTTGGTGGCCTTATCCAACGTGTTATCATCATGGAAATTTCTAATGATTATAATTTTAATTACAAATATTGTAACCCTAGAATAGTGGCCATTCAACACATATGATCTTCTGCTTAATTATTTTACAAGGTAATTGAATACTAGACTCTGAAGACTGCAAAGAAGTCGTAGAAATCAACTATTGACATGTAGTTCAAATTGCAAACAAAAAATTGTCCATGACTTTGTAGAAATAAAATTTACACCAATGTCCTACACATGATCAAGCACTGAAAAGAAAAGAGACAAGTTCTTCAGTTAAGCATGCAATGTGAGGAATCATCACAATAATATTGAATTGTTTATCCAAACAAAAATAATATTACAGAGACCAAAATTTGAGAATATTGTTTATGACTTAGAAGATAGTACAAACATTAGCAAGCACGAGATAAGAAGGTCCACATTTGACTCAACATAAATATAATCTTAATCATAATTTTGAGTTTCAATTTCTTTTGAATCTTTGAATTATGTTTATGTTCTTTCAATTTCATTTCTTTTTCTTTCATGTACCTTTAACTTTAAATAAAATGCTAATTTAATTAGTATTATAAAAATATTTTCTATGTCAGATAATTACTTTTATAGAACTTAAACGTAATAACAATATTTTAAAGAAAAATTTTACAATTTCAAATAATGTTTTTAATATTTTTTTATTATAAAATTTTAAAACAATTCTATTAAATACAACAAGTATTGATTTCATTTTTAGTACAATAAGAAAAAAAATAAAAAGTCTTTGTATAAAAACTTTAATATTGTTAGTTTTACTTGAACTCCATTAATGATCGAAGTAATTGAACACTTGTTTAGTCTTTTTGTTTAGTTTTTAATAATGGTCACATATGTTTATTAAAGGAAAAATTAGCTAATTAAGTATGTGTCTTACTTTAACGTATATGCAAGTTCATATTTTTTAGAGATAATTTTGATTGAGTCTTTCAAAACAATTTGTGATTATGACTTAGATTACACTTTTTGATATTAAACAAGAGAAATATTATGTTAGATTGGATGAGACTTCGTCTGAGATGACTCAATTATTCAATTATTGATCACTCCAAAATAGATCAATGCAAAATAAATATAAGAAAGGTTTCATATGGTATGCTCCATATAATCAATGATTAAGGACAAACTAATTGAAGAATTTATCTTATGTTCTTCATTTGACGAACTACATCCTTAGTTAACACAAAACACACATTAATAAGTCACAAGATAAAGCATGTATATAAGATTAATTTGCTTAAGTATTTTTATCATCAACATTCTTTTAAAAGGTCTTTACTAGAATTAGACAATATAGGATCCCAAAAGAAATATCTTGCACCTCTCAATTAAAGGACTAGTTAAGAACCACAACAGTCACAATGAACATAGTTCAATGTGTTCTTATTATGCATTATTTTAAAAAATGACCTTCTTCATTTCTTGTTGTAATAGCAATACTCAATAAACTATAGACCCTTCATTTAATGATTACCTAGTAATCACTTACACAACAAAATTTTCATCCTTACCTCACTTATGTGGCCTAAATGTATATGCCACAAATTAAGATTATATGTAGAATAAAAAACAAATGACATTCACATTGCTCTCTAACACTACCCAAAATCCTCTTTCCATATACTCATATCATACTACTTTCAACATGTAAGTAAAACTTTTAATATCTAATGCATCCATTGAAATAAGATTTGTTCTTGTTTTAAATTTAACAAGCGTTAAACAATATCCTCAGTACACCATTCTGCATGTGATCTCTGTGAACTTAATACCCACAATTTTATAAGGAGTATCATTTCCTATTAAAACATTATTATTAACCCTCTTCTCATATGTTGGAAACCAGTTTCGACACATATGACTAAGTAAAAAATCCATGCTTTATCAAACATTGAATCATACTGAACGATGTCACTTAAAGAATTTTTGTTCCTTTTGGATAAATTTTTCTTCTATTGACTTAATTCCCTGAAGTGATTAGAAATGTCTCTAGAATTAGTTTAACCTTTCCTTTATTCTTTAGTAGCTTTAGACATTATCAACTGAGAGAACCTACCTTGTTTATTCTATTATTTTCCTTGCTAAAATCTCTCAATTATAGAGACAAGACTTCTCCTCCTTAAGTATGATGCAATCTTTATCAATGACAGAATCGAAAAAATTATTAAACAAAGGGAAAGATTGGCTAGAAGAATCATGATTATATATTTATCTTCCATATTCACATCCTCAATTCCATCAGAATTGGATCCATTTCATCTAGATGCTTCTTGAACAACGAATCCTCAATTCCATCAAAATTGGATCCATTTCATCTAGATGCTTCTTGAACAACGAATCCTCTTTCATGCGAAGTCCAAACAAGCATTTTTTAAGAAACAACTTTCTTTAGATGGAGTTTATAATGAACAATTGTTCCAACTTTAACCATAACCTATAAATTTTCTTCAATCACTACCTCGTAAAGAAAGATAACAAAACTAGGAATGACCTTCTCATTATGAATTTTCAAAATTAACTCCTCCAAGTTACAGTCATGATAATAGAGGTGTCCAAACTTTGTTCTTTCAACAAGGCACTCAACTTGATGTTCTTTCAACAAGGTGTTGAACCAATACTTTCTTACTAACTTCTTAGTCTTAATCGTGATGGTCATCTTCATTAATGTCATCTTGAAGATTTCCTTGACAAAAAAAAATAAAATAATCAAAAACAAAAATTGATATTAATTAGGAATCAACTACCAATTGACGTAGAACATAAAACCAATTAAAACCAAAATTTTGATACCAGATTATTTATATCAAATCAAAAAGTTCACATACAGAAATGTGTAAAAACATTAAATTATCAATTATTTGAAGAACATAAACACATACAAGAAAGACTGAAACACAAAAATTTGATTAAAAAAATTGAAAGTAATGACCTAAACAAGAAACTAACAAATTACAATAATTTCTTAAACTCAATAAATTTTAGTAAAATCACTATATATATATATATATATATATATTATATAAGTTAATAATGACATAATTAACACTATAGTATAATAGTAAAATCTCTTCACTAATAAATAAATAAATCATTTAATAACAGTTACTAATAGGTACTTGAACTATATAAGACAAAAGTTATAATCAGAGAATAACAATATAAAATCATATTTAAATAATTTATTTATTGACATATTCAACTTAATCATTTATAAAATAATATTAATTATTTTTAACATATTTTAATAAATAAATATTTATGTTAATGTCAAAATTCAAGAATTCACTTAGTAATAGATACTAATAAAATTGACTTAGTATTGAATATTAAAATAACATTAATTAAAATAAATAAAATTAATATTGATCTAATTAACTTTTTTATTTAAGTTAGAGTATTAAATTGAAGCTCACATAATATTTTTAATATTTATTGAATTTAGTGTTTAAATATCAACTAATTTATATATTATAAATTTGTATGTTTTCGTAATAAGAGTTATAAATTATTTTAATTTAAAGATTTTATTTTTTTATAATATTTTTTAACACCTTTTGTATAAATATTCTCAAATTCATTTTATTCATTTATATTTATTTTTTAACTATATTTTCTTTCTCATGTTTTCTTTCATATTTAACTTCTTGTCTCATTCACTCACATTATTCTTCTCATTTAATTCATTCACATTATCTCTTTCATTTATTATAATGTTTATTATTTGTTTATATTTTATTTATTGAAGATAAAAACATTCACCATCTATTATAATTTTTTTTTATTTTTTTACATTTTATTTTCATCTATTATAATTTCTTCTATTTTATTTTTAACGATAAAAACATTACACTTATTTCTTTCATATATTATAATTATTTATTTGTTTATATTTTATTTATTAAAGAAGAAAACATGTACGGAATTTTTCTATTTTCTTTTTTAATTAGTAATCGGAAATGAACACTAGTATCACTTATTTATTATTTTTTGCCGATGCTAAACTTTCTATGTTGAAAAACACATGAACCATTTTCTAACTTAAATTGCATTCCGTTTTAAATGTATTCTTTTATATTAATGAACGTATTTCTTAAAAAATTTAAAATATTTCATAGAAATTATTGTTTGGAGAAAAGTTGAAAACTGAAATTTTTAAATATAAAATGTCTTTTTAAAATTATAAAATTTTAAATTCCATTAAAAATGGGTAAATTTTGTCATTTTACACTCTTTTCTCACATTTCTCTCATTGCTCTTTCCTATTCCTCTCTTGTTTTTATTCATTTTTGTATGTTTTTTCCTTTCATCTCTACTCATTTTTGTTTATTTCTAATATTTCTCTCTTTATTTTATTTTTTTCTTTCTAATAAGGTTAATGAGTAAGTATTGAAAATATTTAATTTTTCTCAAGTTATTAAATATTAATTTATTGACAAAATTATGAGTATTGTCATTTCTAAAAGTTTAGTTAATTTCCCAAAAGATTTTCTTAATATACATTCTATTGAACTTGGTCAACAAGTACGCATCACTTACACCCCAAGAGAGTAACACAGTACAAGAAAATCTAAAACAACCTAAAACACCAAAACATCATAGATGCTAGCTAATTATTTCACGACACACATGACACCTTAACCTACTACTACCAAACACTTGATAACCTATTCTCTAAAGACTCGAAACTCACATTGAAGCTAGCATAAGAACACATCCAAGCTAGTGAACATGTGTTACATGTTGTGGTTGGCAGAAGTCCTGAACTTGGATTCATCAATTTCAATGCCTTCCTCCTTAGCACGTTCTTCTCCTGATTTATCCATGGTGCTCAACCCACCCTTGCGTCCCATTTCTTGGTACCCTTCTGTCCCAAGTTGTTCCTTCCTTGTTTGCCCTCCCTTGCTCCTTCCTGTCATATAATATTCATAAAAATAACCAAACCCCAAAAGCCAAAGTCAACTTTTGTTAGGCAATAAATCTAAGAAACACAAAAATTTCACCAAACAACAATTGGGACTTTAGGAGGTGATGAAAAAATGTAAGGAATATGATGTGTGAACTTGTGATAAATATGATTTTTTTATATGCATGTAACACAAATATAAAACATGCATGAAAAATGATGAAAAATATATAATGTCTATATATGAATTGCTCATAAACCTTCAGCAAGGTGTTGCTGAGCCTCAAGGCTCTTGCCACCAGTGCCACCAGGAACAACAGTCTCTCCCTGCCTTGCTCTCTCATCAAGCTCTTGTTTGTTCTGTTGACGATTTGCCATGTTTCTCACTCTTGCAGAGTCTCAGTACCCTTTTGATGGCTATGCGATTCTAACGTTAACTTGGTTTGTTTTGGAAGCTATGTGACAAGAAGAGACAGGGTTGAGGGTTTTATAGGGAGCAGAATGTGAGATATAGTTAGTGCTTCGTAGCACATGTCCATGCATTTTTATTAGAGGAAAAAACCAGAAGGTGACAAGAAGTTAACATGGAAAAGAAGGTGTGGCCATGCATTGACACGTGCGACATACACGTGGCTGAAGAGAAAGAAGACATGCATGCGTACGTAACTCCTGAAATGACACGTACCATTGGTGAAACTCTAGCTTTTGTTTCACAGTCTGGTTGTTTCTAGCGTTTCTTTAACTCCCATGCAATGCAGCTGCTATGGCAATTTCAACCAGTTTTCTTTTTGGTTGTTCATGATCATGCAGTTAGTTCCTATGTACATTTGGATCTTCCAGAATTATTGTGTGTTGGTGTATGTGTAGATTAATATCTCTACGCAATGTAACATGTAGTTAAGTTGTGTAATTTGGAAAAGAAGTTATATTTAGTGAAAATTGTTTATGTTAATGATTTATTCTTGAAAAAACTTAGCTGGAATGATAAAACTAATATTATCAGTTGTGGAGATTAGTCGTTATAGGTATAGTAGACTTTATATCAATAACTTAATTACCTAAAAATAATTAGGTCAGAAAAAAATTAGGTTTAAAACTTTTTTGAATTTATTTTCTGACTTCGAATCTAAATTTTGAATGGCTAAACCTTCTTTTCTAATAACATTTTGTTTTGTTAATAACAACCATAATTAATAATAATGTTGATAATTTAATTATTCGTCAAGAAATACTTTTTATAATGTGATAAACTGTTTTTTCATCTGAAACATGATAAGTTATTGAATTGTGAAACTCGTGATTTTTTATTTTTTATAATAACTACATTTTTAATTCTTCATAAATTTAGATGGGTTTGTAACGTCGTCTTAATAGAGAAGAGATTAAAACACGGTTTACAAAAATAACACACCTAATGATCTTATTATTAAACTCCTTGATAACGAAACAATTATATCAATGTCTTTTTATGTAATCAATTATAGTTATTATTTAATTGCGGAAATTATGTGAGGGTACGTGACGGAATTTTGACTGATAAAAAAATTTAAACTAGGACGAACAACAAAAATTCAAAAATCTTTAGCTACAAAAATGCAAATCCAAAAAGTTATATAATAATTTTTCAGTAATCGTTGTGGCGAGTAACATCATGGGATAAATATGTATTGACAACATAAGTGTTGAAACGCGAATTTTTGAATGATAATATATATATATATATATATATATATATATATATATATATATATATATATATATATTAACATTTTCCTTTTCATTATTTTTTCTATATTACTTTAGGGGAAGTGGCTTGTAATATGTCCATATATATTTTATTTCGCATTGTGTTTTTTTTCCATGTTATAATGTTTTGATGAGTTGTTAACTTCATGTTTTAGTTAAACTTTTTTATAATATTCATTAATTTTTAATTTTTGAATAAAAAACAAATATTTTAAGAAATTAAATTTTATGTTCTGTTCAATTATAAAAAGTAAAACTATTATCTTTTCTAAAAAATCATTCTAAAGAAAATTCCCATTAATTTATTTAATTATTTATTATTTTCACATTTGAAAATATTAAAACACACTAGTAGAAAAAGCGTTTTTTACATCGGTTTCAAAATTGACGTAATTGTAAGTGACGTAGAAAGCCTTAAACTTTTTACGTCAGTTCTATAACTGACGTAGTATGTGCATATATTATATCGGTTGATAAATAAATCACCAACATAAAATAGCGCTCAGTAGGAGGTACTGTGTCGGTTATGGGCTCCCAATCGACGAAGTATTTATCCTATTATGTCGGTTGAGAGCCCACTGAATGCAAATGGACAGTGAGAACAAAACCAGTGAATGCAAATGGACCTACTGAATGCAAAAATGTAGTGAATGAAACCACAAAGACAGTGAGAACAAAGGAGCAAAGGAAAATGAGAGAGAACAATACGTGACGTACCAGTGAGAGTGAAATTGAAAAGCGAACCAATAGCACCCAAAACGCGAACCGAAAACACCAAGTTAAGGAGTGCACCAAACCAAACTTGAAGAGGGAACGGAACTAGGGGAGTAATTAAAGCAATGCCACAATGGCACGTGCAATAGTGAAGGAGAAAGTAAAGCGACAGGGCTAAGTAAAAGAGAATGAAGCATAAGAATGAAGCGACACGAGGGATAAAACCCTAATTTTAACTCAAGGGAGATACTACATCGGTTGGGAGGTCCCAACCGACATGTATCTAGCCAATTTTTATTCATTTTTTCCCAAAATTCACTCACGTGCTGCAAGGGAGAAACTATGTCAGTTGGGATCTCCCAACCGATGTAGTATCTCTACTGCCATTTCAAAATTTTCATATTTTGAATTTTTATTTTTTCAGCATTTTTATACGTCGGTTATTTATAGAATCGACATATAATATAGTATATTACGTCGGGTTTGTGTGAACCGACATAATATCTCTTCAAATATTTACAAAATTGCCATTGTATTTTTTTTATGACGGTTCTTTTTTAACCGACAATATATCCTGTTGTAGAATGTGTTTTTTTTACTAGTGTCATTATTTTATCAAATAAAAATAAATATATTATAAAATGTATTAGAGTGTTGCCGCTCATATACAATGTAAACAAAAAATATGTACATAAATCGGGTATTATATACTTTTGTTATCAAAACATAAATATTGAATAATCGCATGTTCTCACCAAATTCCATATTAGAACATGGCCTATGTATTGACCCTTCCCAATAGATGCTCTAGGCTCCTGCTACAAGAGGTAGTCATCTTCTACACACTTGGTCTTATCTCCTATATTTTGTTGTCAATTTGCCTAATTATGAGAATATGTGCATTGGTATTGATTTTATATTACTATATTTGACTTGACATTCATTTTCCTTTGCAATTTTTGTCATCATTTTTCGCATTTTGAAAACAATACTTCCCAATTGCCAATCAATTTTGCAATTTTATAGCAACAATATCCTTCAATCTAAACTCCCTTGTTTTGCATCTTAGATCTCCCAAACTTCCAAAGAAACTTCCCTACTTGATCAAACTAGAGGTAGCTATGCTTGAATGCTTACTTACCAGCAAATATGTAAGCAATTATAGGATATCACTCATACTATTTTGATGTTCTGTAATTGCCATTATTAATTCATCTATATACCATTGTTACCCCCAAACCCCTATTTGTTGCCTAAATCAGTGTTACATATCCACATAGTTTTCCATATCTAATTTTAACCTTAGTGTATAACATGTTGTACATGCCATTTTTTTTGGGTTAGATAAACCTATGTTGGTATCCACTCACAAGTTTCATAACATGTTTGCTATTAAGCAATTAAAAACAAGTGATTTGTTATTTCTTTAGCTAATCCACAAATCACATATAATAGCTTTTCCTTTAAATTCTTCCCTTATTGAGATTGTCTTTAGTCACTACTTTGTTCAACATTAACTTAATTGATTGTTTGTCAAAGCCCAATAAATGTATTTTAGAAACCATGGAAAGGTATTCAATTCTGGATGTAATTTAGTTTCCATCATCATGTTTACTTCATCAAAAATTTGATTTGTTCTTAATGCCATAGTCCATTCAACCAAGTGTTTCTTCCTTCTTGTTTCTCTTGTTATCCCCTCTTGCGATTTTCATTTTGGCCATGTTACCCCTTTAGTCTTTATGTCTTCTATATATTCTGTCAACACCTAATTTCGTCCGGGCAAATAAAATTATTCTAAAATATAAAACAATATAAAATAAAAATAAAAATGTATGTTATTATTTAAATAAAAAAAGAGTTTTGATTCTATTCTATTTTATGAATAAGGTTAAAATAAAATTCGTAAAAAGGAAAAAAAATTAAAGAAAATCAGTCTATTAAAAATTTGTTAAAAAATAAATAAAATTGTCATTAAAGTGTTGCCATGTCACATCCTCTCTTTTTGCTTGTCTTTTCTGATACCCATTAATGATACAAAAATTAATTGAAAATAAATTTAAAAAATTTTAGAAAGGCTAGAAATTTGAATAGTTGATCTGATTATTATTCTGATTAATTGCAAACGATTTTCTGCTCAATAGCGATTAAATGCTTATGATTTTCAATTAAATGTTGATTGTCTAATAATTGATGCATTTTCTTTTTGAATTGTTATGCTCATCCTTTTTATTCTACAGGCTCCATTTGGTTAATGTTCTAAAATAGTAATTAGATAATTTGTTTATTTTTCGAAAAGTAGAAAAAATAATGATAATAAATATATATT
>Ga0209700_102196_pt1 | contig 39981 bp, 20 predicted proteins | sample SiratroredBW_FD_187528 | JGI IMG/M metagenome (GOLD analysis project Ga0209700, IMG submission 187528) | Root nodule microbial communities of legume samples collected from California, USA - Siratro red BW (SPAdes) (version 2) | ecosystem: Host-associated > Plants > Roots > Nodule | place: USA...
CTATAAAATAGTAAAAGAAAAAAAAAAAAAAAAAAAAAAAAAAAAAAAAAAAATTACATTAAAAAAAAAAAAAAAAAAAAAAAAAAAAAAAAAAAAAAAACTTCCCTTTGTATCATATACTATACAATATACATAATGAAATACACAAGAAAAGAAAAGTGAAAAGAAGGAAACTTTCTTAGAAATTCTACCTCTTGAGAAATTTCTTGTATGTGGGGGTGATTTTGATGACAAGGCCAGGGAAAACATCATCAGGGTCATGAATATGAGGGTTGCTTTCAACAATAAAAGGGTCACCACACTTGTCACTTATGGTGTGTAGGGTCTCCCCTTCACCCACCACATATATCTCATCACACGGCCGTTCAAAGAGGTTGCTCCGCCCTCCCACGGCGGCGGCATCCTCCTCCTCCGGAACATGGCTCTCCCTTATGGACCCCAACAGAATTAGACACAAAAGTGCCAAGGCACAACACCAGGATGCTGAATCAGCTAGGTTCTTTGTTGAGGAACCCATAAACATGTGTATGTACGAGAATTGAGAGAAAGAAATGAAAGGAGATATGTTGGAGGAAACTAAGTGGGACTATACATATATATAGAGATTTTTGGTACTTATATATATATATATATATATATATATATATATATATATATATATATATATATATATATATATTTTTTATATTTATATATATATATATATATATATATATATATATATATATATATATATATATATATATATGAATATATTGGTATAGAAACTATAAAGTATTTATTGTTATGTGGGACACAAAGGGATGTGAAAGAAGGGAGAAGGAAGGGTTTTGAGTAAAGTTTGGTGTATTTGTTGGTGGAAGTTTGGATTCAACGACAGAGGCAGAAAGAACGAGGGATGTCAAAAGAATTATTCTTGCATTATATAGATATGGTATTTATATATATATATATATTTCTTTGTAATTTTAACTTCCATGTATATTGTGTATAATTTCACCTAATTTTTACTGAAACTTCGCTGATAAGTTTAATTAATGCTATTCATTAAATACTACTAAATATGTGTATTTGACCGGGTGTCCACGTAATCAAATTGGTACAATTTTCTTTCTTTATTATCGTACGTCCAACAAAAATTATTTACAAATTTTGGTAATTTAAATAAAAATAACTGAAATGGTGCATATTCAATTATTTTTATTTAACATTGTAGTTTGACTACTCCGACAACTCATTTATGACTTTTCGATAGTTAATTCTTTTACGATAATGTTTTTTATTTTTTACATCGAACTAGTATCATTCGTATAAAACTTCAATTTAAACTTTAATCAAAATATTAATCAAAGTTGTGTCTATTTAATACAATTTTTCTTACGAAAAGTTTGAACCAAAGTCATTTTATCATAACAAAGTTCTGATATTTCACTTAATTGAAACTTAAGTTTTCTTGCACTAGACTTGTTTCAAACAAAGTTGTGCCAATGAAGTACAACTTACCCAAACTTGTAAATAAAATTTTTTCTGTCCATGATAATAAACAAAGTAAATTACACTATTTCGGCGCAAAACCAATCAAATTGTCTAGCTTTTAAAATGAAAAAATCTACTTTCACACTACAGTTCATCAATACTTATTTTTTTTTATATAAAATATTATATAATAATAAAATAATAATTTATTTCATTATCAAATGGTTGTATTTTATTATGTACAATGTCGAAGTATCAGGATCCTTCTTAAATATAGTTGAATTTTTATATAATCTTTTATACACTCATTTAGTTTTATATATATATATATACATTATAAGAAAAAAGCTATTTAGAGATCAATTTTTAGTTATAAAATGAAATGGTTGTTAATTGTGACCAAAATAGTTACTAAATTAGATTTTTTGGTTGCTAAATAACTACAAAATAGAAGTAATAATTGAATTTAGTGACCAATTAAGTCAAGATAATTGGTATCTATCATTAGTTACCAAGGTTTTAATGACCAATATCATTAGATTCTAAATTAGTCTCTAAATTAATTAGATGCCAATTTAGAATCTAATAACATAGGTCACTAAAACCTTGGTAGCTAAAGTTAGATACCAATTATCTTAATCTAATTAGTCACTAAATTCAATCATTACTTCTATTTTGTAGTTATTTAGTAACCAAAATTTAATTTGGTGACTATTTTGGTCACAATTAGCAACCATTTCATTTGGTAGCTAAAAAATTGTCTCTAAATAACTATTTTCTTGTAGTGATATATAATGGTGATGGACGATGTTATGGTAAAGTTCCTTAGATTATACAATTTTTCCACCTTAAAAGATGCAAAATTGATGGAAGTAAGAAGTTGGAAAGATAGATAATATTTGGAGTTGGGAGTTAAGTTGGAGGAGAATATGGTTTAGTTGGGAAATTCCCCAAGTGGATACACTTATGCAAATTTTGAATGAACGTAGTCTAAATCGAAATAATAAAGATAGGTGGTGTGTAAAATCTACTTATCAAACATAATAACTTAAGGTAGAACATTATGACTTCTATAATATGTTCTAAAACATCAAGGTCATCTCATCAGCTTCATGCATTACATGGATGATTGTATTAAATAGAGTATCCACAAAAGATAATTTGATAAAGAGTGTGTCATGATGGAAAATTTATTGTGTGCACTATGTGGAAAAGAGGAGAAATAGTAAATCGCCTATCCTTCAGTTGTAAGATAGCAAATCTTGTCTGAAATCTCCATCACAAGTAGATAAGAGTTCTTATTGTGTCCCATAATGACCCCAAACAAATTTAAATTTGTTTTGGTTGACAAACATAAATCGTAAGAGAAATTAGATATTAAGGTGCACATGGATAGTGATTATGTGGTGCATATAGAATAATAGAAATAACAGGATCATCAAGAATGCGACTTTGGATGAGAAGGAAATATTTGGATTAGCGCATGTAAAAGCATGGTTATGGATAACTAATAAATATAGAAATGTTCCCTTCTCTTTCTCAAATTGGTGTATCTTCCTTAGAACATATTTAAATTCTACTATTAAGATGTAAGAGAATGAGAGGATGTAAAATATGAGGGTGTAGGAAGGCACAATTTTGTTTATGCTGGGTCAAAAATAACCACATATACAAACCTAATCAGATAGAAAATAGGTCACAATTAGAAAATATGCAACTAAGATTAGTGTTAGTAGGAATGATAAAAGGTATCTACAAATTTCTAATAATGTAAGAGTAGAACTTTTAGACACTTGTTGGTTGTTTTATAGTTATCTATCATTCATTAGCATAATACGGTTAAAAATATAGTTAAAACTATATCATTTGATAGCTATCAGTTGTATTAAGACAAGTAAAGTGTATTAACTGATGTAGAGAATTGGACCTATTGTATATCAAGAGTGTATATTGTTGTAGAGTACTTATACAACCCTTGGATTATATTTTTGTTGGTTATCTATTGTATCAAAATAGAGCATATGTATCCCTTGATTCTAATAAGGAAAGGTAGGGAATTACCTACTGTTAGCCCTCTTTTTTCGTCTATGTAGGTTTACAACATCACAAAACTCAATCAAGTTCTCAAGACAAAGGTGTCAAGCTAAGTTTTAATGATATACAATAATAAAGATCACAAAGCTCACACATAATATGTAGCATTGGTTTGAGTAAAACCAACTTTATTGATCTTTATCCTTGAGTCTCTAGTTCTCTATGGTAATTGAACCCTTTTTTTTATATTTTTTCCTTCATTATTGTAATTTTATTTTCACATGAATGTGAATATTTAGTTTGATTGGGCCAAAACTGATTTAGAATATGTACATTTCTTATTCATTCAACAACCAATTAAACATGCATAATCACGAGTTAAACCTAGACCTATGAAAAGATATAATTGGACTAGTCAGTCTCAAGAGGATCGTCCACTATATAACAATCGGACTTGAAAGGTTCGGTCTTAAGAGTTTCATCCATATTATGACAATCGAACCTATAGATTTCAACCTTTAGAGTTTGACTTTAAAAAATTCGACCTTGATAGGTTTGACCATTGAGAGTTTTTTCACATTATGACAGTATATATATATATATATATATATATATATATATATATATATATATATATATATATATATATTTCTCTTTTGCCAATAAAAAATATATATTGTTTGTCAAATCTGAATTAATTTGAATTAATTAAAATGTATTTTTATATTTTATATTTATTTTTGTGATTGTGTTATAAATTGAGTTATTTTTTTCTTTTTCTAATCGAATGATACACAAATTTGAATTACTTTTAGATTAACTCAAATTTTCTTCTATTATTAGATTCACTTGTATGAAAATCAAGAAATTCAACTAATATTCAAATATAAAAAATCAATAAAATTTTATAAATAATTCTACAAACAATTGATCGTGAGACTCACTTTTAAAAAAGTAATTTTACTTTTTTTATAACTTTTTTTAACAATGCTAGAGATTTCTAGTTTTCATATGAATGGATCTTAAGAAAAATAATTCAAGTCTTGAATTAGTAAAAAAAAAATTAGTTTAAAATTACATCGAAAATTTAAAACAACTATTTTTACAGCATGGGCCTAAATTAAATAATAAATAAATAAATCTGAAAATAGATTAACTAAACGACTTTTAGTAAAAAGATATAACGAACCTAAAATATATTTTAGTCTTTTTAATTAGTTAATAAGGTAATTTTGTTCATAGTGACTGTGCTTAAAAAAATAGTCTTTATTCAATTTAAAGAAAAAGTGTAGAACTACAATTCATAACGAGCCTCTCAAATCTGAATAAAATATGATTTTTGCTTCTTTAAAACTTTTCAAATTATGTTTCAATTTTTTAAAAATATGTCTTACTTTTTCTCTAATTTATTTTTTTATTTTCAAACTAATTGTAATTAAAATTTAGTGATGATTTGTTAACCGTTAGAAAATATATTTTGATGATAAAAAATAAAAGATAGAGAGATGAAGATAGGAGAAAAAGATATTTAGATGATTAAAATCAAATCTAAAACTTTAGAAGTATGAAAAGGACATTGTATCAATAATATTTTTTTTATAAATTTATTAAGCTTAATGTAAACAAAATCTCTTGCTTAAAACATATGGGAAGGAGATTATTAAGCACAAGATCAACAACCCTTGTCACGTCATGCTGACGATGAATTAATAATCTTTTTATATAATTTCTGTTAAATGATAACGATGTTTCTTTAGGTTTGAGATATGACGAGACTATAAAATTGAACCTCTTCTTCTAATTTCCCATTGTTTAATTGTTTGATTTATTCAGATAAATACTCTCGTAATAGTTGAATATTTGGCTCCTCCTTTTTTTATTATAAAAGAATGCTACTCTTTGAGATTTTATATGATAATACTAACATCGTAGTCAAACGTTAATATAAAAGAATAATAACCTTAGAAAAACGTAACATAAAACATTTCACGAGTAAACAATGCCATAAACGCCATCATTTTTGACATTAAGCATTTGATTTGACCGCCACTTGAACATAACCCAAATGGTAATTCGTTGTTATCATAATTAATTTTCTTTGTCTTCAAATTAGTGCGTGAAGACACTTCCAACACAAAAGGACTTTGATTTTCATCGGTTGGTTTAGTTTCATAAAAGTAATAATTTTATTATTATTATTATTATTATTATTATTATTATTATTATTATTATTTGTATATATATGTGGAGCATAAGAGATAAGTAATTCTAGATTTATTGAATTTAGGGCTGTGAAAAGACATAAATAATAAAGGAAAAATGTTGGATTGTCTTTGCATTGAAGAAAGTGGGTGTTTGTTTGACTGGTGGCAATTTCTTTCGGTTTCCACCTGATACGATACTTTAACTCTACTCCCTTCGTAATCCGGTAGGTGCAGAAGTTGTTCCACCCATACAATCAAAGAAGAGTTAGATTAAGGAATTAATAGGATAGATAAGTACTTTTTTTTTTCTTTGCTCGAGTTTTCTCTCATTTTTTAATTTTCAACAAAACAAAATCAATTTTTTGATATTAAGTTGTATTTATAGGTTGTTTTCTAAGATGATATAGTATATATTCTAATAAGATTGGTTAAATTTAGTATGTGGTTTTATATTTGAGATATTTAGAATTCGAGAACGAATGGATGCGTTAGAATTTTTGTATCGATTAAAATAATAGTTAAAATTATATAATATATAAATAGATACAAATTTTAGTTTTGTAAATTAGTTTTCTGAGGTTTAAAGTTTATTTTCTAAAATATATTAGAGTTTTTCATAAAATCTTCAAATAAGTTTTGTCGGACATATTTGTTATTTACTATCGAATTTCTCTTTATTTTTATATTTAAGATGTTTAAAATCATGGTCTTTTTTCTTGACATCCATATACGGTGTCACAAACGACAAAAAAAAAAACTAAGGAAGATAACATAAAAAAAAAAAGATAAAATTGTTGTTATTGATAAAATTCAAAAGTGAATTACAAATTATTAATGAAAAGTAAATTTATAAATAAATAGAAACAGAAAAATAAAAATATAACAAATTTAATCATCAAACACTTTTATCAAAACGATCTAAAATGTAAAAGATGATCTTAGCAAATTATTTAAGTATATTCTAACACGTCTAAAGATAACAAGAAAGTAAATAGTCTAAGACTTTATTAAATCAATTTTGTTAAATTAAATTAAGCTTAAAACTTTATAAAATAATATTTTAAAAAAAGTTGTTAGATTTATTATGTCATATGTTATCAAGATCTTATTTTTATTTTCGTATTCGAGATATATATCTTCAATATAATTAAAAAGATGCATTAAAAATTTATATCAATTACATTTATAATCAAATATATAATATATTGTGATTTTGTGGTAGTTAAATTTAAAAAAGTGTTAAAAAATTATTAGAAGTTAAATTTGACAGACCACTTTAACCATGTTTTTTATTGAGTAAAAAAAAGTAATATTTTAAGGTTAATTTATATGGTGAGATTAGTGCTATTTTTTTAATAAGTCTTTAATTAAAAATAAAATTTCACTTTAATAACTCATGCAAATATTTGATATCAAATACTCTACTACACAAATTATTAAGATAAAATTCCAGGTTTAACATACAGAAAAGAACTTTATGTAAAGTGTAAGTTTTGTTTCACGAAGAAAAATCTTATTGTTTTCATTTCTAGTACAAGAAATGGAAGGAACGGGTTAGGGAACAATGTTTCCAATCCTTTAGGGTGAAGGAAAAAAAATAAATTGAGGTTACTAAAGGATAATTGTACACATGTAACCAATAATTCTAAGGTTAATTATATGAAGTAAACAACATTATTTAACTTGGTTACACACTAAATCAATATACCATGAGATTCTTCCCTTTTGTTTTTCTTTTTATGGGAAGAATGTTTGTGAAAAAAGGTTTTGTTAAATGTTACACTTAGTTTCAATGACAAATTTAACTTTGAAATTCATAAGTTTATAGATTAAACACAGACTAAATAATTATATCAAATTTCTAGATATTAGAGGATTTCTTTTACGAGAACACTAATTGTACCGAAGATTGAGTGCCGTAATGAGATTATAATTAGTGTACGTAGTTACAACACTCAATATTTAATATAATTAATAATCAAACAAGTGAGTTTGAGGAAGTTTCCTCTTATTTTTATACATAAAATCTTTAGAATATCCAATTTATGCAAATTTGCATTCAGAATACTGTTTAAAAAAATCGTCTTAAAGTCGGTTTTCATGTTAAAAATTCCTGTTAAAATTTTTTTTATATGATCAAACGTGTATTTTAGTTTTTATGTATGTTTCAAATTTTAAATTTGGTTTTCATGTATAAAAATATATATCAAGTAGGTCTTATGTGTGTAAATATTACTTATTATTAATTCTCTTATACTCCTATAATTTTATCTTTACTGTACTTTTATACATATATTAATAAAGATTAGATTAAAAGTTTATTACAGGTAAGAATCAAATTAAGAATATACTATATGAACCAAATTAAAATTAAGAATATGTATTTAAGGTCAACTTAATAAGTTTTCTTTGTACAAGAATTAATTGAGTTTCCAACATAAATTATATATTTAACTTCAAAGAAAACATTCATATATGTATGAAAGAGGAAAAGAGTTGGTGTGTACTTGTCAAGAAGCAAGACATCCTCCAAACCCTTTTTTGTTCAAAAACCATGTATTCTATTAAACACTAATTGTAAGGCCATTTGAACAGGTCAAATATAATATAATAATAATAATAATAATAATAATAATAATAATAATAATAATAATAATATTATTATTATTATTATTATTATTATTATTATTATTATTATTATTATTAAGTTTCAGCCAGAAAAATCCCAGTAATCCAAACAAGGGAACCTTCACTAGAATTCAATTCTATGAAAACAGAAATTAGATTCCTAACAAAAGCATATGCCAACAAAACAATGACAATGCCATGTAGGAAATAGGAAAGCTAAACTTTTGAAAAACAAAGTAGAAGCTATCAAATCACAAAACCTAGAACATCACTTTAGAGTGCCTTCAATTAATGCATTAAATTGAACTCAAATGGTCATTTTATTCTACTTTGATTTTCTGTTCAACAATATGCAAAATCTGTAGCAACTCTTAATTAAATATACTTCTACAAATACCAAACTTCAATTGGAACCAGTGACAAAAGCTGTTAATTAGGGTTATTTACTTCTTAGGTAGTTATTGATTATCAGATAATTAACTTTAGCCAACAAACTTGAAAACTAGCCCCCTCTAACAATTAGACCCTGGTCCAGGTATTGTAACTATGGAGACAAATGTACAACCAATTCAAACCACCATAAATAAACTAAACCAAATAAACCCTAAACTTGGGTGGATTGAACAGTGGCATGATTGAGAAAGTCATCCATTGAGGCATGGGATTGAGATGGTTTGAGAGAGTAAGTTGGAAGTGTGGTGATGAAATGGAATTGGGTTAGGGAAGTGAGTGGAAGTGTGGGGCAAGTTTGACAAAGTCACAAGAACAGGTAAATGAATAGAAATTTGGCACACAATTTAAATGCCATTGAAGGCTAGGCACATAGAGATGGCCGGTGAAAAAAGGGGTCATTTTCTGTTCACATTGAATGAGAATACTTCATCACTATTTGGGAGGTTTGGGTCTACCTTCAATGTTTTTGCAACTTTAGCAGTGCATGTTTTGAAGCTTAGTTGGATCAATAAAAGGTGAATGAATGTGGAATGCAAAGAAATGGTCTAGGTGGGTTGGACCATTAACATAGGAAGGAAGGTGATGGCATTAAGATTGCACTGTTAATTATCATGGTAATCCATTTTAGAAGAGAAAAAAATTCAGCAGAAATTTTCTGAGATTTTTTTTAAAATCCAGTTTTGGAGTCTATAGTTGCACAAATATGTAATTTTCATCTCTGTTAAATTTTTCTTTGGGCATTGTTTTTGGATCTTTCCAAATTTAAATGATTTTATTCCACTGTGAACAATGTGTTTTTTGTTATTCATGAATGATATGTTTTTTGTTATCCATGCTGTTATCCAATTGCTGTTAGAAAATGTTAATTATTCATGAATGATAACAATGTCGTATGAAACATGAACTTAGGGTTAACGACAAACTTTAAAATGTATTATTATGACAAATAAGTAAATATTTTTTATTAATAAATATATTTATGTTGGACTAAAATTGTTTAATTTTGAAAAAAATAAAATATCAAATGTATGATTAAAATTTTATAAGAACCAAAATCACACATTCACGAAAATATGGATTTAAACCTTTATATGATTATAATTATGTTATTAGTGTGAAATATTATACACATTGATAAATAATCTTCTTTATAAATTTTGACATATTGGCTTTGACTATGTACCCCTTTTTAACTTAAAATATCATAATTGAATATTAGAATGGTAAAAATATATATAATAATGCGTTTAAATCTCTCAAGGGGTAAAATGACTATAAAGTCAAATATCTATTTAAAAAATAATTTGGGTTATTAATTTGATATTTTCATCAATGTTAATATAAGTTTTTTTCATCGAACTTTTCTAAAATGTAATATACGAGTTCATATCACTTTATGTTAATAAGATTTATTTTATCCTTTTTGTTAGTACAAGTAGTTATGTAAAAGAAAACTCAAGAGTATAATGATTTAATTGGCTTCTTAATTTTACAAATAATTTATCACGTTATTCCTCCAACATCCATTGTCATCTTGTTAATTTTTATCAATATTCTAGCTTTTTTTTTATTTGTACAACATAGGTTAATTGTAATTTTGTCTGTATAGTGTTTTTCGCTTAACTCACCCCATATTTTTCAAATGTCCAATATTTTTTAGCTTATTTTTTTCTCAGCCATAAAGTTTCTCATGATATACTAAACTATATTATTGTTTATCAGAACAATTTTCCGTTTTTTCATAAAAGTAGTGTAATATTTTTCTTAATATTATGAAAACGGGTAATTTTTTTATTTATTCAAATAGATAAATTATGTTATGTGAACATGACTTTACTTAAAGTAGTTGTATACTACCAAGCCGAACTCTGACATTCAATGAGATTAAAGTTACCATACAAAAATATGATTTTTGTTCAAAACTCTAAAAGAAATCATAAGACAATTGCATGCTTTGCTTTGGATGTAATTATAATTAACTAAGATAGTGTCACTCAAGCACCATTTTAATGTAAATTTTCTTTAAAAAAAAATCATGCATTCATCACACTAGATGATTGATAGTTTACATTTTCTAAATGTTGAAGGACTTCTTTTACTCAAAATTATACCACCATTACGTAACTTATTTCGGTAAATAAAAAAAAAAAAGTTACATGTCCTAGTAAAAGAAAATTGCACAATTATGATAAAAGAAGCTCACGTATTCCTCTCATATGAATTATTTTTGGAATGTGTGAGCTTAATTCTATTAGACTATTATATAGTTACTTGATAATTTGTCTTTAAAGAAAGGCAAATATCCATATGTTTCATTGCTTTGTTTAAACAATTTTTTTAATAAGGATTTTTAGGAAAAGAAATAAAATGAATTTTTCAGAAACTAAAATTATTTTACACATAAATTAATTTGTAGAAATTTTTCTAAATTTTTATTTTTTTAATTTTTTTATAAATTAGTTTTAACTTATAAAACATATTATTTTACTGATTTCTTTTATATTCTCCTCTAACAACTTTTATCGAAATATTTATTGAGATACATGTTAAAATTAGAAAAATAACCAAGTAACTAACTAACAACTTCAACAATTACCAAAGAAGAACAAAAGTTTGGCTTTAGAAAATGGGAGATAAAACATCATTAATTCTCTTTTCGTTCTTATAAAACTCACTTAATAATATTTTCTTAAGAATTTAAAGTGATTTTAAAAGTTATAAATTAAATAAATATAAATAAGAAGAGCAACATAATATAGAAATATAAAGATTCACATATTTATCATTTTAAAATTTTGAATTAATGTTAATATTTTAACTTTTTTATATAAAGTTATTCACATTTTATCAGTATTTTTTTTCTCTCAAACATTAAAAATTCATAACCATTGATATTCATCCCCTTAAAATCTAAACATCTTTTTAAGGATATTTTACATGGTTCTGGGATTAATATGCTTAAACTAAAATTTGTTATGCATGATGACTTTTATGATTTATTTATTTTTTGTAAAATAAGGGTTTATAAACTACCTAATGATAAAATCAGATTATAAGTAGAATAAGCAACAAGTTAAAAATTTAAATTTTACATTTCCTTAATATATATCAGTTATTATATTATTGAACTATATAATAACTAGAGCATTATTAATACTGAATTTTAAGTAATTTTTTTCAGGTATAGCAATAAATGTTATAATTTAATTTGTAGGATATAAGATTTTTTTAGAAATACTAAGAATTTTTCTATAAGAACTCATTTTTATATATCAAATCTTTATTTAATTTTAGTAAAGAATACATCTCATAATTAAAATCTCGGCTGAAAATCTTAGAGTATGTTCTTCATCCTAATCCCAAAACGTTATTAAATATTTTAAAAAATAAATATTTTTAATAAAATTGTAGAAAATACATATTTTAGAAATAAATGTTTAGAAAAATCATCATCCAACTTAGTTTGACACTATTGAGACCTAATGTTTCATTCATGCCAAAATTGACTATGTCGAATCTAACTTAATTTTCTCCCAGGTCTTACTTAGGTCCAATTTTAACTAGACTCAATTTGAATTGCATCTGACTTGAGCTATATTCAATTAAACTTGACTTAACATAAATATAGTCCAACTCATCTTGATTTGACTTGGTCTTTATCAGTCTAACTTGATTTTGATTAGACTAAGATCGACCCAGGTCTAGCCTAATTGTTAAACATGGGTTGGTCCTGACTCAGATGAAGGTGGATTTACCCTGATTGAATGTGGGTTTATCTCGAATCGATTTAACTTAGACCTAGATTGACTTAGCTTTATCACATCCTGGAGGCAATTGCTTCTTGCACCCCATCAAATGCTTTCTGCACCCCATCAAATTTTTAAAATCTCAATTGTGCTCTTGATTTTATATGAAAAGAGAGGTGCATTGTGATTGACGAGTCGACTCCGGTGGCAGCAGTAGGAGTAGGTGGTGGTGCTTTTCTCCAATGACTTATTGCTGATGAGTTTAGGTTGTTTTAGAGGTAAAGGAAGGTGGTGTGGGTAAGTTTCGTATTTTTATTTTTTTTTTTTGTGTTAAGATGCATTACATGCTTTCATAAATCGAGTACCAGAAAATACTTCCAGAACGAGTATTCCAAAAGTCATTTGGGAGGTGTAGGGTATATTCCAGAAAGGGCTCCCAGAAGTTAAGAAATGCATTGTTGAAAGCGCTTTCTGAAAGTTAAGAAACGCATTTCGAAAAATACTTTCTAGAAGTCAAAGATGTATTTTCGAAAGAACTTTCCTGAACTAAAAAAAATACATTCTGGAAAGGACTTTCCATAAGGGTATTTATATCTTTTTCTGTTAGTGATGGGCTGCACGAAGTAAATGATGGTGCAGGAAACAACTACCCCACCTGAATTAACTCGACTAGACTTAGGCTCAAGCTGACTCGTCTCAACCTAGATCCAAACTAATTATCTCAATTTGAATCTAGGTTGACTTGATTCAACCTGAATGCGAACTGATTTAACTCAACCTGAATTTGGACCACTCTACCCAACTTGGATCTAGACCAACTGTACTCAACCTTCTCTTTCTCTTACAAATAAAGTGATTCAACCTTCTCTTTCTCTTACAAATAAGGTAATTGAAATACTTTATCCAAAAGAAATTAAAATCACTAAATTTAAATTTATATTATCTAAATAAAATATTTAGAAAAATACAATAATTTTAAATTAAATTAATTCAAATTCATCGTATTTAAATGTCTTAAAATAAATTTCTTGTACAAAAATATATAAGGTAAGAGAATTAATGTCTCAAATAGTTAGACAATTGTTTTTATTATAAGAATAAATAGTTAGATAATTTTTTCTATTGTAAGAATAAATAAAAAATACTTTAAAAAAAAATATCAGTTTTAAATTCTTCATTAAAGTTAAAGTAATTGTCGTCATAATAAAACAATTTACACATTAAAGTTATGCAAAAATATTAATCTAAGAGTGAGTAAATCTCATCTCATTTTATTTATTGCACAAATATTTTTACACTTTCACTAATAATTTAAAGCAAGTAGTTTAAAATACAGATACTGAGAAATTAAATAATATTTTGCACTATTATTTATATATATTTCATGCATATATAAGTTAAAGATTTATGTTTTTCTTCTTAACTTACTTTTTGTGTGATTTTAAAATTTATTTTCTATTATAGTAATATTTAATATAAGATCAAATGATATTTTAGATATGAATATTAGTTACAAACAAACATAAATATTTGATAACATTTTTTGGTAATTGTTTTAAAATACTTTAAAATATCTCAAGGCAATATTTTTAAATGTATAAATGAGCAATTATATATAAATATATTAAATATTATTTGGAAAATATCACGCACCAAATATTAACTAACCGTAATTTCACATAAAATATAGAATAATTCACTTATTTTATTAGTTATTAATATTTTTAATATTGACAAGTGAAAAATCTTATATTATTTGGAATGTTACATATATCACGCACCAAATATTAACTAACTGTAATTTCACATAAAATATAGAATAATTCAATATTTTATTAGTTATTAATATTTTTAATATTGACAAGTGAAAAGTCTTATATTATTTGGAATGTTACAAATATCACTCACCAAATATTAACTAACCGTAATTTCACATACAATATAGAATAATTCAGTTATTTTATTAGTTATTAATATTTTTAATATTGACAAGTGAAAAATCATATATAGCTTGATTTTGTCATGATTCGTAGACATGACAGCTTGCAAAATATAAGTCCATTAGCATGGACAAATGCTATCTGGTGAAGGTGATGCAGAGGATATGCACAACCCAAGCTTGAGGATAAGAACAATCCAATATTAAACACAAAAACCACCCTTCATTTCTTCATCATAAAACAGCAGTTTTTCTCGGTCTGTTGTTAATATAATATTCTCTATCCGTTAAAGTACATTAAAATTAAAATTCCTAAGTGAAATATTCTATATTTTTTTTTTTTACTTAATTTGTATAGTAAAAGTACCCATATACTATAAAAGGTAATAAATTATATTTTATGAAGGAAAATGTTTATTGATTGTAAATTTTTAATTATATAACGCTAAACATTTCTTTTACTGAAGTACCAGATAACAAAGTGGTTGCTCTTTGTAGTGTCACTTGGTTATAACTGAAAGTTCTTATAACATAAATGATAACATTCTAAGATCTGAGAGAGAGAGAGAAGGAAAATGGGTAAGGGTGGAATGTCCATTGATGGTCATGGAGATGACCCAGAAGAGAATATGGCTGCTTGGCTTCTTGGTATAAATAATCTAAAGATTCAACCTTTCAAGCTTCCCACTTTAGGTATTCACTTTCCCACAATTAACTCTATCATTCTGTTTCAAATCCTTTATGGATGATGTTTTCACTGCCAAGTTCAATTATTTTCAAACAATTTGTGTTTTTGAAGGACCCCATGATGTCAGAGTTAGAATGAAGGCTGTTGGTATCTGTGGGAGTGATGTTCACTATCTCAAGGTACATATAATCCTGTTGCATCTAATTTCAAATGTAAAATTAAAAGGGATGAAATTCTGTTTGTGGAGTTTGATTATCTATGTCTGATTAATTTGCTACAAGATCAGATCAGTTAAATTAGCAATCTATGATTGATTAGATTAATTATATTTTTTTCTTTTGCACTTTTTGGTTAGTTAAATTAGCAATCTATGATTGAAAATTTTTATTGCAGGAGGTATTGCCTGCTTTTATCTATGTTTTCTCCAGTGAAACTTTTCAAATTTGTTGTTTGATTTACTTTTCAGACTCTGAGGTGTGCACACTTTGTAGTAAAGGAACCAATGGTTATTGGTCATGAGTGTGCTGGGATCATAGAAGAAGTTGGTAGTGAGGTAAATAGTTTGGTGCCTGGTGATCGTGTGGCGCTTGAGCCTGGAATCAGTTGCTGGCGATGTGGCCACTGCAAACATGGTCGATATAATTTGTGTGATGATATGAAGTTTTTTGCTACTCCACCAGTTCATGGTTCCCTAGCTAATCAGGTTTGAAACAATTCAGAGCTGCTCAAAAGTATTATACTTGGCTTTCAAAATAATAAGAATTTGAAAGAAACAATGACAAGTTCAATTCAAGTCAAATATCATGTCATTAAATATGGAATGAAGCTGCTTTAAAATCCTATCAAAACACTAACCGACTAATATTCTTGACTAAAATTTTAAACCATACCATGAATAAGTAATGTGATCTGTTGTAATATGTTTCTGTAAATATATGCAATTACTCTGATTCCTGGCATGTAATTGAAATTGAACTTCTGCTGAATATTCCTAATTATGAGATAATGGTTATCCCTTAGTTTATCATGTACATGTGATGTGACCATGATTAGTAAAATACAATAATAACTATCACCATGCTATAATCACCATATTCAAATGTGGTCAATACTCCAATGGAAGCCCATGTTTGAGTTTCATTTTTGTCTTTTATAGATAGTGCATCCTGCAAACCTGTGTTTTAAGCTTCCAGACAACGTGAGCCTAGAGGAGGGGGCCATGTGTGAACCCTTAAGTGTTGGAATTCATGCTTGTAGGAGAGCTAACATTGGACCAGAAACAAATGTGTTGATCATGGGAGCTGGACCCATAGGACTTGTTACACTGCTTGCATCTCGTGCATTTGGAGCACCCAAGACTGTCATTGTGGATGTGGATGACTATCGTTTATCTGTTGCAAAATCTCTTGGTGCAGATGATGTTGTTAAAGTCTCAACAAACATTCAGGTATTTAGAATCCTTGGTTTTCCCAGGTCTTCCAAATTTTCTTCTTTTAACAGTGAGAATGTCAGACAATCCCTTTCTGCAATACTATTTGCATCTGTCATGACAATAATTTGCATGTATACTTAGTGGCTTCTGATGCTGTGCCTATTCACAAACAAATGATTTGATATAGAAAAAAATTAATTAACGAAACTAGTATTTTAACATGATGCTATCATAAGTCAGGTTTGATAAGTAAAACTGACAGTTCACTACCTATCTGCTTATGTCTCCCTGTCCTATATATTCTTTTCACACTTAATATGCTCTTTTCTTTGAAAGAACTGTTGTTGGATCACCAATTGTTATGTAGCACAGATAATAATACGGACATGGATATTTTGACACATGTAATATAGAACACGGATATATTATATCACTATGAATTATATAGATTGACAATTAAGATTTATGTATTCAAAAATTATCTATGAGCAAGGTTAGCCAAATATGAAGAAAAAATAATCTAATTCATTTATCTAAAATTAAAAAAGTGAAAAGAAACATATATAATCTAAATATTCCTTATTATATATAGAATTTGTTTTTTATTTCTATAATCATAATAGAAACTTAAACAATAAATTTATGATTTTTTAGAAAATTATTTTATTAGTCCCTTTTAAAATTATGTTGGAACCATGATAGAATTGTCAAACATAAAAAAAAAAAAAAAAAAATGTCAACACTCTACCAATACATGTCATATGAGTATCGGTGTTCGATACATGTCGGATACGGGACATACTATTTAAGAGGTGTGTCTGAGCTTCATTTACTCGCTCCATTTACTCTCTCCATTCAGTAATCAGGTTTTAGTGCTTGGTTTCTGAAATATGATTTTGAAAGAAGGGCATTAAAATGTATTTGTGTGACACATTTATATATTTACTGTGCATTTCTGGGGCATCCATGAAGAGCAATGAAACCATATTTTAAATACACTGCTTTGCAGGATGTGGCTGAAGAAATTGAGCAGATACAAAAGGTTATGGGAGCTGCTATAAATGTTACCTTTGATTGTGCTGGTTTTGACAAAACCATGTCTACAGCACTGGGTGCTACTCAGCCTGGTGGCAAAGTTTGCCTAGTGGGAATGGGACATTCCGAAATGACTGTGCCACTCACCCCTGCTGCAGCAAGGTATTTGTGGATTTTATTAAAATAAATGTCATGTTTTAGAGACTATGATGCATGCATACACTAGGTATATCAAATGCAAGAATATGATTATTTTAAAAATTTGTAATGTGTAACATTTGATACATAATTCAGGGAAGTTGATGTGATTGGAGTTTTTCGCTATATGAACACATGGCCTCTTTGTCTTGAGTTTCTAAGGAGTGGCAAAATCGATGTAAAACCACTTATAACTCACAGGTTTGGGTTCTCTCAAAAGGAAGTGGAAGAAGCCTTTGAAACAAGTGCTCGTGGTGGTAATGCCATCAAGGTCATGTTCAATCTTTAGATGCTGAACTGCACCTTTACAAACTCTCTTATTTTGAACAAATCATGTTCATACTCATGCTAAATACCAATGTATTCATCACTTGGGTTATGAATAAAGGGGCTTCAAGAAGGACTTGTAAAAATGTTAATGCTAACTGCAGCATCTACAGATTCAATTATGAGGAGAAACCTTGCTTTTCTTAATGTAAAAATGTGTTTTCATACTATTTTTGTTCATGAGATTTGATTAGTGAGTTCTTTTATTCTTCTTTTTTATGTTTCTCATTCAATTTTACAAATATTATTTTCTAATCTTTCATTTTGATGGTTTAATATGTCGATTCTATGATTTGTTCACAAATAGGTTTAATACTCATTTCATAATTCATATGTTCTTCAATATCCTCGTAAAGAAGTACGAGCACTAAAGAATGGGTGAGAAGAGAGAGAACGAATCTGAGTTATGCATGTAGTTCTTGTTCTAAAAAAGTTAGAGTGGAGTTAGAGTATGTGTACAAATTGTTGCGTCATAAACAATACTTAGGTTAGATGACATGTGAGTTGCATGGTTTGAAAAATTTGTCCAAAATAAATTTAAAAAGTATATATAACCAAATTTTAAAAGGGAGATGGGTTGAAATTGACTTTCAAAACTAAATACAAACTTGTTATGCCATTTTGTATACCTGCATTTATGAGATTAATGAATCATATGATAAATTTGTAATGGTCTACTTTGATAATATTTTTATCTATAGTTTGTCTCTGTAAAATGTGCTAGAAACTCTTAAGAATGAAACTTTGCTAATAAATATAACGGTTTTTTCAAAATCATAGTACTAAAGTGTAACATCCTCATTCTTTTAACAATTATATTTTATCTTCACTTTAAATGTAAGTGTTCAAAAATTTTAAATATAAGTGTTCAAGTTTTAAAATATAGTACTAAAGTGTAACATCCTCATTTTTTTTAATAATTATATTTTATCTTCACTTTCAATATAAGTGTTAGAAAATTAAAGATAAGAATTATTCTTGTCCTTAAATTTAAAATTATTTTTTTAAGTTTTCTAATTTAAAACTAATTTATTTTAATTTTTAAAGTTAACATTAAAATTTTGTTGACATAATTAATACATACTTAATTCGAGAAAAACGATGTGTTTGAAATATTTTTCGCATTTCTTTCGTTCTTCTGCTCTTCACGTAATAATAGCAAAAGTAATTAGTACTACAGCTAAAATGATATAGTCCTTTCTTTCTTTCGCTTTTTTCTACTTTGCTTATTTTTTGTCACAATGTGACGAATGAAATTTTTAGCTAAATCATTACTTTAAAATTAATAAATGTAATATTTCTTTCTACTTCACCAGATTTTGAAAGTTTTAAACTATGAATAAATTTATCTACCAACATTATTCCATCATTTAAATTTTGAAAGTCTAAAAGTGTGCATATGAAATATTTTAATTATTAGAAACCGTATTATTAATTTCCTACGACTAAAAAAGTTAAACATATTGTATGGGTAAGGTTTTCTTTAATCCCTTAACTTTTTCTGGTGAGGAAAAAATAAACAAAATTCAATATTAATTATAAATTAGAGATCTTAATTTGTACTTTTCCATATAAGAGACTAAAGGAAATCATATTTAAGTTTGATACACTGAATCGTTTTAAATTTGGAGGACAAATATTTTACTAAAAAATTGAAAAAATTATATACAAACAATTCTATAAGCGACCTGGTCAGTAATTACGATGTATTATCTAGAATCAATTGTGGCTTCAAAACCAGAAAGAAGGATTATTATTAATATAAAAAAAATAGATTGTATAGAATAAGAGGAAACAAATTAAAAATAACTACAATCAACGATCCACAAATTAACACAATCTGTTTTGACACATTCTTTAACCAAGGTCCAGAATCCAATCTGCAACTGAACATCAAATCACAACTAAAGATACCACTTTACTCCAAAAATACACCGACTCGGTAAGAAGGAACTAATCCTCCTAATTATACAAATAAAAAGGATACAAATTAATGTGAACTGCAGCAAAAGAAAACAAGAGTTATCATATTTATATTTCGTCAAGCTCATAATCACCAGGAAAAAAATACAGCAGACGAAACAAGACCAGTTACTTGTAAATGACAAGTAACAAACATTTATTTGGTGTGTGTATATACGCATTGGAGGTGTTAAGTAATTATGGTAAATAATGCTTTGAATTCACAAAATGTTACAAACATCAATAGGAAAGCCCTACTTGAGCACAGCTTTGTGCCAAGTATACCCACTCAACACTAAAACCACAGCTCAGATTCTAAAACCAATACTACTAACTTAAATTACATACAATCCCTTTACCTCTCTTTTTCTGCCTCTTCCCAACCTCAGCCTCAATTCCCTTCTTGCAGCTAAAACGATTACAAAAAGGAAGGACCAGAAAAAACTAGTAAAACATTTAAATGGAACACATTGTAAATGTCACTTTATTGGACGGTAGTGGTTGCCTCCGCTATCCAATTCCACACTCTTACTTCACCAGTACCATCTCCGGTGAAGAATATGCCATTAGGCCCTACCTGGATTGCTCGTACCTCTTGTTTAGTTAATATCTTACCCCTCTCTGCAAATCTGAACAAGAAATGGGCGCAAACATTAAATAATGAGAGCATAAATACGAAGTAAATTTTATTTCCGCCACAGTACAAACAACCATATCTTTTCTTTTCTCTCTAGAATTGAAATTTATTCCATGCATTGTGTGTTTGTCTCTTGCTCGTTTTAATATGACAAGAAATATGGCTTGGGTTTCATTTGGATGTATTACAAAACAAGCTTGATTTATTATGCAAGTCATTAAGTCCACTTGCAACATATAGAAGTAACAACCATATAATTCAGTTTTGTATAGAACCAGATGGGGAAATTATTTTAGCGGTTTGTACTCTGTAGTGGAAATAAGAGAACCAAATGAGAGCATAAACAGGAAATCAATTACTTACGATGGCAGATCATAGAGGCGCACAGTATTATCATTGCAAGCACACAACAAAATGGGCTTGCCTTGTGAGTCATGCATCCCACATAGGGTAAGTATACCCTGCACATAGATAAAACGTCATCAGAATAATGAAAGCCCAACAACATTACAACTCAACAAATCCCACTAGCCACATTTCAAGTGCAAGTAATTACTGTTGAGGATATCGAAATAATATAAATCATTGCAAAAACAATAATTCCATTTTGTTTACATTTTATTTAGTGAAAGAAACAGTTATATTATAACAAAAAAGTTTGAAAATGACAATGCAGCAAATGAGTGCACGGAAAAATAGAAAGTAGTTGGAGTACAGTATAGCAGCAGTAACAGATACAGGCGGGGACAGCCGTGGGCTGTGTCCCCGCCCTCCTAGATTTTTCTAATTACAATATATAAATATTTTCAAATATTGGACTCCCCTCCTTCCTCTATTTACTTTGGTACCCTTTTCTCATAAGTAATAAATTAGGTTAAAGGATTAGAGATCATGCTTCTTTTTACAAAACCCAGACTGTCCATTAACCCCGCTATTAAGAAGTGTTCATTTAATAGAACACTTAATTCCAGCTGTATAGCTTCTTGAAGAAGTTAGATAAGTAGGAAATATTTTCTGAGAAATTAAATAGCCAATGGGGGGGGACAAGAAATTATGATTCTAGTTCTCTCTATACTTCAAATACTAATGAAGCTTCAGCTTCTTACAAAAGTCACTTATGTCTAACTCAACTCTATATAACTAACTTATAAGTTTAGGATTACACTTCTTTCAATATTGTATTTTATCACTATCTCTAGTCACTCTGGGACTTGGTTTTGCCCAATACACCCCATCACGTCCAACACTATTAGTCTTGGTATGTGCATAATATGGTAAGCGGCCCTTTCAATGGATCTAAGATAGACTATAATATCGTCTTACAAATTGGTTTAAACTTAACTTCACAAATGGGTTTGTAATATAAGGATTGCCTCTACTTATATGCAATATTTTAATACTATCTTTAGTCGATGTAGGATAGGCTTTTTCCAATACACACCCATGTCTAGCACTATTCGGCTTGGTACATGTATAACATGATAAGTGTCCCTTTTTATGGATCTAGAATGGACTTTGGCATGATCTTACAAAATGTTTTAGATTTAACTCAATCTTACAAAACTAACTTGTAAGCCCTACCCTACTTATATATTGTATTTTGACACTATCTCTAGGCAAAAAGAGACTTTGGGTTTTTCCTGATATAGCTCCAAAACTTCTTTCCCTTTGGCTTACAACTTATTAGTTATGCTCAATACAATGATGCTTTGAAAGAGTTACTATATCCATATTCAAGTCACATTTTGTCTTCTGGCCTCGTTATTTTGGAGGATTGAAATATTTAGAATAGTATTATTACCAAGGAAAGCTTACAACATATATATGCCCATTTCTGATCAAGTCACTATCCAATTGAAGGAAAAACTAGCCACTCGGCAATTTTCATCATTGGAAACTTGAGCACATTTTCAATATTTTCTAAACCACGTACATCTTGTGAGAATTTGAGTTCAGTTCAAGAGGAGTGGTGGCTGGATCATTGATAGCAGAACCAAGAATTGATTCCATACAAGACATCAACATTTCAAACATCATATTATAATAAAATCAAGAGTATCCAAGGGAAAAGTAAATAATATAATACATACATGATCTTCATTGTGAGTATATGTCACTTCCAAGTTTCCGCTTTCTGTCGCATACCATACCTGCAGAAATCAAATAATAATTACAGAACTTAAATATAGTCAATACTCATACAGCCAGTAAATCTTGTGAAACCAACCTTCACTGTTTTGTCCAAGGAACAAGATAAAAGGAATTGGTCCCAGCAGAGAACAGACATGACAACAGATGTGTGCTCTGTTAGTGTCTGTATACACTGCAAGGTTTCAAGGTTCCATACCTGAAAGACAACAACCAAGTGGAAGAAATGTAACAAATTAATAAACCAAAACCTGTTACCACATTGCTTAAAAAGAGTCCAAAGAAAATGAACCAGACACATGGCAAAGAGCATATGTAAAACTTACTCTTATTGTATTGTCCATTGATCCAGAGTAAAGTCTATTAGCACCAACAACTAATGAAACAACACCACGAGAATGCCCTTTAAGTGATGCAGCTGGCTCGAAGCAGTTGTTACCTACATTAAACTTCCACACCAATATAGATCCATCCTGCAGGAGAAGTATTGTATTTCATTAAGAGATCAAAAATTAAGACGGTAGTCCAAATATGTAGACAAGTCAGAATCTTTCCTTTAGTATTCTGTTCCCGTTTTCAATAACAACAAAATACAACGGGCTTTGAAAGATGCTTGATTGAGTGTTATTGAAAATATTTCCCAAAATCATATAAGCATAAATACATTCATTGTTTAGGGGCTAAAAAGCATCTAACTACCTTGATAGTTAAAACTTAAGATCATCACACAACCCTTCACATAAATAATACGAGATTCAAGGTATCAAAGTCTACGCATCATAAATCATGATTAAGTCCTCCTTAGCATAATCAATGGCCTATAGTCCAAGCCAAGATATTTAACAGCAATAGGGAATATCCCACATAGCCAGCTGACAATCGTTTCAAAACCATTTTGTCACACCTCATGCGCAACTAGGCATTAGACAGAACTTCTTGGCCAATCACATGGCCAAAAAGACTAATCTTATTGTTTTATAAATGTAGCACAGATACAGACACGATACGGACAAGTACACACATGCAATCTCCAAAATATAGGACATGGGGACACTGATTTATATATTATATTATTATGAATTATATAAATTAACAATAAAGATTTATGTATTAAAAAATTATCTATAAACAATATTAGTCAAATATAACAAAAAATGAATTTAATTCATCTATCTAAAATCCAAAAAGTGAAAAGAAACATATAATCTAAATATTCTTGATTATATATAGGATTTGATTCTTACCTCTATAATAAGTTTGAGTTTTTAGAAAATTATTGTATTTTAAAATTGTGTTGAATCCGTGTTAGAATTGTCAGATGCCTAAAAAATGTCTTTTAAATTGAACACTTTACCAATACATGACATACGAGTGTCATACATGTATCAGTGTTCGATACGTGTCGAACACGGGACACGCAACTTAAAGAGGCGTGTCTGAGCTTCATATAGCTAGCAATAAGTGTGGAAAAGCATCATCCAATGCAATCCTTGGTATGAGATGATTATTTATTATTTACAATCATGTCATCCTTCATCTTCCATTCATTTCCTTTATGCTATGTTGGTTAGAGAGAAAAGAAATCGAGAGTGAAAGAGAAAAGAAAGGAAGAGAAAGAGGTAAGAAATGACTGAAAATTGAAGTTGTTTGCCTGAAAAGAAAGAGTATAAAAGAAAAGAAAGAGAGAGAAATGTAAGAGAAAATAAAAAAATATATTAGTTACTGTTATTATTATTATTTAGTATTACATAATTATTTATTCATAAAAGAAAATAAACTAAGAGTTTATAGAAAAAGAAGAAAACAATTTTTAGAAAAAAAAAACTCTGGTTGGCCGATTCAGCGCACTTCTTCTGTTATTTGAGAAGAAATGAACAGTAACACACTTTCAGTTCACTTTCTTAATTCCTTTTTGCCAAACCAATTGCAAATTTCAAAATCAGTGCTCTTCCACGCATTTCTTCTCTTCTCATGGCAAACAAACTGACCGTTGAGGTATGTTTGGCAGTAAAATTTTGGGGAAAAGAAAACGGAGGAGAATTTTCCATTTCTAATAAATATTAAAATTGAAAGATTATCATAAACTGAATGATCAAAACTTTTATTTTTTTAGTAAATAACATATAACTCTTGATTTAAAAATAAAAATTTCCTCTCGCTTCACTTTCCCTACAAGGCCCCCACTACCAGACATACCCGTCCAATTCTCCTAGTTATTTTTCTCCAAACATATTGCAGTTACAAAATTGTATCAATGGCAATGCAAAGACAAATAATCTTATTAAATGTTTATCCTTTAATTTCTTCGATGCCCTAGATCTCACCATCACCTATCAGCCCTAAAATTAACCTAAACATTATCATCCGTAATTCCACACATTTAGTTCCCTAACATTATTGTAAGATGCCACTCTAAAAAGTTTAATCCATATAAACATAACAGATGGAAATGCACTTTTTCATCTCTTACAACAGGTCCCAAGCACCATGAAGATAATCAGCAATGAAATCAAGATTACTGGGTGAAAAAATAACGCATGACATGAACAAAACAAAAGCATGTCAAAGGGAAAGAAAATATTTACCTGTGTACCAGCAAAGAGCATATCACTGTTTACAACAAGGGTATAAACTTGTCCAACAGGGCCATTTAGACTTAGCTCCATTAAATTTTGAGTGTTCCAGGCCTGCAGCACGGATGTCATCAACCAAAAGGACATCAGTTATGATGTAATGAGCAGTGAAAAGAACATACCAAAGCAAAAACACTTCACTAAATTACAGAGATGTATTTTATTTGAAAATTTACAGGGTACAAAATAAGAGAAAAACAAAAGTTATGCCTATTTCTCTTTCTTACCTTGACAAAATTGGGTATCCCAACAAAAACCCAGGGGCCTTCACTGATCATGCAGCCTACTTCACCACCAAGATTGATCACACCTACACACTGCAAGGGAGTAAAGAAAAACAAAACCATGATCAATCTCACCTCTTCAACAACCTCAGAAGGAACCTATAGAAACTAAAGAAAAATACAACACTTCGAAATTTGGAAACAAAATAGAGAGAAGAGGAGCATGATGTCAATTGTAATCATTTTAAAGTGACAGAATAATACATGCTTCACATGGTACAAACAAACAAAATCAAACTTAGAAGTAATATTGAAACTCTCCTATTCCAAGGATATTAAAAAAATTTCAACATTGTATTAGAAAAGTTTATCATGCACATCTTTGTAGAAGTTATATTTCGTTGTACCTGTCAATCATATAGGGTCCTAGATGTAGGTGTGTTTGGATTTCAGTTAGAACATTCAAAACCAACGTTAAGTTTTCATTGAACATTGTGACAACTTGTTTGACACTTTTTTTTATATCCAAGTAAAGGTAAAATTGACCTCAAACTTCAGTTGACTTAAAAGCTACAATAAGTTGTTTTTTCTTCTGAACTCCAGACAAGTTGAACAAAACTTAATTTTTTGAAATCCAAACACATTGTATTTTGTGCTCTTTGGTTCGAACCCTTCATTATATAAATAGATAGATCCTTTGAGAGCTAACCATCTCTCAATCACCATTTTCTAAATCTATTACTCTCGACTCGGAATCAGATTGATCTAATCCTGGTTTAGCCTATCACAGTCAGACATTAGCCATCGCTAGTTGTCAGATTATATGTGCCTCGTCGAGTGACACAATCCTAGTAGTTGTGAAGGCAAACTCTTCCACACACACCACTTTGCTCAACTCAACCAAGAGTGTGTAGCTCACGCACCACCCCTGGTGACAAAGTGGTCGCATTTATCCATTGGGTTAATCAACTCCTCTAACGGGTTAAGAATCCAGTTAGGGCAGTGTACTCATTACTTATCTTTGCTTCCGACATTATTTATTCAGACATTTGGGGTTCATGCAATTCCAAATCTTTTAGGGTCAGATATTTTCTAACATTCATTCATAAAAATGCTTGACGTATCTGGGTTAATTTAATGAAAGATTGATCTAAACATTTGTCTATTTTCATGTCTTTCTTTGATGAAATTAAAAGTCAATTTGGCAAAGTAATCAACATTCTTCAAAGTGATAATGCCAAAGAATTTATTTTTATATTTTTCTTCCCTTTTAAGCTCAAAGGGCATTTTGCATCAATCCACTTGCCTCCACACACCACAGCAAAAAGGAAAAGCAGACATTTACCTAAAACTACACATACCTTATAGCTTGGTGCTAATTTACCAAGACCATCATTGGAATGCTATCATTCTTAATCTATTTTTTTATAAACAGAATGACATCTTCACTTGAAAATGAAATTCTTCATTCCATTCTTCCAAATGAACCTTTCATATTTCACCCCTGTATTTTTTGTTGTGTATGTTTTGTCCACGATGTGTCACCAGGTTAGAAAAAGCTCCGTGAAAGAGCCACCAAATGTGCTTTTCTAGGCTATATACATCTCTAAAAAGAGTATTGTCGTTCTTCTTTGGAAACTAAATAATACTACATATACAATGGTGTCGCCTTTTTTGAAAGATACTCTTCTTTCCTTCTTCCATGCAAGATGTTACTCCTGTTCAACAAGTCTTACCTATCCCGTTTTCTGATTCCTTGATATCTTCTTCTCCTACAACTCCCAACATAGACATAATTTGAAGTCCTTTCATCACTTACCAGCTAGATACAAAGAGTTGGTCAATTATACATGGTCAATCATATGCTTCATGTCCATCTCCACCTACCGATACCATGGTTCTAAATTAATGATGAAGATTTTGGTTGGCCAATTGATCTTGGAAAGGTATTCAATCTACCTGAAATCCTCATCTTATTTACAATTTTGAGTTATCATTGGTTGTCTTATGCTAATGATCCTAAAGATATCAATGAAGCACTTGATCACTCTAGATAGCAACAAACCATGATTGTTGAAATGCAGGCTTTGAACACAATGACACCTTTTTGGTTCTTCTACAACCTGGGAAGAAGGCAATGAGGCACAAACAGGTCTACAACATTAAAGTTGGGCTTCAAGGTGAAACTGATCGTCTTCTTAAGGCTAGACAAATAATCAATATGGAGAAAACCCTTGCTTTTGTTACATGGGGGAGTGCGGATTAGTTTCTAAACTATGCCTTTACCAGCTCAAACAATCTCCACAAGCCTAGTTTGGGAAATTTAGTCACATTGAGCAGGTTTGTGGACTAAAACATCGTGAGGCAAATTTTTCATTTTTTTTTTTTTGTCATATTTCCCATGGTGAATGTGTTTACATAATTGTGCATGTTGATGACTTAGTTGCTATAGGAAACAATAGTGCCAAAATTTCTTAGCCAATTAAGTCATTTATGCAATCATTTTAAAACCAAAGGACTTGGTGCATAAAATGCTTCTTGGTATAGTGTTATTGAAAAAATGGCCATGGCAAGCCATGGTGGATTTCGGTGGCAGACATGTCAGAAGTCGCAGAGTGGTGGCTTAGTGCTCCCATGCAAAATGAAGGAGGTCTGCACAACCCAACCCAACAGGTTAAAATTCTAGTCATCCCTAATCTTCTCAAGTGAAATGAAAAGAAACTCTAACCTTCCTTATTTTTTTTTTTATTTTCCTGACAATACTAGACAGCTCAAGTGCTTTTTTCTTAACAAAAGGGACTCGGCCATTCAACCAGGCCCAAACCAAACAATCAGAACATAATTTAAACCTAGGAACCCCATCCAACTTGAAGGTATCCAGCAACCAGCCAACTTGCGTTGTTGTGCAGTGTCCCCACCATCACACAATTGTTGCCACCACTTACTGCAAGTCCTCTTTTTCTTTCAATTTCCTTTTTAATCAGCGCCACTCCAGTCATCCTCCCTAAATTTGTTTTTTCTTCTTATTTTCCACTCAATAATTATTTTCTGAATTTTCTGAAAATTTTTATCACCTATTTTCAAGCAACCACAATGGCCACTGAACATACTATAGAAATGACCCGGATTGAAAACATTGTCATCGGATGGATGGATCAAACTTGAACACAACTATTTGTAAATTACGTTAGCATTTGAGATAATTATGTTGAGATTGAGGAGTCAAATGATTAGAAATTTAGGACACTTATCTTATGTTTAGTTGTTATTTTAAGTCTTGAACTTAAAATTTGTGGTGCTTCAATTTTAATTTATTGTCATTTCAATTTGTACACAAGATAGTATTATTAGTTATGGTTGTCTTTCATTATTTTTGCATTACAATTATATTTCAGCATTATTTTTAAATTATCTATATGCAAATATTGTATTTTTTTTGTCTATGATGCTTCCAGTATAACCCATTATGGCTTCCAATATATTTTCATAAAGGATATTTGGAGTCCCTCATATTTTCTATCATCTGATATTGATAACACTGCTTTGGTATAGAAGTGGCTCAATCAAAAGAGGGATTTATTATTTCCCAAACAAAATATGCTTTTAGAATAGAATGATTAATTGTAGGATAATTTATAATCATATGGACCCATATCCATGTTAATGATTAAATAAGGAAAACCGTTTTCAAATCCTAGATGTAGAAGCCTTGTTGTGAAGCTCATTGTTTTCACAATCACTAGACCTAACATATCTTTTTTTGTTGAAGTTGTTAGTCAATTCATGCAACTAGATGACCACCACAATGTTGTGATTCGCATTATCATATATCTAAAAAGGAGCAAGGACAAATATTGAAGACAAAGGAAATACATAGGACAATGGCATAGATCAAACAACTTATCCACAAATTGAAGTTTTGAGAGATTCAAAAGATGAAGTTGTACAGTGCTAATCAGGTAGAACTTCATGTTTTCTCTAATCACGTGTTCCATAAGGAACCAAACACAAAGAACTTGCTTGTCATTTGTTCAAGAGAAATTTTTGTCCAAGTAAATTAGCATTGAATTATCAACTCCTCCAATAATGATCAACTTGCTAATGCTCTAACTAAGACTTCATGAGGTCTTTGAATTCGGATTATATGTTCCAAGCTTGGTGCATACAACCTATATGTTCCAGCTTGAGAGGAAGAGTTAGAAAAGTTTAGTTCTGTCTTTTGCACAACTTCGTAAAAGTTGTAAGTTGTTGTAACTGTCAGTCATAGAGTCCCATGGGTAGAGTTTTGCTCTACCTTTTGGAGTTCTGGTTCAGTCCAATTTATAAAAAATACATAGATCTTCGGAGAGATATCCTCTCTCCGGCCCCATGTTCCAAATCTATTATTCTCAATAGCGGGAAAAGAGAAGTTGTAACTTGTATGTAACTTTAAATTGAGACAATTGACACTACAAAACAAAGCAAAACACTGTAATTACCACCTTTCCAGACTGGCAGTCCCAAATCCGTGCCGTCTCATCAGTGCTTCCAGTATACAGCTTATCTGAACCAGAGGGAAAGGCAATCGCACTCACAGCCTGTTCATTCAACAAAAACCAAAACCCATCTGATCAACCCCAATAACCGAAACACACACTAGTAAACATGTTATCAAATATCAACATTTCACAAAGCGTACATTAACACAGGCTCAGTTCACACTTCAACCTATATATGCAGCCACACAACCACCATTTAAAACACAATTAGAATTATAATCACACGGACATCATACAACCCAATACACGATGTCAAGCAAATGCTTGAAAGGTTTAAACAAACGGCCGGTCATCAAGGTCTAAAGTCACCACAGCTAAGCCACATCCCACAACATCAAGGATCAAATAAAACTGCAATCACAACCGCGATTTAAACTTTCCACTATCAAGCAGAGTCTATACTTTATAATATATAGTCTAGGATGCAGTTTCTCCAAACTGAGCAACTCAATTTATAGAGTAAAACTAAATCAACGGTCAATATTACATTCACATTGATAAGAAATTAATATCAGTAAAGTAATCAAAATATTACGTGCACATACAAAACAAATCAACGTCAACATTCATTTTCTCGTCAAAAATTGATTGAGACTACTTTCTTTTTACCGCTACATTCAACGGTTCCAATCCCATATTTAGTAAAATAATTATTTGAGAGAATCTTTTTTGTACCTTCTGATGCCCTTCAAGCTGCGTCAGCAAAGAAAACCCATCTCCCATACTCCAAGAGTGAAGGAACTTACACCTCTCTCCATAACTACAATTCCCCTGAATCCAATAATTGCAAACTTTTTCCGCCTTCACCACCACCCCTCCTCTACCGCCGCCACCGCCGCGCCCCCCGCCACGGCCCCACGTGTTGTTAAAATTGGGGCGTCCGCGCTGACCCGAGAATCCCGATAAGCCAGAATTGTCGTACGCACCACGCTTCGAGGAGGCCCCGTTGGCGTGGGAAGATGCGGGCAATTCGCTGTGCAGGAAGGGGCACGGGTAGCGATTGCACTTGCCCGCTTGCCAGTGGAAACACACTTTCTGGTGCTTCGCGTCCCCACCAAGACGGTTGTACACGCGCTTGCTGCCCCCGTCCACGTCCATGATCGAGCGAGCTAGAGTCTGTGATGGAGAGTGTGTTTATCTGATCGAGTGAATCGCGATTGAAAGGAATTAGGAGGGAATGAAATCCTGAAGAGATTTTGATTATCTTCCGGTGCAATTGGAAGAGGAATGGATCGAGGGTTGTGATTGGGGAAACGATAGGAGCATGCGCGAGGGGAATTCAGAAATATTGGGGGAGAGAGGTAGGTGAATGTATAGCGTGATCATGAAGCGGGAGTGAAGTGAAGTGAAGTGAAGCTCGTGGGAAAGAGAAACCCTAATTGATGAGATTAGGGTTCGTTAGAGAGAGATGAATTTGGTACGGTGTGATGAATCGGGAAACGGAGTTTGGAGACTACACGTAAGCAGTGAGGTCTGTAGACACGTAGAATTACGGAACTGTCCTCAGCATGACGCGCCATAATGTTCTATTTCAGTGGAAAGTACATTTCTCCCAAATATGATCTTTTCCCAAATTTATTATCTATATCTACTTGTTAGATATCAAATCTCTAATCAAGGAAATTGAGGATTTTCCTAAAAGAGAACCGAACTGTTCCATTAGCATTGTAAGAAAACTCTAAACGTTACAATCTTTTAATTCACATTAAAAACCTAATTAACATTAATTCTCTATCCAACACAAACATCAAAAATAATTAGAATAATACTTTTTCCATAAGAAAATTCTTAGTCCTCAATAATAAAATGCATGTTATTGCTTCTTTAAATCATAATAAAATTTTCAAATTGCATGTTTTACAAGTTGATGCTTCCATTTCATCAAAACTTTGGTGATTGTTATTCTTTTTTTCTTTATTATCATTTTGTTAATAATGACTTCTAATTCATTTTCTTGTAGTCTTTTTTCCGATTGATAAGATAATTATGTAGAGATTATTATCTCTTCCACATGCTTCTTGAGTTGTGAGCATGGAACACATTATGAATCTTTAAAATTATTGAAAGTTCTAACTTGTAGGCTCCTTCTCCCACTTTGTCCAAGATCATGTAAGGACCAAAATATTTTGGCCTTAATTTGGCATTAGATTTGAAGCTTACTTAACATCCAAAATATTTCTATAAGCTTGCAATTTAATATAAACCCTGTCACCAATTTCATAACTCCTATTCGACATTTTCTTATCATCCAATTAATTCATTTTCTCTTGTGTTCTTTTCAAATGAAACTTTATTATCTTTAGTATTTCTTCTCTTTCATTAAAACTCATCCACCAAAATCAATGTTGGATTATGGTAAATGAATAGAATGGGTATGCCCAAACATGATTTCATAAGGAGTAGCCTCAATAGTTGTGTGTTATGTGGTGTTATACCATTATTCTTCCACAGAAAGTCATTTCACCCATTTATGAGCACACATGCACCAGAGATAGATTTCTAAACACCTATTCACAACTTTCATTTATCTATCTGTTTAGGGATGAAAACTTGTAGAAAGTGAAACATATACCCCCTATACTATCATAATTTCCCACTAAAATTGGCTCACAAAAATTGAATCTTTATCATTAATTATAGTTTTAAGAAATCCCAGTAATTTGAACACATTATCAAGGAAAGATTAAGTGACATTCTTTGTTTTATAAGGATGACCTAAAGCAATAAAATGTGTAGCTTTTCTCAATCTGTCCACCACTACAAAAAATGAATTGTTTACCTTTTGAATTCGATAAGCCTTTTATGAAGTCAATGGTTATATGATGCCAAATTGTTTAAGAAATGGGTAGTGATCGTAGAGCCTAGGATTAACAACAATGTCATATTTGTTTTGCTGACAAATAAAACAACGTGGTATAAAACAATTGATGTCTCTATTCAAGCATTTCTAATAAATCATTGCCTTCATTCTTATCACAGTAGCATTCATTCTTGAATGACCCCTATCTGCTAATGCATGCAACCATATTAATATATTTTTCCTTAGCACCAAGTCATTCCCTACCACCAACTTACCCTTCCTTCTTAATTGATTGTTTTCCCTGTATAGTTTTTGTGTGAATTTCCATTTTTTCCATTATAGAAATACATCAACCATCACATTATCTTGTCCCTTCTTATACTTTATGGAAAAATCAAATTCCATTAATTTCACTACCACTTTTATTGGATATATGTGGTCCATTCTGGTCTAATTTGTATTTAAGGTTGTAATGGTCAGTCTTGATGATGAAATGCCTATTCAACAGATAGTTTCGCCATCTCTACACTGCCAAGACCACCTCAGTAACTCCTTCTCATATGTTGAATAAGCTTGTTGTTGATTAAATATTTTATGGATAAAAGCAATAGGATGGTTGTCTTGCATTAAAACTGCACATATGCCTTGACCATAAACATCTACCTCTACCACAAAGATTTTTGAAAAATCTCGTAGAACGAGAATAGGAGTGCTACTCATTCTTCTTTAATTCTTCAAATGCATGTCTAACTTTTTCTGTCCAATTAAAGTTGTCCTTTTTTAACATATTTGTTAAAGGTTTAGTCATAACACCGTAGCCACATACAAACCTTCTATAGTAACTTGTTAGACCAAAAAATCCTCATGATTGTTTCAACGTCGTAGGTAAATGTCATTCCACCACGATTGCCACTTTAATGGGGTATGTAAAAACTCCCTTTGCAGTAATAATATGACCCAAGTATTCCACCTGCTGCTGGACTACAAAATAACATTTAGATCTCTTTGCAAACAAGAAAATTGCTTTCAATGTCAACAATACTTCTCTAAGATAGTTCTATTAAGTTTTGATTGTACACTAATATATCATAAAAAAAAACACCAATAAAAACTTCCTAAAAATCTTTTGAAAATAGTATTCATCAATCCTTGAAAAGTAGCAAGAGCATTAGTAAGATCAAAAAGACATCACTAAGTATTCATAATGCCCATAATGTGTTTGAAAGGTTATTTTTTTAGACATCTGCAAGGTTCGTTCAGACCTGATTATATCTCACATGCAAATCGATTTTAGAAAAAATAGTAGAGCCAGACAATTCATCCAAAAAATCATTTACTAGTGGAATGATAAATTTATTTTTTACCGCCCTTTTATTCAATTCTTTGTAATCAACACAGAGTCGCCATGAGTCATCTTTCTTTCCCACAAGAGCCACTAGACTAACGTAAGGACTGCAACTGTCTTGAATAATTCTTGATTCCAAATATTCTTGGATCAACTTGTCAATGATATCCTTCTGATTCTTAGCATATCTATAAGGTCTTTTGTTAACTGGATTAACTCCTTGGATTAAAGGAATGTGGTGATCTTGTCCTAGTCTGAAGGGCAACAACTATTGTGGTTCTAGGAAGACATATGAAAATTTCATTAATAAATTTTTCACTCTCCAGATATCTCTTGTTGCATTGCATGAGTTGTTAGAGATTGCAATAACATATCCTCCTTTGCGTTAATCTATATCATAGGCAGATGTACAACTTTTGTCGAAGCCTTACGCAATTGTTGTTTGTTAGCAAGCTTAATCTTGGAACCCAAGGAGCCCCTCGAGAACATGTCTCTTCTCGCCCATCTTAAACTCCATTGTAAGTTTAACAAAATTACACAATATATCACCCAAAGTAATCAACCATTCCACTCCCAAAACTAAGTCACAACATCCCAATGTAAGAAGGAGCACATCAGCTATAAAAGTTGTATTTTGAATGGTCCAACTAAAATTTCTGACCATTGAAGAAATTGTTATTTTTTATCCATCTGCAAATTCAACATTCAAAGAAGCAATCTTGTCAATTCTGTAGCCCAATTTTCCTGCTATTGCAGTGTCTAGAAAATTATAAGTATTCCCACTATCAATAAGCACATGTAAAGGCTTTTTATGGAATATCTTATTTTCCTCATCGTGCGAAACCCTACGACCCCCTCAAGGCATTTACTGAAATTTAGGGCTCGTTCATTTATACGATTTCAAACACGTGTATCAGGATCCTCCTTCTCGACTTTCACGACAAGGATTTACAACTCTTTGTGCACCAAACTATGATCAAGTGAATAAGATTCACCACAAATGTAACATAATCCTTTAATTCGCCATTCAGTCATATAGGTTGGTATTAAACTTCTTTGTTGTTTAGGCTTTGAAAAAGTAGGGAGTGGGATAAGTGAGGAAAGAGATGATGGGGTTGGACCTAAAACTCCCATCTGAAACTTGTTAGATGCTAAAACTGAATTGGCAGCCTCATACATCTTGGCAAAGTAAAAGCATGTTGGATTGATGTGGGCTGAAATATGTTGACCATCATCTGGATTTCCTTCTTTAACCCCCAAGAAAGAAACAACTTAAAAGATATTTGTTAGTAAGATTCAAACATGTGATTATTGAATCAAATTCTTCATTATATTTAGCCACCAACTTCTGCTACCTTAAACACATAAGTTTTGCCATTGAATCATCACATATATCAACAAAGTGATAATGGAATCGTTGTTTGATGTCAAACCAATAAGGCGTAAAGAAGTCTAGACAAGAATTGACAAGGGTTGTATGTCATTGCAATGTTTTGCCTTCTAAGTACACAATGACTAATTTTACCTTGAATCTATTCGGGGTTTTATCCATGAGAAAATAGTTTTCACATTTATGAAACCACTTATTAACATTGTCCTCATTAAATCATGAAAAGTCGATGGGTGTCAACCGATCCACAAAAATAAAAAGAGTTGGAATGTGGTCCTCGAGACATCTGATCATTATGTAAATTGTCATCCCCACTTTTTTGATTAATCAAATATTGCAATGTTTCCTTTCTAAAAAGGGTTATGATTTGCTGCAATGAGGCAGTGAATTCCATAAAAAGCAAATCTATTTGTTGCGAAATTCGGTCTTCCATCTCGTTAGATGTCAAGGCCCGCAACAAAACAATTTTAATTATTGGCAACAATCTAGTAGGTGGTTGTTTTAGCTACTATTAAATATGACAAAAAAATTAGGTCCAAATATTGATGGAAAATACTCGAATTAATCCAAAATGAGTATGTGTAATATCAAACTTTTCAAATCATATATAAAACAATGATGAATATGTATATATTTATGTATATATTTGCGTTGTTCCCGTCACTAGTTTAAATTACTTAAACATCTTTAGTTTATTTATTAATTTATTTTAAAATTCATGCAATTGTGATTTCTTTATTGTTATTTAACATTAATAAGAAGAAAATATGTCCTTTTGACATTGGATTATTGATAATATCATGTTTCTTTTATTTTTTAATTTTTATAAAAGAATATTTAATAAATATTTATATAGATATAAATGAATGTATGAGCTTGTTTGTTGTTCGATGAGACTAGAATGAGATTCAAATTTGATACACTTAAGCATTAAAGATGAAGATGAGTATGAACTTTTGTTTTAAAGAAAAGGGCGAGTATAGTCAAAATCGCACTCTCTTACCTTAGTGTTAACCCTATCTATTATCGATTATCCACTTGTTTGATATGAATAATAATTAATATTATTCTTGATAATGGAATTAGGATGTTTGTTTTGTGTGAATAATAATAAGCATTACTTTCAATTAAGCATATATCTTTAAACAAAATGTTTATCAAGTATTATTGATATCTATGTTGCAAAAGTGAAGGAGTCTCATGTGTTATTGGAGCTACAATTTAGTGATTACAAACATTTATTGTATATTTTTAAAAACGGATTAGAAGATAATCTTAACTTGATATGATATTTAGGGTTTAATATAATTTTAGGGTTTCTTTATAATTTTTATTATATTTTTAATTGAGTGATTGAATGGTCACGTGAAAGATAAAAACATTATAAGAAAGTGAATAATTCATTTTTAAATATAAAGGGCCTTACATAATTTGGCATATAAAAGAATGTATTTGAAATGCAATAAGAAATATACGTATAAATCTAGAAAAAAAATTGAGTTTTCTCTTTATAAGAACTTTGTAGAGTTATCAATTAACTCACATTTAATTTTAACTTATAGTTATCAATTCTGTGATTTATCACTCAAGTTCTCATTTTTCTTGAATGCAACATTGATATCCTTCTTAAAACTAAATAACAAAATAATCTTCTATATATTTTTATCATAACTAATATAAAAAATAAGTGATATTTCTAAAATCTTTTTATTATGAGTCCCTCGTTATCTAATATAATATTTGAATTTTCTATTATTTAAGTGTCTAGTTTATATATTGATTTTATGTTAATGCTACAGCAAGCATAAAAAAAAGTAACTTACATAATAAAAGGTTAAAAGTAATCACTATAGAAATTTTCTATGGTTTTCAATTATATCTTTTTATGATTTTTTATTTTTAATATTATTATTTTAAATTCATTTTATATCATTTATCATATATGTATATGTTGTAATTCCAATTCCTATTCTATTTTTTATTTTTAAAATGATCTATAGTGACTATTTAGTACTATTTTTTTCACTTCAGTTAGATTTATTTATGAAATCACATTAGTAATATTTAGGTTTTGAATTCTTTTAGATAAAATTATTTAAAAATTTTAAAAATATATTATTTAAAATATATTGTAATAGCACTTTATAAATATTAATTTTCACAAGTGAGAGTGGTTTGTGTTCCTCAACTAAGTACTTTAGGGTTTGAATCTTAGTTGTGTTAATCAACTATATTAATATAAGGCACCTCACCTAATCAATTTTTTTATAAATTAAATTAATCTCACTAATGTTTTTTTTAATAAAATGACACTCCTCTATTTTATTTAGAAATAGATATTCGCTAAAAAATAGATGAAAAAAATTAAAGTCATAGAATATAAAAGTTAAAGAATTTTTAATAAATAAAATAAATTAATAATCTAATTATATAAAAAAAAATTGTCAATGTTCTCTGGAGATCTTATTAAATTACATTTACAAGTTGTTGTGAAAAATATTCACGTAATAATAAATTCAAATTTGATGTTGTAATTTTGTACCAATAATTCTTAAAATATCAATAATGTCTTTGTTATTTTATATATTAAATAATTTTTTTTATACTTTCAGAAACATCTCTCTTATATTTTTTTTAACAATAATAAAAATGATGTTGGATGTTGTTAAGATATTTATAACAATTTAAAAAATTCAGTTTAAGACATTATTTTTAAATATTTAGTTTTATGATAACTAATTCAATATTGCTTAAAAAATTTAGATATTTTTTAATATTTATTAAATTTTTTTATTATTTATCAAAAAAGTTTGTTAGTATTTATGAGAGAAGTTAATAACTTTTTATTTGATTGTACTTATATCTGTACTAAAAAAAGAACCATTTAATAAATAAATTCTAAAATAAAAATAATAAGGAGATTGTTGGCATATTAAGAATTTGTTAAATAAATTCTAAAATAAAAATAATGAGGAGATTGTTGGCATATTAAAAATTTGTTAAGTGCAAAAAGCAATATTTATAGTATAGAAAGCAACTGCCAACCAATAAATTTAAAAAACATGTTATAAGACCCAATAAACTCAAGAAGCATGTGATAGGATAGAAGTGATATAACATTATATTTTCATTACAAAATCCTTCGCTATTATTTATTGTAAAAATATGTAGATAAAACAAAGTTACTCAAATTATTTATAGAAAAAATTCAAAAATAAATTGGGCGTGGTAATTATTATTTACGGATTTCCAAAACTCATTATTAATTCATATGCGGTGTAAGTAAAGTCTATATGTGATTGCATGGAAACTAATATCCAGATACCAAACTTGTAATGCAGTTTAATAAAATTAACATTATTTTCTACAAAACATATATATAATCATAGACATATATTCAAAATCTTCACCAAAACAGTAATATGTACTTCAATGATAATTTACAATTTCAGAAAAGTAGGAATATTCAAACCAATACAATCAAATCATAAATAATTAAAATCCTATAATGAACCATAATAAAAAAAAGTCCATTAATAGACAAATTATGTTGTCGCCTTGCACTTGTTTATTGTCATGCACCTAATTTCCTTCATACTCCTAATTTCCTAATTTTGTTATTGTTGAGTACTTGGTGGTGGAAAAATATTTTGTACATGTATTATTATTGGAGCTAATAGATATTAGAGTAAATGAATTGAAATTCAAAATATATTTAACGAATTTGTTTCCTACAGGTAGACAATTACTTATCACAAGTTGTTAATCATTATCTAAGTTGATTAATCTCTTGTAAACCAACTTCTTACTAGAAGATGTTTGTGTTTATTGTTAGAAATAATCCAAATTAATAGTGCCTATAAATAGACAATTCTTTGTATTGTTTAAATAAAAGAGAAATCAATAACAGAACAGACTCTCTCTCTTCTCATTTTCTCATATCTCTCTCTGTGAGTTCCATCTTTTGTGTGTTTGCTCTAACATCTGGTATCCAGAGCTCAGGTTTTCTTCTTCGATCCAAAGGTGCTTTCTCTTTGATTGTCAATGGGGCAAACTGGTGCAAACTTCATTGCTAATTTTCCTATTCTTGATGGAAAGAATTGGGACCGATGGAGTATCCAAATGAAAGCAATTATGGGGTATC
>Ga0209700_102197_pt1 | contig 39977 bp, 17 predicted proteins | sample SiratroredBW_FD_187528 | JGI IMG/M metagenome (GOLD analysis project Ga0209700, IMG submission 187528) | Root nodule microbial communities of legume samples collected from California, USA - Siratro red BW (SPAdes) (version 2) | ecosystem: Host-associated > Plants > Roots > Nodule | place: USA...
TATATATATATATATATATATATATATATATATATATATATATAAAAGAAAAAAAATCAAATTAAATTGTCTTTATTTTTCATTGTATACATAATTATTTTTTACTATGAGAACACATTCACAGATTTTTTTATTTATTTTTTATATTCCTACATGACTGTTCCACTGATTAATTAAAACATAATAAAACTTATAAAAAAAAATCTAAAATTATATTGAGCAATGAAGATAATATCAAATGTCATTGCTAATAGTTATATATATCTCTCTTAATCAAAATAATTGAAGTAGTATAAACAGTACCAAATTCTTTGGTTTAATCTTATTTACAGGTAAATTATTTTTCCATTTATTTGTCTCAAACCTGATCGTAAAGAAAGTCTAGTTTCTTGTCAGTTGAACTAAAGGAGTTGGTACTCATTAATCTCTTACAATGTTAGATTGGATCTTTTTCTTATATGGGTTTCGTTAAAAAAATGATTTCATTATATTTTTTGTACATTACTTGCTAATTCGGTTTAAAGCCCAAGATTGAAATCAATGCGTGCAATCTTACATCATGTTTATCACTAGCTAGTAGATGATCTTGACACCTTAACCAATCTAAGAATTGAGATGTATCTATGCGTGACAAGCTTTGACCTTTGCATCATGTGAATCATCTTCAAATTTAATTCATGAATTATCACCACCACTCAACTAATGACTATTTTTTTATTCGAAGATTAGGTGTTGAATTGATTTCTACCTTTTCTTGTTTTGCTCCTTCTTTTCTTAATTAATCAATATCAATCTATCCACGTTAATTGTTAGTGTGTAGCCATCAGACGCATTCAACCAAGTAGCATACCTGAATTCGCCAAGGTTTTTTTTTTTTTCCCACTTGGAGATGTGGATTTTCTCAGTAAGCAACAAGGATTTTAGGCATTAATTAATTTTGCAAACCCATACTAGTGCGTGAAGATTAGATTCCTATGATGTTTTGGAAACCTCAAGACGTTAGGTAGTATGTAGTCCAGGGAAACTATTTTCATTTATTTAAGAAACTAAGATAAGTGTTATTAAAGTTAACAAAATTATTGTACACATAATTTATTTTTAAATAATGCTGAATAAATATTTTACATTCTATATAGTCTTATTTTTGTTTTAATCATTATTACATAATGGTAATTCATGACCTTGATAATGTCTTGATATTTGACTTATGATATTTTTTAAAAATTTAATCATGGTTGTCATGGAATGGCAATTTCTACTATCTTTTAGGGTGCATTTCTTCCTTTTCTCTTTTCATCAGTGTTTTTTTATATTTTTTCTATCACTACTCTTTTATTTTTTTTCGCTACTCCAATCTTTCTTCATCGTTTATCCTTTATTATGTTTTTTTTTTCATTTGTCGTTGGTCTTCAACGACATCGTCGTTATTATTATCGCTTATAGGATTATTGTTTTACTTATGTTGCCACTTGTCTTGGATATAACAGGAACTTCTTGGATGGTACCAAAATTTTAGAAATAATAAGCAAACTCTTTGGTGAGCAAAAATATCTAGAAAAATGAAAAGAAAAAATTAGAAAAGAGAGAAGAGAAATACTTAAATTGGTGTGTTTTGGAGAAGTGAGGGATACCTCTATTTATAGGTGAACACCTCCTAGCTATGATGGAATAGTATTAAAGATGAGAGAAGAATTTGGTCGCCCATCCCATCCAAGTGCATTTTGTAATTATAAACATTCAAAATCAATTACATCGATTTTAATAGGTTTTAATGATTTTGCAATACCCTAATTACAATGTACCGTTATGATCATACCATTGTGCAATGATCTGTTCATGCTCTCTGTCACTGCCACTACCACCACCATCACTTCAAAATCCAAGTTGGTTCATTTCTTCCCCTTAATTTTTAATTATTTTTAAAGATTGTTATGCATTGAGTGATTGTTTTCAATTTTATGCTTATTTTTCAATTATATTTTGACTATGTGGTGATTTGTTGTATTAGTCAATTTTGTGAATCCATTTGTATTAGGTCTAAGGGTATTCAAATCCCAAAAAATTAAATTGTTTTATTTTAGGAATGATCATATTTTCGGTGTTATGATGTCAAAATTTCAAAAGTATTACATAAAGTTGAAATTATGAATATGAAAATAGTTTTGTAATTTGGTAAACTCGTAAGAGTTTACATATTGAAAATAAAGATTGTGTATTATATAATTGCTTGTAGATTGGTTTATTTTATGTGTACATTTAGTTTGTTTTATTTTACATCGAAATTATATTATTGTTGCATATATTAGGAGTAAAGCAATAGAAAGATGAGAGGAAAAAAAATAAGAAATGACACAAGAGTTTAACGTTGTTCGACACACAATGTGTATACTTACATCCACAATGTGACAAACTATTTTGCCATCCAATTGATTCGATGTAGTGGTAAAACATTGGTTATGAGTTTCCCCAATTTGATAAAGAATGAAGAAATCTTAGACTTGGTTTAGCTACAAATGAAATGGATCAATTTGGTAATTTAAGTATCAACCATAAGAGTAAAGGAAAGCCTGAACAACAATTTTTTAATGATGAAGTTTGAAGATTTTGATGTTCAAGATGTATTGTGTGTTATAGATTTCATTGCATGTGTTTGAGAGTCTCACACACAAGGTATTCACAAGAGTCTCAATTAAACACACAACCAAGAGAAATTATTTTAAGAAGGTTACACCATGTGAAATTATTTTTAAGTTTGCTTTAATCAATTAAGGTTTTATGTGATCGATTAAACTATTTTTTATATGTTTCAAATAGAATAATTGATTATTTGCTTTGTTAAGCGACTAAAATAGAGAGCACAAATGAGTTTTAAACTAGTCTCAAATTAGAATCGATTATGTTTTTTAGATAATTGATTAAACATGCACCAATAATTAATGAAGAACTAATATAATTGATTATTTGTTAAACTAATTGATTGAAAAAACTATGTTTAACTATTTGCATAAGATAATTGATTAAATGGAATAATAATCTATAAATAGAGCACTTGGCTCTCTATATTTCAATTATCAATTTTGAGCATAAAATTTTCAAGTAATCAAAGAGCTTTTTACAATTTTCATATACTCATTTGTGCATTTAAGGAATTCAAGAAAGGTTGTGATACAATTGTTGGTTTTGTAAGTTGTTTTTGCTGTGTAATTACATTTTCTAATTAGTACTTTGTTGTTGTTTGTGGATTGGTTATCCAAGTTTGTAATCTTGGTGATTAACAGTTGGTAAAGCTATAGATCCTTTTAGGGTGTGAGAGTTGATAAGGTTGTATATCCTCTTAATATGAAGTGTGTTATATATCCTCTTGAAAGGGTTCAAGAGTTAATTTTTTATAACTTTTAAGAAAGCTAGTATATGAAAACATTTTAGGATGAGTTCAAGAGGGGGTGAATTGAACTTTATAAAATTTTGGCTTTAGGAGTAGTTTGAAAACGTTTAGCAAGGCTAGAAAAGATTTTAAGCAAAAATGAAGATTTTCAAGAATCTCAAAATCAATGACTTAAGGTGTAGCAAGAAAAATAAATCGATTCGAACGTGGATAAACTGATTTATTTTTCTGGCATAAAGAACAACAATTAAGGTCCACACCAAGCAACTCAAAGCATGTAGCAGATACACAAACACAACTAAAAAAAAGTCAACTAGAACATGATAATATGCAGTTTGATTGAATTGGAACAATTTAATACAACCAAATTGAAAGATCACAACAACACCACATAGATCGAATACTAATATGAGAGCAAAAGTAATAGCTATGCATCAAGCTAAGAAGTTACTTCCTTCTCTAACAAACAACACACAGAATAGAAGGAATTTCAATCAAATTACAAAACAACCAGTACAGTTTATGACACGATTAATACAAATGACAAGGAGATACCCAAAAAGATTTGAATGACATTAATCAAGAACCAAAAATCAGATTTACACAGAACAACAAAGCTGCAAAATCTGATGAGCTAGTTCTCAATTTCACAGTTGGACAAATTTAAAGTGATGTAGTGAAAACATATTAAAAGCAAGTTACAAGATCAACTCACAATAACAAAGATAAGATGTGTATATGAATGCTATAAAGTAAGGCAAAAAAGGATGAACAATTTTGTAGAAAAATTGATTAAACCATAACTGATTTAAGCCACCACAAAATAAAATTACAAAGCCAATTGAACGAGTTATGACAGTAGAGAAGAGCAAAACACACAATAGTAATGATTGATAGGCTATAACATGAAAAGCTATGAAAACTTTCAAGATTATAGAGCAAAATACTTCCACCAACACAAAATTGTTAAGAAATGAATCAATGAATAGAAAATAGCAGTGGGAAGTGCAAGAAACGAATCAAGAATGTAAGAGAAGGGTCAAGAGAGAAGAACACAAGCAATTTATACTGGTTCGTCAAGGCTACGTCTAGTCTTCCTTACCACACTAGCAAAGAAAATTTCCCTAAAACATTCAATTGTACACTTACAATCAATCACACAGTTCTCACACCCTGCAAGAACCAAGAACACCACTGAATTGAAGACCTACCACTAAATTAAAGAACTACCATACTGTAGCCCCAATTAATTCAGAAAAACACAAGGCTAAACCTATAGACCACACCTTACACAATTGTTTCAAAATTATACAAGATTACAATGATAAACCCTATAGCCGACTGCCCCCGTAACACCAACCCTAACATTGTTGCGAATCACACACCACCAACCTCAACCGCAAGACACCGCAAGCCCCATCACCATTTCGTTTTAGAAATTCATTCGAGCCACCTTGAGAACATGAAATGAAGCCGCCAGGCAACCTTAAACATCCACTCCTGTCGCGACGTCACCCTTCACCAACAACTTTACGTTTTGCACCACCACTGCCATCACAGTCCATGGTGGCCACCAACACTCGCCACTAACCATCGTGCCAACCCACACTTTTTCGCCCCAACCTAATTTAATTTAGGGCAACCAAATCTTCTTCTAGCACCTATCCATGAGTCGCACACCGCAGCTCCATGCACCACCGATCTCTCTCCACCGATCTCTCTCCACCGCACCTCATCCTCTTCCACGCCTCCACTTAGGTTGTCACCTCATCATCGTATGGAAGGTTTGAAGAATGCAATAGAGAAAGGGAATTAGGTTAATTAAACTGGGTCTCAAAGGGATTGGGATCAGGTGTTGTGTTTTCATTCTTGTTGAAATTGATGATGGAAGGGAGAAGGAGGCGACGACAGATGTGTCTCTTTAGGTGAAAAACCCTAATTTCAGTTTTGGAATTTGAGGTAGTAAAATGCCTTAGGGCTGTAGAGAGATTAAAGATGTTAGGCCTACCATCGCGGTTGTTTCCAGAACTGCGATGATATCCTCCCTACAAAATAATTTAAAAATTATTTAGTTCCTACCACCGTAGTTCTGGAAACAACCGCGACGGTATCTCTCTGCAGTATTTCAATTTTAAATATTTGTATGCCTTACCATTGCGTTTTTCGCACCAACTGCGGTCGTATCTCCTGTAACGTTAATACGATTGCGGTTGTTGTGGACAACCGCGGTGGTATGGTTGCATTTAATTTCAAAAATGTCACCGCATTGTTTTTAATTACAGTTCCCTTTTAACCGCGATGATATCCTGTCGTGGAATCTATTTTTTCTACTAGTGATTGCTCATAATGTTTTTCATAATTGATGTTCTCACACTTCTTTGTTCTCGAATTATGAAAACCCAATAGTTTTTAAACCCTCAAAACCAAACTATTTTAAAAAAAAATAGACAGTTAAAACAGTTTGCTACCGAACGCAAATAAACTGATTTCACAGAAGGGGAAATCGATTCATTTTTCTACAGAATGTTGAAAATCAAAACTTGGCTTTCCTATATCACTTTGTTATGTTGTGTTACTTGTTTTAAAGCATGTTTTAATGTGTGTCAATGAGATTCCCCATAGCAGTGCACAAGTTTCCATTTACCTCCAATCACACTCACTCACACTAAGACAAAGCCTAGGATTACACATCCAAATCCACTTGCTTGCTTTGGCTTCTTACACTTGCTTGGCTTTATCTAATACTTAGTCTTGTGAGAGTACTAACAATATAACCAATAATTCTCAGGTAGAATTGTTGAGATTGGAGTATGATCAAGAGAATCTAAACAATATAAATTCTTATGTTCTTTATTATTTGATTTCTCTATTCTTTATATTGTTGCACTCATTTTCTTGTATCAATTTAAATTTTACTTAAAGGTTCATTCTATTTTTCAATGTTAAAGGTTTTGAAAAAGAATTCCAAGAAGGTGAAATTTTTCAGAAAATGTTTAAAACCAATTCACCCCCCCAATCTCCATAATTTAACTTAAGTCATTCTCATTCTATTACACTTTGAGGCACCCAACCAGGAGGCTCTACAATAATTGAGACAATAAATCACCACGAGATAACATGGGAAGTTACTAGTAAGTTGAGGCATGAGTTCAAGTAATGGTTGGAGACCCTTGTTCTTTCACAGTATATATGTGTTACAAAGCAACCTTTTGTGTCTCTAACAATTAGATTTAGCACAAAGTAGAGTTTTGCTGTAAATGGCATTATTTGTCTCGTGATGGAGACCAAATGGGTCAAGTCACAATTGAATCATGATGTTTGGCTATTGTGCTCTTATGTAGAAAGAGTTGCACCTTGACCATCAACTATAACTTTCAGCCTAGTGGTAAGCGCTTGATCCAACAACTGGTATTAGTGCCAAGGTCACCCGTTAGATTCCCAGTGGGACAATTATTCAAAGGGTGATTATTCCGAGTTGTGCAATTATCTCGTAGTGTAGGTCAAGTGGGCCAAGTCACAATCAAAGAGTTTAATTTATAGAAGGATAATTGCTGAGGGGGTGATTGTTGCAGGTGGCATCAATTATCTCATGGCAAAGGCCAAGTGGGCCAATTCACAATGAAGTCACAATTGAATCATAACATTTGGATTGATATGCTCTTAAGTAGATTGAGTTGCACCCTAACCATCGGGTATAGCTTTTGGCCTAGTGGTACGCGCTCAATCAAGCAAGTTTTACGACAGATAATCCATCAAGGATGACATTGGTTCCACAACCCAATATGAATTGTATGTCAAAGAGTTTTTCATATGTTTTACCCAATTAGCTTTATTGCATCTTTGAAGTATTTTTCATGTGCTATACTTTATATATGTTTACCTTTTCTTGTCTTTGGTAATAAATTGGGTTTGTTTTACATAAACTCTTCAATTCATATTTTTAACTAATATGACCTTTGCTACTTTTTGATGATAACTTTTATTACAAATATTATTTTTGGTTGATTTTTTTTGTGATGAATTCTTCATATTTGGGACTTTGAATAGATATATGATTCGTTGAATTAAGAGTTTATACTATTTTATATGAATTTCTGAAGTTTAGTCAAACTTGTTTGTAGAATTAGGATACCCAATTTTGTAATTAGACTTATAATTATAACTTTGGCCATTTATTTACCACTAATCAAAGCTTTTAAATTGACTAATAAGGCTTGATTAGGGACACATAATCATTGGACATAAACATTTTTTCTAATTTGCATAATTGTGCTCTCTCTTTTATTATTTTAGATTTAGGTTCTTGTTATTGGACCCATTTAGGATTTTCATTTTTTTCTATTTTGTATCTTCTTCATACTATTCATATCACACCCTATATACAGGTTCACTATGGAAGCTTGAATGTTTGAGGATTAATTTTTTACAAAAGTTTTGTAGTTGAATTGAGGTTAAATTATGAATTTGTTTTCCAATTGATAAATTTGGATCTAATAATTGTTGGATTTATAAAAGATATTTAAATAAAACCTAATTATAAATAAATGAGTTATTCATTATATGAATTTTTCTTAGAGTAATTAGTGCTACATTGATCAATTTAGAATAAATTTATTTGGTGATAATTGATCATTTAGTTAGAATAAAGAATGAATATTTAATTTCATTTTTAACTTTCTTTTTTATTTAATTTCATTTTTAAATTTCATTACCAATTAATACACGACATGTGTTTGATAGGTTCCTAATAATCAATTGATCATATGAAATTGAACATAGGGTTTAAGGAAACCCTAACTACATTTTTTTGTTTTAATTGCTAAATCTTTTTATGAATAGTACGATCTAATAGAGACAAAGAGTGTGACTCACATGTTCCTTTGATGTAAAAAATCAAAAAATGTAAGTGTAAAGTCATAAACTTCTAATAAAACTTTAATATTTAATCAGTCATAATTAATTGTTCAACTAGAGTATAAAATTAATTTATTTTTCTTCATTTAATCTCATTGTTGATTATATTACATTTAACTCTCTTGGTTTTATTTAATTGCATTTTCTATTCTTTTTTTTACAAATTCCTCTATTTCTTTTACATTATAATTTTTGACGCACGGTGTGTGTTTGATAGGATTCTAATAATATTTTTAGAAGAGTCTCCTACAAGCTAGATTTCCAAGAATCCTATAAATAGAAGTGGTATGCTTTGTAAAATTTAGCTTTGAATGAGTATTGTTATATTGTCAAAATTTGGTGCTTCTACTCATTCTTTAAGTTCTTTCTAGAGTAGTCTCGTTTTTAGACCACTTCTAAACTCCTACTAGTATGTTGGCTTAAACTCATCTAGAACTCAAACATTTTTCCATCTCACAAACCATGAACTAACACCTTCTTCATGCTTCCATAACATTCAAACATCTCCATGCAAATAAAATCAAAGAGAAATGAACAAGAGAAGAAGAACTAGAGTTGCGTATGCTTTGTCTCCATCAATATGAATATATTGTTTTGAGAGAGAAGTGGGAAAATCCTTCGGTTGAGGTAGAAATGATTTGAGAAAAATAAATACTTGTAATTTGAGAACTTATTATGGAGCTTCTAAATGGTAGAGACAAATATAAGTGTGTTGTAAATTTATAACTTCTTTTCTTTATTGAATTTTTTTTTTTTAACATAACATGAGATGCTATCTAATTTTTACAAAAGAAGTTTTTAACTAAAACAATATAACACTTTCATTATTCTTAAGTTATTTATAGAGTTGAACACCTTGAATGTTTTAATGTATGTGTTTTTTCAATAAACTAAGATGTTTTTTTCAACTCCTTCTAGTAAATAAATTTTTCCTTTTTTTTTTTCAATTCTGATACAATTCCTACCAATTGGTACTAGAACTTCAATCCTAAATTTATGGGTGACGATTCTAAAAGTCAAATATAGAATTTAGAAAAACCTATTTGTGGTTGATTAAATGTGAAGTAGTCTTTTCAAGCAATAAGAGTAAAAGAGGGATAAGAGAAATAGAGAGTTTGGAAAGGCTATTGATATGGATTCTTGCGTGTGTTTAGGATCTAGATCAACCTCTTAGAAGATGAAGAACAAAACCCAACAATGAAAGGAATGAAATAGGTGCAACGATGGAAGACAATGGAAAGGCATATGGTGCGACAATGTAGAAAAACAATAGAATAAGTAACTATCAATGTAAAATGAAATTAAAAATGGAATAAGGAAGAAGATGAAAGGTAGAACATGTCACTTATGGAAAGAATTCCAAGGATAAGTGTTAGAGGAGCCACCACTTGAGAAAGATTTTCAAGCTAAGAACTCAAACAATAAGAGAAAGAATAAACTCAACTTTCAAGAAATACCTTCAAAGGTACTTTCATTCACTCTCTTAGTCTTTCCATTTCCAAGAGCTCTATTTCTTCTTCTCTTTTTTATTTCTTCATGCTCCTTCTTTATTTGTCATGCTTCCTTTATTTATTCTTCATGTCTTATCTTCCTCTTGTTCCTCAGGTGCTCCATCCTTGCATGTATCATCCTCCTCGTCTTGGAGAAAATTCATCCACGAAGTCTAAAGCTTTGTATCACAAAGAAAAATCAGAAACATTGAAGTTATGACTTTTATTTACTACTACTAAGAAAACTATTTAGGAATATCCTCATGGATTAAAAGTTAAAGTATTTGAAATGTCATGTTTGCATGTGGAATGTATGCTCATATCTCAAGATTTATTTCCTATAAAATGTGTTATCTTTTTATTTTTATTTATTTTAAGATGATAATGATTATGATGATGATAATGATGAATACGGTGATAATAGTGATGATGATGATGTATATGACTATGTGAGTTCATGATAATTATAGAAGAATGTCCTATGTCACTTTTTCCCAAAGAATTTAAAAAATGTTGAAGTAACAAAGGTTTCTTCTCTTCAATAATTAATGACTCTTGAAATTTCTTCAATCCTTATAGAAGTTGGTTAATAAATTGTCTTTTAAATGTTTAGGGTTTAAAAAGTTTATAAATTGTCTTTTAATCTTCTCTTGATCCACTCGAATGCCTTTATCAAAATCCATTGAACACACAATATTAGGCAAAAAAAGACACAAGGGTTTATGGAGATGTTTTACCTTTTGAACTTCTTTGCATGATGCCACAAGTAACTCTTTGTCTTCCTTACATTTAGACTTCATGTGTTTCAAATGCTTATCTCTTGACTCCCTCATTGCAAGTTGATCTCTGCTAACTTTTTTGGGAGTTAAAGGTGTAAGTGAATATGTCATTCCCTTCCTTTCAAATGAGAACTTTTTGGTGAGGCCATCATGTGTATACATTGCGATCATATTGTCATGGCCTTCCTAACAATACATGACATGCTTTCATAGGTACCACATCACATAGTACTTCATCCTTGTATTTTCCAAAGGAGAAACTCAAGAGAACTTGGTTAATGACCTTTATTTCTCCATCTTCACTTAACCATTGTAGCTTGTAAGGTCTTGGGTCCATCAATCTCTTACTTGCTACATTTAACTTCCTCCATCAATGATTAGAACGTAAACCTTGTTGTTTATAAGGCATCTTGAACGAAAAAAAATTTCTCTTTGAGAATCATCAATGTATTTATGGACATGGCTAAACATTTGTCTTACAACCAACAAGTCTCCTTTCTTAGGATGTTGTTCAAAATCACCATTAGAAGAAGAAGTACTCTTGGTTGGTGAACAAAGAGAAGAAGATGAAGATGAGGAGGAATGCTCAAATTGTATCTCTCCATTCTTTATCATCATAACCATTTTGTTTGGAAAATTGTAAGATTTGTGCCCATATCTCAAACATTTAAAACATTTTAGGGCACTTGTCTGTTCCTCAAATTTGTGTTTAGGTGAAAAAGAAGAAGAGACACGATCCTTGGAAGAAGAAGAATGCTTATGATCTTTAGAGTGAGAGGAAGAATGTTTATGATCTTTTGAAGAGGAAGAAGAAGAAGATGGTTTAAAAGGCTTACCTTGGTAGGACTTGTCTTCTTCCTTTATTTCCTTTGAAGAATTCCAAGAGGCTTACTTTTGATACATGTGACACCTCTTCAATTATCTCTCCACCTTCAAGGCTTGATGGAGCTTCTCTTCCAAATTCTCATGCTTTTGAAGTTCCACCGCATCTTGTATGTCTTGGTTCAATCCATTTAAAAATCTTGCCATCTTTTCTTCTTCACTCTCTTTCAAATCACTTTTGATTGAAAGCATTTCCATCTCATTGTACATTTCCTCTACACTTTTTGAATGTTGTCTTAGTCTTTGAAGTTGAAGGATCTAGTCTTTTTTATAGGTGGAAGGCATAAATATTTTTCTCATGCTTTTTTTTAAATCATCCTAATAATTAATAAAAAGGATGTTTACTATCAATAATGTCTTATTGACATTTTTTCACCAAAATAAAACATAACCCTCAAATTCTAAGACTATAAGCTTTACAATTTGTTTCTCTTGAAAATCACAAGCAAAAACAATTTGACTCATTTTCTCTCCCATTCTTCATACACATTTGGATTGGAATCACCATTATATTTAGGAAAGTTGACATTGTGCTTATAGATTTTATGCTCCTGTTTTGCTTTATGTGATCTCCTCTCCCTTCTCTTACAACTTGGAGCACAAAGAGCCTCTATGTGACTTTCCACTTTTGATAAAGAACTTGAAAAATGTCTACTTCTCCTATGCCTCTTTTGCTTCAACAATTGCTCCAATTGTTTAAATTTTTGTCTAATTTCTTCATTGGTCATTTGATGACCATCCATATTAACACTTCCCCTCTTTAGGACTCAAAGACATGGCTGGAAAATTGCAAGAAAAACCTACACAATTTTTTAAAGACTAACAACAAAACTAGACAAGAAATGAGTGGCTAGTTTCAAAAATTTATTTTAATTTTTCCTTAAGTGTCTTAGATTTTTTTCTCACACTCACAAAAGACTAAAATATTCTATTGTACTCTTGGTCTCACTTCATTCACAAGAGAAAAGTCCAAATAAATTCACAAAGTTGCTTGAGGTTCACATCAAGAAATACTATCTCTCAAGTGAATGATGTAATGGCTCTAAAGGTACTAATTCTTGAAAATTCAATTAAATTTGAGACAAAACAGTAGGAAACAAGAAGACAAAATGAAAATACTAAAAATAAAAACGTGTGCAAAATATTATGTAGCTAATATGACAATTTATACAAGAAAAAGCAAGAAAAAGCTTGGAAAAGACTCAAACAAGGATGAACTTTTGTGCTATTCTTTCACCCATTGGATTCATGTAAAATCTTGAAATGAAAGGCACCTAAGAATAAAAAAAATTCAAGAAGATAAATGCCACAAAGTACTGGAAACAATTTGGCAATCTTTAAGGAAGTTTATATGAAAATTGATTCAAGAAAAGTAGGGTCAACTACACATGAACAAACATTTCTCAAACACTTGGTGTGCTAAATTTTGTATATTTTTTCTTATTTTTTTTGCACTTTTCTTTGCTTTTTAAAGACCAATATGATTCAGTCATTCACTGCAGCAACCCTATCTAAAACAATTTTGAAAAAATCAATTTCACAAGACAACCACTAATGAGAGAATCACACACTTGAATCCTTATGTTCATGGGTTTTCAATTTTCTAAAACATGTTTCCTATTAAATGAAATTTCAAAAAAATATTAAACATTTTTAAACTATATAACATATGAAGAAGAAAACGATAACTCAAAGAAAGAACAAGGCTAAAGGACACAAAATTAATCGAGCATCAACATCATACCCATTTCCTAGAGAGAGAAATTTTTTTCAGCAAAACCCAATGAAAAAGATGTATATAATTGATTGATTAATGGATGAAACTTGAAAGAAAACACAAGAACATAATGTATCACCCAAAACAATTTGGCCAAGAAGAAAACTCAATGAAAACCACGAATTACCTTGCACCAAGGATGGGTTTCAAACCCATTTTTCAAGTAAACCTCCATTGACGGTGATGAACATCTCCATGGGTTTGGTTGATCCTTTGGTTCTTGATACCACTTGATATTGATTTTTGGGTTGTTTAGGATATAGATCAACTTCTTATAAAAAAAACCCAAAACAATGAAAGGAACGAAGTTGACACAACAATGGAAGGCAATGGTTAACATATGGTGCTGAAATGTAGAAAAATAATAGAACAAGTAACTATCAATGTAAAATGAAATAAAAATTGAATAAGGAAGAAGATGAAAGGTAGAACACACCACCTATGGAAATAATTCCAAGGATAAGTGCTAGAGGAGCCACTACTAGAGAAATCTTCTCAAGATAAGAACTCAAACAACAAAAGAAAGGAGAAACTCAACTCTCAAGAAACACCTTCAAAGGTACCTTGATTCACTCTCTAATTCATCATTTCATTTTATGATTTGTACAAAAGGTTGGAGTCCTATTTATAATAGTTCATGGACATCAAAGTAAAAAGATTAACAAAGTTAACTATGATTAAGAGTAACTAATCTCCTAGAAGTGCATAAAATAGTTAGGAAGGTTTATGAAAAAGCAAGTTGTGGTTTTGAAGATTCATGAAGGTGCATGAGGTTGTTTGGATGTAATGATGGGAGTTACATTTAGTTAGAAGGTGTAATAATGAGAGTTGCATTTGATTATATGGTGTAATGATCGTAGTTGCATTTAGTTTGAAGGTGTAATGACGGGAGTTGATGATGTGACCATCCTTGTGCTTCAATTTGATTGGTGGAGAGCTCCAAAAGTTAAAATGTTTCTCTCTATTAATTTATTTTCCTTATCTTCTTGCATTCTCTCAAATTTCTTCTATTTCTAAGAGCTTTACTTCTTCTATTTCTCTTGATCCTCATGTGCTCCATTCTTGCACGAATCAAGATTGATGGAAAATATTAATGTTCCAACCATTCGCCATCTAAGACCTTACAAGCTACAATGGTTGAGCGAAGATGGAGAGATTAAAGTGACTAATCATGTTTTCTTAATTTCTCAATTGACAAGTACAAAGATAAAGTGTTGTGTGATGTGGTCTCTATGGAGGCAAGTCATATCTTGTTGGGAAGGCCTTGGCAATATGATAGGCATGTTCACCATGATGGCCATACCATCATGTTCACTTTTCAAATGAAGATGTAGATAAAGATATAAAGAGAGAAAGAGTCTTAGACCTTTAGAATGAACTTTAGAAGATGCAAAAAGAGAAGAAAAGTAACTTGAGAGAAACATCTAACTCTTGGAGCTCTCCAAGTAAAATGCACCAATCAAATTAAAGTGTAAGGATTTCCACATTATTAAGAAGCATCATTACCTCTTCCAACTAAAAGCAACTTCTATCATTACTTTCAAAACTACCCATGCCCCTTCATAAATTCTTGAAAACTGTTCTTTGTAATTGGATTCACCTTCTAAACCACCTTTCACACTTCTAGGAAATTAGTTACACTTAAACATAGGTAAATTTGTTAATCTTTTGTTAAAATTGTGACATTTGGGATGTCCATAAACACTGTAAATAGGAGTCATTTCTTTTGTACAAAATCAAGTTGAATGAATAAATTTTTATAGAAATTGTGAGAGTTCTTAAGTTGCGTCTCTACTATTTTCTTTAATTTTTACTTCGAGAAGCCTTCTCAAGTGGCGGATCCTCTTTCACTCATCCTTGAAGATTTCCAATCTTGAAGTTGGCGTGTTCAATCATCTTCTTCCCCATTACAATTTTACATTTCAATTTCTTTATTTTCTTATTTTCTTACTTGTTCATATATTGAATTGTTCATTGCAACAAGTATGACTTCCATGAATTCTTCCTTTGTACTACTTTGAGTTCTCTCTTGAAGAACCATCATCTTCATCTTCTTTTTGGGTTGGCCTAGATCCTACACTCCTTCAAGGAGCCATATCATGTTATACCTAATTTGAATGCTTGTCAATGAAAGATTTGAATCCTTAAGGATTAAATAAGTATAAGATTATATCGTGTTGACCGGTGGATGATGTTATTGATTACTCGTTCATCCTGACAAGTCAGTGCATTGTCATTTTTATTTCTTATGTTTGTTAAGAATATAACCATTGATTGTATACAATATAATTCTTTTAGAAATTTTCCAAATCAAATTTCATTTACTATTTTTGTTTTTGACTCACATATATAAATATAATTAAAAGATATATCATAATTGAATAGATATCCTTAAAAAACTTTAATCCTTTTACAACAAACATTTTTACCCTTTTTTTAGAGCAAACTCTATTGCGGATGCAGTAAATAACATCGTCATGTTTCAAGGAATAGGATGTTGAATACTAACATTCATTTTAAATTGAGATCTTCCCGTTGTATTCTTCTACTGCCACCAATTACGGAAACTAATATATTAATAACTTTATTACCACTTCAGTAGAATAAAATAAATAATATTATAAAGAAATATAATAGGTATATAGATGGTAGAATATTATTAAATATTAGTAATGTAATCCATGAAGTTTGAAATGTGAATATATGTGAATCTATATTAAAAGTTATGAATATGAGTATAATTAAACTCGAGCATTACATCGTCTGACCTTTAAATTTAAGCGTTGTTTAAAATAATTGATTCTACCGACTTTTCATATATAACTCAAACGTACTATTAAATTATTAATTGCAGTTGTATCCCAAATAAAAAATAATGAAAATCAATTAGATGCTGAAAAGATTAGATATTCATTGAAATTAAACCCACAAATAATTTCTGATACGTTTTAAATAACCTATTAGAAGAAAGTCCAGTTGATTCTTTAATTGAATCTTTTGATTAATGTTCACATCGCATTTCACTTTTGGTAAGTATTATTTAATGATATTCCTATTGACTAATATTTTTTAGTTATTACGTCGAATCATAAAGTTTTGATACACCTTAAAAACTATTATTTAATTCATGATTTAGCTAATCATTAGAATTGTTTTACACATCAGACGAAAGCAATTCACTTTTAATCTACAACTTTTAATCTAAAATAATTAGATGGAAGATACATATATACATCTAGACAATATAAGTCTATCGTCTGCCTCATTCGTACCAGTTGAAAACTTTTCAAATATCAAAATAATATGTATATGAACTCTAAGTATTAATATATATATATACGAAAACAACAATCTTAAATTTATATACATTAGACGATATTGGTTCGTATCGTCTAAGGTGAAATAAAACATCTATACTTTTTATTACTATACTTAATAACCACAAAGGATTACAAACCATAATTTTGTTTCAGTATCAATATGGAACCAACTATTATACTCTATTTAATTCATACGTATTTAATTCATACTTTTAAACGGTTCGACATAATTATTTTTGTTGATTTTAATTGCTAGATACAATAACTTATTCTAAAAAAATAATCTATGAAGACATTAGATGAAAGGAATAAAATCTGAAGAGACGATTCCTTATAAAGAAGAATAGAATTAAAACAAACAATAGCCGAGACTATTACAATTTAAATAATTTCATAAGCAGTAGACCATATGTTTTTTTAAGCACTTTAGAACTTTAATTAAACAACTTGAAAACTGAGGTTATAAGAGAAAATATATTTCTCTATAAAATAAAGGAATTATGGTTGTTAGAATTTTTGAAGGACATTCCATGATATCCAAAACTTGATCTAACGGTCTAATAAGGATTAACTAGAAGTCTTTATTTATTTTTAATATTGCATAATTCTAAAATTTTTAGAATAACAACAACAATAGATTTTTTTAGAATAACAACAACAATAGAGCAACGGTTCCATAAGAGACTTGAAAAAGATTTTTTTAACACTATTTTGTATATTTAGATGGCCAATCACAGGAGGAATGATGGATTTTTGAAGCTATGAAAAATCTGCACGGTTAAGGAACGGTTCTTACCTAATCCGAAGAAAGGTCGTCCGTGGTGGTGGTAGCAGCAACCGAGCTTGTAGTGTTAAATCGAATGGGGATCTATCTATAAAGGACTTTCCGAAGCTCAAGTCAGTAAGAGTACAAAAAGGTGTTTAAAAATATATGAGTAAGAGAATGATGAGATAGATGATATTCCATGTAAATCTAGGTTATATTTATAGGACCTTGTCATTTATACCTTATAATTACTCATAATGATTTTGTACATTTAGAATCACGAATGACTACTCTGAAGCTAATTGAGATCAATTGAAGTTGATCAGAGAAAATAGAATCAATTAGAATAAACACTATTGACTGGTAATTAATAGTGGGCTGGGCCGTAATCGATTTGTCTAAATCCGGCTTTATTACCGGGTAGGTACACAAGCCCCCCGAGTTCGTGATTCTAATAGGTGAACCGTGTTGGTGATGGAGATGAACTCGTCTTTGTCTATCCCATGATGTGGTTGACTGAGGTGGACAAGGCGTTCCTCGTTTGGATTTATACAGTCCTCGTATGACACGTTTTCTAGACTCGGTGGCAGAGTAACAATGTATAATGTTTGTGATGGGTCAGTCGTGGCTCATGCAGTAGCTAGGCCTTGTTAACAGGACGAGAGAGTATACATGAAACCGAAACCGAATAAATATGATTTTACCTACGTATATGAGGTTCTTTTTAAAGAATACAACATATGATTTCCATTGACCGACTTCGAGGCGAGAATGCTGACGACAATGAACATAACACCGAGTCAGTTGCATCCCAATAGTTGGGCCTTCCTGAAGCGTTTTGAGATACTGTGTAGGCACCTCGACCTCGAACCTCCAATAAATGTTCCGACCTCAAGTCTGTTAAGATGGCATCGCTAGGGTCAATCATTGCATCCGAGGTATTATTCGCTTTGGAGCTCGGAGTCTCATCATGGTTTTATCCTTCAAAGGGGCCTCAGAGGGTTAAAGGACGAAGGTGTATTTAAACTGACCTTGGCCTCGACTCATAGGAGATATGAGACTTTATTGGATGTACCAGAACAAGCCCCCAAGTCGAGGGCTAAGCGAACTGGTACCCACAGATAGCGTCAATGTTCCGACCTCAAGTCTATTGAGATGACATCGTTAGAGTCAATTACCGCATCTGAGGTTTTGTTCGCTTTAGAGCTCGGAGCTCTGTCACAGTTTTGTCCTTAAAAGGCACCTTAAAGGGTTAGGGAGGAAGGTGTATTTAAACTGCCCTTGGCCTCGACTCCTAAGCAATGTGGGACTATATTGGGTGTATTGGAACAAGGCCCCCAGTTGAGGGCTAAGGGAACAGGTTCCCACAGAACACGCCAATGTTCCGACCTCAAGTCCATTGAGATGACATCGTTAGGGTCAATCACTGCATGTAAGGTATTGTCCGCTTTGGAGCTTGGAGCTCTGTCACGATTTTATCCTTAAAAGATGCCTTAGAGGGTTAAGGGAGGAAGGTGTATTTAAACTGACCTTGGCCTCGACTCCTAAGCGATGTGGGACTATATTTGATGTACCAGAACAGGAACCAAAAGCCTAAAGATATCACTGAATCCCAAGGCCTAGTGAAATTTAAACCTCTACAATTTTTCAGCGGTTACAATCCAGAAAGAGCTGAATTATAAATCAAGGAGATAGAGAAAATATTTAGATGATTAATTGTTCTGATAAACAAAAGGTAAATTATGTTACGTTTATGCTAATAGGAGAAGCAGAGTACTAATGGGATAGTATCGGGAGACTATTAGAGGAATGTGAGGTAAACATTACTTGGGAGGTATTTAGATTAAAATTTCTTTGTAAATATTTTCCCAATGATAGTAAAAGAAATAGAATTTATGCAGTTAAAACAAGGGAGTATGTCAGTTGGGAAGTATGCTTCTAAATTTGAAGAATTAGGAAAATATTCTACTGTCTTCTACCATTCAGACGAGAGGATGAAATGCATCTAGTAAAGCAGTAGGGGTTTTAGAAATTTCTCATTTTCTTACACTTATTCACAAGTGTAAATTTCTAGAGGATTTTGAAAATTCTCAAAATAATAAGTCAAGAAATTTTGGACCTCAAATAAATAAGAAAATATATATCCAAGGAAAACATTATAACCATCCTCAACGGGTGTCCCCATCTAGACACTTTTCTTTAGAAAGTGAAAATATACCTATAAATAATCAGAATAAGTGTATGAAGTGTGGACAAAATCATTGTTCAAGGGATTGCCATATTAAAAGATCTATCTGCTTCAAATGTGGAAAACCTAGTCATGCAATCTTTGAGTGTGGGCAACAAAAGTCACTCTATTTATCCTATAATAAAGACAAGGCCTATGACAACATAAATATTCTACACCATGACTAGAGTTGAGACTACTCAGAATCATGATCTGATTCAAGGTACGTGTTTCATTGAAGAAAAAACTTTGAATGTATTGTATTTCAGGTGCAACTCATTCATTCATTTCTAATGATTGTGCCAAGCATATAGGATTGCCAATCTCATTTCTTGATACTAGTATGGTTGTTTCAACCCCTACAAGTAAATTTGTAATTACCCATAACATTTATCTAAATTGTCCTTTTTACATTGAAAATAGGAAATTTCTTGTAGATTTAATTTGTCTACCTTTATCACAATTATATGTAATCTTAGGTACGGATTGGTTATTTGCCAACGAAGTCCTTTTGAATTATGCAGAAAAATCAGTACCAATTCCCAATTATGAAAATCCTTTGATAACAACTACCAATCTAAAGAATGAAATATCAAATAATGGAATTCAAGGTTATTTGCTATTATCTTTTTTGTGGAATTAAAAGAGGTAGTTGATTTGAAAAACATGGTAATTGTTCAAAATTTTCCCGAGGTTTTTCTAACGACATTCTAATTTGCTACCAAACAGAGAGATTGAATTTTCAATAGTTTTGATGTCTGAAACTGAACCAATTTCTATTACTCCATACAAAATGTCATGTTTTGAACTAGCTAAGTTAAAGAAACAATTAGAAGAGTTGCTAGAGAAACAATTTATTTGTCTTATTGTGTCACCTTGGGGAGCTTTTGTTTTGTTAGTCAAAAAGAAAGAAGAAAGTTATAGGTTATGTTAGATTATCACCAATTAAATATGGTCACTATAATTGTTAGCACCAGTGGGCTGCTGTGATGATTTGATGAAGCCAACCAAGTGAAGAAGTTCAAGACCATGTGATCATATGTGGAATGCATGAAGATTTCATGAAGATTGAACAGTTTGGTCTAGAACCTAGGATTGTGTGTTGTGGGGTAAGTTTGAGTTCAAATCAGTGATGCATACAATCTTAATCAAGGATAAGCTCCAAAAGTATTTTCTGAATTAACAAAAGATTTGAGAAATCATTGAAATTAGAAATTACATTTTGATTAACTGTTTTAACTAACCCGAGAAAAACAATCGACTGTTTGCCAAAACAATCGATTCAAATTTTAAGACAGTTGTCTATAAATATTTGGCGTGGTTTTTGAAAACATTATTGAAATCATTCTAAACATTTTCTGAGCAAGAACACTTGAGTTTTCAAAGAGAGCAAAAAGGCCTTTGTGTCTAGTGATCAAGATCAATCAATCATTTTTATCAAGAATTGTTTCTCGAACAACTACTAGAGCTTTGAGTTGACTGAGACAGTTTCTTCACTGATTTGATCATCAGACTAAGCCTTCTATACCTTTTCTTCATTACTTTTGTAATATGTTGTATAGAAGTGCTTGTATTGTTGAGACTGTGATAATTCTTTCACTGTATTGAAGTTTATTCTGTTGTGAGTTACCTGGGTTGGTAATTCTGTTTTGTACAGTGGGTTCTGTACAGGTTGTAACTTACTAAGGGGATCAGCAAGGGGTGTTCTGCAATATACAGTGGAGTCTGTATAGTTCTGGGTTCTGCTATAGGTTCAACATGTTGTTTGCTGTGGGGAGCAAGTTGTTGTTTTTCTGTAAACTGATCTAGTTTGATCTTTTTATAGTGAAAATCCTTACTGTGGAGTAAGGGACTGGACGTAGTCCTTGTGGGAGGGTGAACCAGGATAAATCTGCTATGTCTTGAATCTCTCTTGCTCTCTATTGATTGTTCTTGTTAAATCTTGTTGTGTTTCTTAAATTTTCAGAATCTACTGAATCTTGCTAATTGAATAATATCATCAACTTTCTGAAAATTTTTAATAACTTCTGAAAACATATAATTTGATTAAAGACAGTCTACTCTTAACAAGTTTTGAATCTGTTAATAACCAATATATCAGTTTTCTGTAAATTTGCTGTGTTCGCAACTGACTGGGTTAACTGTTCATCAGTGTGTTTTCCCAAAAAACTTATTCTTTCACAGTTGTTGATTAAAGACTGTTGTCATAGACTTAACATAGTTTGTATTGTTTGACAAAAAGTTCTTTAATCAGTAAATCATTATAAACTTCAAGTTGATCTAATTCTTTGATTTCTTGATTTAATTTTTCAAGAACTGCTTTTACAATACATTGTGTTTTCAAGAATTGTTTTCTGGTTACAGTTTATTGTATCTGGTTGATTGATATTGTGCTGAAACTGTTTGTTGAACCCTTGTTGTTTGCCTAACATATCTTCTTGAATAGTTTTCTATAAAAATTATTCATTCTCCAAACAGTTTGCGAAAAGTTTTCAAGTGTTCAATTCACCTCTCTCTTGAACTTGGCCAAAACATATTTTACAATAATGAACAAATATCCTCTTCCTATAATAGATTACTTGTTGGATCAATTAAAAGGAGCTTTTATGTTTTGTAAGATAGATTTAAGGTCTGGATATCATTAGATAAGAGTAAAGGCAGAATATGTACAGAAAACAACATTTATAACTAGGTATGGACATTATGAGTATCAAGTGATGCCTTGTGGGATAACTTGTGCTCCTACAATATTCATGGACTATATGAATATGATTTTTCAACCATTTTTTATCACTTCATGGTTGTTTTTTATAAACGAAATCCTTATGGAGGAACATAAGGAACACCTTAGGACTGTTTTTCAGATTTTGAAAGACAAAAAAATTATATGTTAAACTGTCCAAATGCAAATTTTGGTTAGAGAAAGTGAAACTTTTAGGACATGTGATTTCCAAAGAAGAAGTGCTTGTAAATCCAACCAAAGTAGAAGCAATTCTACAATGGAAACCACCAAAATCAGTAAGCGAAGTTTGTAATTTTCTAGGGTTAGCAGTATATTATAGAAGATTCACTAAAGGATATTCTAGAATAGTTTTGTCTTTAACCCAACTCACCAAGAAAGGTCAAAATTTTGATTGGACAGAAAAATGTGAAAGTAGTTTTCAAGAACTCATAAGAGATTAACCACATCCTCTGTGTTAGCATTACCTAATCCTAGTGGATACTTTGTGATATGTTGTGATGCTTTCAAAATGAGATTAGTATGCGTTCTCATGCAAGATAGCAGGGTGATAGCATATGCTTCTAGGTAACTAAGAATGCATGAGAAAATTATCCAACCTATGACTTAGAACTAGTTGTCATTGTTTTTGTACATAAAATATGGAGACATTATGTGTATTAGTGATCATAAGAGTCTCGTACTTATTTGATAAAATGTTCAATGGGAGTTAAATATGAGGCAGAGAAGATGGATGGAATTTTTGAAAGACTGTGATTTTGAATTACACTACCACCTAAGGAAGGCAAACACAGTTGCAGACCCTTTAAGTTGAAAATCTTTGCATGTTTCATCGTTAATGGTTCAAGAAATAGATTTGCTAGAAAAATTTAAGGATATGAAATTGTCCGTTATAATAATTCACGATAGGATAAAATTAAAATCAATTCAAATTACCAATTGAAAATAATCTAGGCTGAGTTCATGAGGGGGATGAATTAAACTATAAAGAACTTTTGCAAAGATAAGTCTCTAAGAATGAAATTTTTCAATTAAATCAATTTACTACAGTATTAGTTATGAAACAACAGAAAAACAATCAATCGTAATTCGTAAACAATCAAATAAAATTCTTATTTGGTTAATTATCCTGACAAAATCAATATATTTAATTTTCACAACAATGAATTATATTTTTCACAGCAAACCAGAACAACAGAAAAACAATTAGTTGAAATTCACAAACAATGTATAAAATTTTCAGTAGTAGTCAAACACAAAGAATATAAAAACCAATTACTTAAAAACTATATTTGAAAATAGAACAAAGATTTTTACAGAAATGAAAAATGCTACAATTAGTCTTAGTTACAGATTACTAATTTCACAAAAATACAATCAATTAAATTTCTGTTAGTTGAGTTAAATTTTGTTATAAGAACATATCATGCAAAAACCAAGATTAGAGAGACAAAACACAATATTTTTGTACTGATTCACTCTTTCTCAAGAGCTACATCTAGTTTCCTTGCAAACTTTACAAAGATTCCACTAAAAACACAATGTGTTGTACATAGTACAAAAAGACAAAATTTTGCATCCTACAAGAACCAACAACCCTTGCAGCACCTTGCTACACTTCCACAATTAAAAACCCTATCTAATTGTATACAATGATCCAATACAATCAATTGAAATAAAAATAAAAATTAAATTGCAACTATTATTAAATAAAAGGGTTCATAACGTTGCAAAAGAATTATGCTTTAGTAAAAAAATCGATTAAAAATACATCAGAGTCGATTTAATTACTAAAAGAATTTTCATCTAATTAAATTTCAAAAATAGTTCTTTGAAAACTTTAGTATAACAATTTTACATGCAAATTTTTACCAAAATATATTTAGTTTATTATTATAACACTTTTCACTAATTATGATACCTACACACATAACTTTTTCTTCACTTGAATTCATCAAATATCTTCAACACCATTGCCAACAAATTCTTCTTATTTGATGAAGACAATCTAGTGAGTGTCTATTGAGCGTCTTCAACCATAGACCCCATAACCTACATGTATTTTACTAAGCATTATGACAATATTACTCTGATTCCATTTAAACTCAAATTCATTGAAAAGAAAAAAAAAGTTTGACATGCTTGCCAATAACCATCAATTGAAAAGATATTTTACCAGATTCATTTTCCTACCAATTCAGAAAACAACTCAAAAGTATAATATCTTGCTCCCTCATAATTATTTACTCACCTTGAATTGTAGAATAGTCACATTTAAGACCTACAAATCAGTTAAACAGAGAAGCATACACCAAAATACCATCACAACAAAAATATTACATTCACACAGTAACCAAAATTTTGTCAAATGTTCAGGGATCATAAACAAACATTACAGACCACAATATTACCAAAACAACATAAAAGAAAATAAAATAGGCCAAATTACCACAGAGATAACATTATTTCTCCCTCATTGAATTCATCAAAGAGGGTGAAAACAGTATGATACCAAAAACAAAAACAATAAATTAGAGTTCAGAGCATATTAAACTATGACAATTATGATGATGCATGACTTTCTAAGTGTTTATGCATGATTTAGGGTGAAAACTCATAATGCTTTCTCTGGTCTCCAACTATGGTGTCGAGCCTTCCAAGAACCATTCTTTCAAAATGTGACAGTGGTTCACCTTTTTCCACAGGACGAACATGGGAAATGATAGCATTATGCTCACCAATTGATCCACTTAGTCCTGCACCCTCAGAAGATTTTATAGCAGTCACAACAACAAGGTGACCTTTTGCTCCTACATTTGCTCTACACATCCATTGACCTTCATCAAAATAATCTTGTGCAAGGCTACACAAGTTATCTAATTGTGAGGCTTCACAGTTTTCGTTAGTTCTCCTTCTAAATCAGCACAAAAAATGCTCAATCATCTTGCAAAATAGAACCACATATGACACTCTATAATTAATGAGTCTTTTAGACTTGTTTGTGTGGTCCTTCATGATATAAATCCAGTTAACCTTTATCCTATTCATGATGCAATATATCATAATAAGATCCTTGTTAGTTAGCACCACATGATTGTGTCCTCTTGGAGCCAACTATCATACCGTAATGAATGTTAGGATGCAAGACTTCATTGCTAGTCCACAAATATGAAAAGTTATCTCATGACATACCTTAGGGCCACCTAGCATAGTAACATTTTAAATTTCTTTTCCTCTTTGTCTCTCTCTATCTCTCCTTTCTCTCATTTTAGCAAAAAAAATTGTACAAAAGAAGGTTCATTTGTTTTCCATTTTTGCACTCCCTTCCAACAAGCCCAACAACCCATGTTCTTTTATCACATATTCTAAATTAATTGGTAAAAGATTTTAAATGGATTATATTTTTATTTTCATTTCTTAACTTGATTTTGTCTTAATAAATAATAAATGGAAGATATTACTGTTCGTGTGTGAATTGTGTGAATAGAAAAAGATTGGATATTGAGTTGATACGAGAGCATGTTCTTTGTGATGGTTTCTTGAAGAACTATACAACGTGGACCTCACATAGTGAAGTTCTAAACTTAGCATATGTATCTGAGTAAGATCAGTGTGAACATTCTAATCTATATTCTGATGATTGCATGGAAGACATGATTTGTGATATTGGAGGAGAGAGTTTCCACCAAGCCCATGTGTTTGATTCTTTGAAAGATGATTCACTAACAGAATTGTATCCCGGTTGTTCAAGTTTATCACGTTTGTTAATAGTATTATGGTTATTTAATATGAAGGCAAGAAATGGGTGGACTGATAGAAGCTTTACTGAATTACTTGAATTTTTGCATGAAATACTTCCTCAAGGTAATACATTGTCGACCAGTCACTATGAGGCCAAGAAGATATTGTGTCCAATGGGTTTGGAGTACCAAAAAATACATGCTTGTCTAAATGATTGTATACTATACAGAAAAGAATTTGAAGGATTGCATAAGTGTCCCAGATGCAGTGTATCAAGATACAAAGTAAAGGATGATGACGGGGATGAAGATGACATGAAAAAGGGTCCTCCTGCCAAGGTATTGTGGTATCTTCCAATTATACCACTTTTAAGACATTTTTTTGCCAATGTTAACGATGCAAAGAACTTGACATGACATGCAAGTGGAAGAAAATGTGATGGGTTGTTACGACATGCTGCCGATTCACCACAATGGAAGAAAATTGACTCTTTGTATCCTGAGTTTGGAAGTGATCCAAGAAATCTCAGACTTGGTCTTGCAACTGATGACCGTGTGGTAATTTAAGTAGCAAACATAGTTCACGGCCTGTTTTGCTAATTATTTATAATTTGCTGTATTGGTTGTGCATGAAGAGAAAATATATGATGTTGTCTATCATGATATCAGGACCAAGGCAACCGGGAAATGACATAGATGTTTATTTAAGTCCTTTGATAGGGGACTTGAGATTGTTATGGAATGATGGTGTTGAGGTTTTTGATGCATATGAAAAGGTCAAATTTAATTTGAGAGCATTGTTATTTTGAATGATTAATGATTTTTTGCATATGGAAATCTGAGTAGTTATAGTGTCAAAGGACATCGTGCTTGCCCGATATGTGAAGAGAACACAAGTTACCATCAGTTGAAATATGGGAGATTGGTGACGATTGGGAGAGTGTTTGCCGGATCTTTGACGCTCCATATAGTTCCACTTGGAGATTTTTTTTGTTGGGTAGTTGTCGAACAAGTTAGACAGGCAGATGCCGAGGTGCTGTGCCCACATCATAGGTTAGACTTGTGGGAGAGACACCTGGTACATTTATTGCGTGGCCTACAGATCTTCTACAGGCCATTTCTAAAAGGACTCAAGTATTGTGATTTGTCTTAATCTTATTTAAATTCACAATTAATGTTATTTGAATTGATACATTTTGTTTATGTGTTATAGGACCGTGGGAGTAAAGAGAAATCACCAGCTGATGATTTAAGTCTTAGGTCTCCACCACTTGAGTCAAAAGTGAATCCACTTCAGGAGTTTACTTGTATTTTATATGAGTTATTTAATAATCTTGTTCAAATTCCTCGGGATGCATACATCTTTGGGGTGGACGGTGTCCCATTGTATATATCTATGCAAGACATCTTGGAACACGTTCAAGGTACCCAGATGTTAAACATTAATATAATTCAGTTATGGATGATGTAAGTATACCTTTCTACATGTTATAAAATTCGACTTATTTCATCAACTACTATTACTGACATTGATTTTAACAATACAGGTACATAAATAATTTAGTTTATAGCACAGAGAATCTTGATATTTATGGATTCCTTGAGCCACAAAGTTTACAGAGGTCTGGAAATAAAAAGATTGACAGTCAGACCTATATTCAAAGATGGATTTCAGAATCTAGAAAGAGAATTTACTTTGCACCTATTATCCATTACTAAGTTTCAAATCTTTATATTTTGATCTTAAGTAATGTAGAGAATATTAGATTAATAGATTTGTTATTTTAGGTCCCATTGGTAGCTCATGCTTGTATGTCCCGCGGACAACACAATTGTTTGGTTCTGTTCCTTGCGTCGGAAGGCATCAAACGATATGAAATAAATAGTACAAATGTATCATTTAATTAACTTTAAGTAATATATATCACTATTTTTTGGTATAATATGCAATTTACTAAAAACTTGGATTTTAGTGCAACGAATGTGTGTAATGTTCTTGGAGGAAGATCTACATCCACATCTCAAAACCTCCAATAGATATCCTAAAGTATTTAATTCTAAATTTAATTCTAAAGTAAGTTTATTAAAATTAACATTCAAGTATTTGATGATTCACTTTTAATGAAAGTACAATAAGCAACAAGGAGGCTAGGGATGTGGATATTACATCATGCACTGGATGAGAACCATAGCGCGAGCTAGTATCACAGATTCTTGTGAACAGGTAAGAACATGTCTTAAGTTTGTAAATATGTCAAATGTTTGTCAAGTTTCAAGTTTGTACATTTATTTCAAGTTTTTCAATATCCAGAGTCATTAGATAAGCAAGCAATAGAAGAACTTCAAAAAGAGTGGGCAAAGTATTTTCTCCAAATTAGAAGTAGTTCTTAGAGTATTGTAGATTAGAATTGTATATATAAAATTGTATTTATCTACATTAGTGTATATATTTAACTACGAACTGCAATTGTAATATGATTTTGAATATTCAAATATATTCTGGCTGGTTTCTGAAACTGATGCAGGGGGCTAATAGCTAATTCAATTTGTATATTTAAAAAAAAACACATACACAACGTCGGTTATGGCAAAAACCGTCATTGTAATGGGTACACCACGTCGGTTATGGTCAAAACCGACGTGGTGTTGCATCTAAAAAAATTACTAAAAGAAACACCACGACGGTTATCAAGAAGCAACCAACATGGTGATACATTTCACCACGTCGGTTTTGGCACCAACCGAAGTGGTGATCCATTTCAATATATAATTTCAAATAACCACCATGTCGGTTACGTGCTACAAACCGACGTGGTGTTGCCTCTTCAACAATCCAATAAACTACTTTTGATATGTGTCTTTGACGTCAGTGCCTAGTTTAAACCGAAGTGTTGGTTGACTACATGACGTTGATTGTTTAACCGACGTTATGTTTGAAAACATTTAACGTCGCCTTGGTCAACATCGGTTCGGGAGCAGACGTTAAGGGACTCCCAGAACTGACTTTGAAGACCTTTTTTCTACTAGTGGATCCAATACAATTAATTGAAATAAAAATACAGGTTAAATAACAACTATTATGAAATAAAAGGGTTCAAAATGTTGCAAAATTATTATTCTTTAGTAAAAAAATCAATTAAAAATACATCAGAGTCGATTTAATTACTAAAAGAATTTTCACTTAATTAAATTTCAAAAATAGTTCTTTGAAAACTTTAGTATAACAATTTTACTTGCAAATTTTTACCAAAACATATTTAGTTTATTTATTAAAATTCTTAGAACACTTTTCACTAATTATGATACCTATACACACAACTTTTTCTTCACTTGACTTCATCAAATATCTTCAACACCATTGCCAACAAATTCTTACTATTTGATGAAGACAATCCAATGAGTGTCTATTGAGTTTCATCAATCATACATCCGATAACCTACATATATTTGACTAATCATTATGATAATATTACTCTGATTCCATTTAAACTCAAAATGATTGAAAAGAAAAAAAGTTTGGCAGGCTTACCAATAACCACCAATTGAAAAGAAATTTTACTAGATTCATTTTCTTACCAATTCAGAGAACAACTCAAAACTATAATATCTTGCTCCCTCATAATTACTTACTCACCTTGAATTGTAGGATAGTTACATTTAAGACCTAAAATTCAATTAAAAAAAAGAAGCATACACGAAAATAACACTACAATAATAACCAGAATTTTGTCCAATGTCAGGGATCATAAACAAACATTACAGACCACAATATTATCAAAACAACATAAAAGAAAAGAAAATAGCCTAGATAACCACAAAAATAATCACACATTTATTCTCCCTCATTTAATTCATCAAAGCGGGTGAAAACAATATGATACCCAAAAAAAACACAATAAATTAGTGTTCAGAGTATATTAAACTACGACAATTATGATGATGCATGATTTTCTAAGTGTTTATGCCATAATGTAGCTCAACCAACTAGTCTTGCACAACTGCTAATTAATCATCAAAGTGTTGGAATCTTATAGCAAAAAACTCATAATGCTTCCTCTGGTCTCCAACTATGGTGTCGAGCCTTTTGAGAACCATTCTTTCAAAATGTGACAGTGGTTCACCTCTTTCCACGGGAGGAACATGGGTAATGATAACATTGTGCTCACCAACTGATCCACTTAGTCCTACACCATCAGAAGATTTTCTAGCAGTCACAACAACAATGTGACCTTTTGCTCCTACATTTGCTCTGCACACCCATTGACCTTCATCAAAATAATCTTGTGCAAGGCTACACAAGTTATCTAATCATGAGGGTTCGCAGTTTTTGTTAGTCTCCTTCTAAATCAGAACCAAAATGCTCAATCATCTTGCAAAATAGAACCACATATGACACTCTATAATTAATGAGCCTTTTAGACTTGTTTATATGGTCCTTCAGAATATAAATCCAGTTAACCTTTATCCTATTCATGATGCAGTATATCCTAATAAGATCCATATTAGTTAGCACTGTATGATTGTGTCCTCTTGGAGCCAATTGTCATACCATAATGAATGTTAGGATGCAAGACTTCATTGCTAGTCCCCCAACATGAAAAGTTCTCTCATGACATACCTTAGGGCCACCTAGCATAGTAACATTTTAAATTTCTTTTCCTCTCTATCTATCTCTCCTTTCTCTCATTTTAAACAAAAAATTTTACAAAAAAGGGTTCATTTTTTTTTTCATTTTTGCACTCCCTTCCAACGAGCCCAACAACCCATGTTCTTTTATGACATATTCTAAATTAATTGGTAAAATATTTTAAATGACTTATATTTTTATTTTTCATTTCTTAACTTGATTTTGTCTTAATAAATAATAAATTACAATACTTATATTTAAAGTTAATGTTTTATTATATTTTATTTTAATCTTTTCAAAGCCTCAATTTGCACTTAAAAGAGTAATTTAGAAATTCACCACAACATGCAAGATTTTAGTACATTATTTTATTAATTTAAACAAGGTTTTACACTCATATACACATAAAATTGAACTTTTAAAATGAGGTGTTACATAATTGTTATGCCTAAGACTTTGCAAAATTTGGTATGATTTGATTTTGATTTGGGATTGTGTGATGAAATTCATTATGTCTAACATTTGTGTCATGCCAGTTTGTCTATTAGGGTAATCTTAGGTATTTATGTAAGCTTCAAACTAGATAAACTTTGATCTATTTTACTTACACGTAAGGACAATTGATGGAAGCATCCTTATAAGCAGTGAAAGACTCAAAAGAAAAATTTCTTAAGTATCTCAAGGAAACTCAAAACCCACCCAAATACATAAAAATCCACCCTATTGAATCGGCCAAACGATGATTAGCTAGTGGACGCTAAAACCTAGGAAGAAACTTAAAATTAGCGTGGGCCACGAACTGGATGCAAATAACAATGGTCAAGCTGCAGCTAAATCTGCCGCAACTTGCGTGGGCCACGCCCACACTAGTTCTGTAGCCTATTGTGTCAGCCAGGCCCACGCAAGCTATTTAGCGTGAGCCAGACCCCTTGACCGTCGCTAATACGCTTGTGTGGGCCTGACCCATGCAACAGAAAGCATATCAAGTATGGGCTCGGCCAACGCAATGTGAATTTATATGAAAAAATGCAAATAAATACGTCAACTAACCAAATCCTGAAAATCAAAAAAATTTCAGCATTCATAAATATATATAAATGCAATTATAATGAAATTTTGAAAGACATTTAAAGTTATAATTGTAACCAACTACAATGTTTTAAAATGTCAACATTTTACAATACAATTCAATAAAACTTAAAATAAAAAAACATAAAAACTTATAATGAAATACATGATAATAAAAAAAAGTCTTCTTCCAATCAACTGCAGAAAAGAACCTGTCATAAGAAGGAAAATTATTTCAATAAAAGTTATTAAAAATATAACATTTGATATAAATAAGGAAATATTGCATGGTAATGAAACTCATATATTGTGGGTGTGAAGGTTAGGGAATGGGGTGGTGGTCATCGTCTTCGGCATAATGGGGATGGGCCTGACTTCTACCAGTGGAAGCATCACTACGTTGTTGCTCCATCATCGCGGTAAGTTGCTCCTTTAACATCCTCAGGTCGTCCTCTAGCTGGTGAAGTTTTGTTGTTGTCGTCTTTACTTGTTCTGTTGTCGTCCTTGCTTCTTCTTTTGCTTGAACGATTTCATGAGGCACTTGTTCTTCTCTTGCAGCCTAAACGTGATGGTCACCGGCAGAAGCAAAGGACGAGGGCTAAGTGAGGAAGGACACTGCTTGCGGTAGTTAGGAGCCATGTCTGCAGTGCCATACACTCTACCTCTACTCTTCCTTCCAGCAACGTTCTTCCAAGCCTAAAGCTTGGTTACTGCATCTACCTGGACAACTTCAACATTTGAACCTGATGAACTCTCTGACTGTATGGGTAACTTCGACATATGAACCTGATGAACTTGTTTTACTTAACTTATTTGTCCTAAATTTCGTAAGACAACATAACTAAATTTATTAATTCAAAAAAGCAATAAACTACTCATGACAAGTAGTTATTATAATAATTATTTTTTTAGGATACCCATTATCAATGTATAAATAACGTTTATGCAAACCTGAACCTGAAGTAACTATACTATCTAAATTACATATCAATAGAGACAAATGAGAAAGAAATGATAAATATAATACATGAAAAAAAGTAATGCATCACTTATAGAAAATATTGAAATTAAAACAAGTTATAGAAAATATTAAAATAAAAACAACTATGAGGCTAATTATTAATAAAACCAATCAAATTGGTAGCCTAATCATGTTTTCAAAATTGATACTTATTCTAATCATTACCTATCACACTTTTTTTTGGGATTATCTTATCACAAAAGCGATTTATATTTTGTTAATGTAAAATGTTAATTTTTTTATATTAGTTATAATTAGAACTAACAATTGGGAACAATTCGGTCAAAGCTTTGCTTTCAATGAAAGGAACACTTGAGAAAGCTTTACAGGAGAAAATGGATAAAAAAAGAGTTTTCGTTTATGTCAATCAAACAAAGACCAATAAGTGAAAATCAAAGAAGACATGTTGACCCTTATAGGAAACCATGTGTGCATAAACATTTAAATATGTGAAAGAATAAATACATGTAGACAACACTGTTAGTTATCCATTAATCAACCAGAAAGACAGACATTCAATTTTTGGAAAGGAGAACTTAATAGTTTAAAAGGAAAATAAAAGAAAATCCTATAACAAGTCAGGCAGACAAAATTAATGAAAGAAAATGAGACCAGAATTTCAATTTGGTAGTTTTTTTTAAAATGAACTAAAAAGAGTCATCTTGTTCTCACACTTTCTTGTTTTGTAATGAAAAAACAAAAGACATCAAAGTATAAACTTGACCTAACAGATTCAAGTAAGACACAATGTGAATTTCATTAACAGTTAGAATAAAGGAAACCAAAAATCTTACTTTTTGTGTTTACATTTCCATAAGTGTTAACTCATTTGTAACAATGTATAAAATTCTGAAACATCCTCATAAGATTCATGTTAAACTTTTCCGTAAGAGATTATCCAAACAGTTTGAGAATCATTTGGTTAAAAGAATTACTTTTGAAATATATGAAAAGTTCTATGACTGACATTCATCTTGATTGTTCAAAAGATAAAAACAAAACTCAGAAGATCAAAAGGTCTTCACCTTCTTGAATACAATTTCCAATTTTGGTTCCTTCACCAGAGGGTTGTTTCTTGACCCCAAAATTTCCTAGAAAAATAGCCTATAATTTCCTCACAGAACATAACAATTTAACCAAACAACAATAAAATAAGTAAATCAGTAGGTGACAACATCAATAGCAAAACTGGAAACTCAACCTCACCTCCGTCGAAGGTTCCCCATTCCAGCCGCTGCCCCTAACTGCCTTCCCCAACCACAAACCCTTGACCCCCAAATCCCTGCATCCACTACAAACACAGAAAATCATTCTAAATAGAACTCAAAATCAAAACCAATCCAAACTCAATGATGAGCTTATCTCCATCGAAGGTCCTCCTACTCTCGTTGGCGGCAATGAACACCTTCCGCAGCTTGCAGCTCACGCACACCTCAATGTCAAAACGCAATCGGCGAAAATGACGCTCTACACCGAAATCCAATTTCCTTAAAGTGAAATTGAAGATTGGATGTCTATGGAGGTGATTTTGGAAGCTTGGAGGAGCCGCTCGTGTGAAATGGGAGATGTTCGCATGAAATGGGAGATGTTCGCATGAAATGGGAGTCGTTCGCGTGAAATGGGAAGGAAAAGAAACCCTAAAATTTAAGACATCCATACCGTTGGCCATGGCCCACATAAAACCCCAACTTAACTAGTGTGGGCTCTGGCCCATGCATCTATAGCTCAACAATAGAGTGGGTTTTGGCCCACACAACCTTCTATTACTATTTTTTGTTTGACTAAATGTATCTGTAGAAACCTATATCAATCTGCTAAGCTTCTTCAGTGAATGTATCTATACAAAGCTAATTTCTATTTCAAACATGATTTTTATTTCATATATATGATTTATTTTTATTTTTTTATATTATGTTATTAAACAAATTTTCTATTATAATCAATTCAAACAATAACATTATTTAATAAATACAAATTTTATCATCAATTTCTTTAGTGTTATACTCTTATTATATCATATTATTAATATTTAAACATAATATTTGTTTATACTTTATAAATATAAATGAAGTTATAAACACAAATTAAAATAAAATATTATAATATGCAGATAAAAAATTCTTAAATTAACTTAAATATGTTAAGTAAATGTAAAAAAAAAAAAAACTATTTTGAATTGATTCTATTAGTAATTAGGTAGTATGACTTATTTCATAAAACAAATCTTCAACATAACAAATTAATTAACTAAAATCGTACATGTTAACTATGTCACATAATAACCAACATTTTACTGTAATCAAACATATTTACATAATCATATGTAATACACGTAATATATAATATACATACAACCAATGAAGTACAACAAATCATATTTATTATTGTTACATTTTCTTTTTCACTATCCTCTCAATGCTAGTTCAAGTACTTTGATTTTTCTATAAATCCATTCATAATCCAACAAAATTTCATGCATTTTTAAACTAATCATTTTTACATAAATTTCTATCTACAAATTTAATTCACTATAACACCACCTAATTAAAATTAATAAATAAGAGTCTCTTATGATGATGTGTACTTCTATTTAGTTTCAAGTTATTAGTTTGTTAATGTATTTTATCATTTAATTAATATTTTAGAGATATATTACTCTCTTATTATTTATGTTTCATTTATTTCCAGTAATATAATTACGTTTAATTTTATTTAATTTTTATACTGTATTCTTTATTTTATTCCATATTATTTATTGTGTCCTGTAATTGTAGTTTTCTTACCTTTCTTATAAGAAAATGGTTGAACATTAGACGGTCCAAAGTCCCTTTAGAGGATCAAATCATTTGATAAAGTTTTGATGATAACAAAAATCAAGTATACATTTATATTTTTGATGATTTATATAATTTGTTCAGTTAACTTTATTATTAAAAAGCAGCAAACACATAATCCATGAAGAGATAAGTTTTTCTTACTATCTACTTTTAAGTTAATTTGATTTAAATTGATCTTATAGAGTGATGTGCTTTAACGTTCAAATTTGTTCATAATAGAAATTCTTCAAATTATTATGGAGTATTTAAATGAGATTAATTGATTTTATATCATGATGTGCTTTAACGTTCAAATTTGTTCATAATGGAAATTATTCAAATTGTTGATAAGTATCTCAAATATAATTTCTCTATTTTATTTTAAATTATTCTCAATACATAACTAATCAAGTTTAATGTAGTATTAGAGAAATATTTCCACTTTGAGCTTCATACATCAGAAAGTCAAGATTGCTCTGTTCCAGCATCCCAACGGCTAGTTTCTAAAAAGCTACATATAGATGAGCAAGTTCAAGTTGAAGAATACACAACAAGAAGCAAAAAGAGAAATACATCATACAATATATTGAAGAAATAAATATAGAGTATCTACTACTGAGTGTTTATTGTCAATCTGCTATTGAGAGCATCTAGAGTTTTGGGTTGTGTGAAACCATTGTGTAATTCTTCACCATTGTGAAGTAAACCATTGTGAGCTTTCATTATTCTCTCCTTTGAGAGTGTTTATTTCAATCTTGAGTGGTAGATCTTAGGGGGAGATTGAGACTGGTATAACCTGGAGAGGTTTGTGTACTCGTGATAACTTGGAGAGGTTTGTGTACTCGTGATAACCAGGAGAGGTTTGTGTACTCGTGATAACTTGGAGAGATTTGTGCTCGTTGTAACTATTTTCTAAATAGTGGAACCTCTTGAACAATTTGTTTAAGGGAGAACTGGACGTAGCCCAAGAGACTAGGGTGAACCAGTATAAAACTGCTTTATCTGTGCTTATATATTTTACCTTGGTTGGTGGTTGTATTTATAGCGAATTGAGTTCAAGCTCCATTCAACCCCTCCTTCTAGAGCCAGTTGTTCCTACAATTGGTATCAGAGCTAACCTCAGGGGTTAGTTCTTCACAGGACTTGAGGCACGATCCTACAGAAACTTAATGGAAGGTGACGGACTACACGTTGGTCGACTACCCTTGTTCAAGGGCCAAAATTATGAGCTTTGGAAGATGAGGATGATTGGCTTCATCCAATATAATGGTATGGAGTTATTAATATTATTAAAAATGGGATACCTACATTGATTGATAAATCAGGAGAATTGCTTCCTTTTGAATCTATGATTGTGGAGGAAAAGCATGTCTGTCAAAATAATGCTAAAGCTAGACATATTATAATGTGTGCTTTATCCGAGGAAGAAATGTCAAAGGTGCATGCCATAGTTAGCGCTAAGGAGATGTGGGATACACTTGCTCTCACATATGAAGGTTCAAAAGAGGTAAAAAGAAATAAATTGACTATGCTTACACGTTAATATGAAATGTTTGCTATTGAAGATCATGAATCTATACAACCTATTGTGTCTCGTTTGCAAGTTATCCTAAACAGCCTAAGTTCCTTGGGTTCAACTGTTAGTAATATGAAATCAATGATAAAATTTTCAGAATTTTACCTGCTAAATGGAGAGCTCAAGAACCCGCTCTCATAACTTCTAAAGATCTTGAGGCCATGCCCCTGAAAGAATTGGTAGGTATTCTTACTATATATGAGCAGGTCATACAAAATGATGTAGGTTCAACAAAAGGGAAGGTTTTGGCTTTGAAATCATATTAGAAAAATGTAAAGAAAAAGGTATCACCCAAAGCTTCTGAAGATATAAACAATACATTAGATGATACAGAGTCTGATGATGAGATCTCCATCCTCACCAACAAGATCAAAAGGTTGTTGAGAAAGAAAGAGAGAAAGAGAAAGGAAAGAAGGTTCAGGACTAAATATGGCAAGGATCAAGATGAAAGGATAATCTGTTATGGCTGCAAGAAGCCATGACACTTCAAATTAGAATGTCTTGATCAGGTTGAAGAAAAAGAGGAGAAAGAAAAGAAGAAGAAATTCTCCAAAAAGAAAAAGAGTTTTATGTCAACTTGGGAGGATTTGGATTCGTCCAATTCTAATTATGAAGAAGAGGCAAACATGATAACAAAGGTATAGGTTGTGATCCAAATAATGCATCATCTAGTTTTTCGATTGTACATCCTATTTTTGTAGGAACCTTCAAGGATAAATCTTTGAGGAAAACTAACATGAAAGGACCCAAAACAGTGTGGGTACCAAAAGAGAAAATTATTCCTCTTGCAGATATATTAAATCCAAACAAGAAGACTCAAATATTGGAATTGGGAAAATGGATGCTCACTATTCATAAAGGTAAGAAAGTCTACATTCCCAGAATTGAGATTCAAGAGACAGAGAGACAAGAGAAAAAGATGAATGAGATTTGTTGGAATTGGTCAAATAAGGATGAGATATTTATATTTTACTAACAAAGACTCATCTAAGATTAGAAGGTTTGTCCCGTCTACAAGATAAGTATTTCTTTTTACTTGTATTTGTTACTCTATATATTTTACACATTAGACGGTATAATAAAGTTTACATATATTTGATGATATGTGACTGTCTATGCAAGATGTCATATCTTTTTGCATATTTTTTAAATTTGATTTACACTAAATTGATTTATTCAAATTTGTTTTATTTTATTTGTAAAACAAGTGTGTGTTTTTAGCACATTGAAATTAAACATCATTTTATAATAGATCATGTTCAAAAGGGTACCATTGATTTGCAATTTGTCTCAATTAATGAACAATTAGCAAATATTTTTATAAAACCCTTGTTGAGTTTAAGAATGTTTTAAATATTTAAGAGAACTTTTGGGTATGATCTTAATTGAATGATGGAAAATATTAATTGGCTTAAGCTCATTGCATCAAATATTTTCATTTAATTTTATATGCATTTATATTTGTTACTTTTAATGCATGATTTTTTTAATCATATTTTTTTATGCATTTATAAAATTATATTTTTTTCATAATTTTTTTTTCAAAGTTTGGTGAAAATGTGTTCTCTTTTCTTAATTAATTCATGTTATGCATTTTCTAATATTAAGAGTCTGAGCTGCAATTCTCCTTTACCAAATTTACGCACCTAGAAAATTTCAATTGGTTTGTCTTTCTCACCCAAGTTGTGTTATTCAAGCCAGAAATTCACATCAGATGAGCTCTCCAAAATATGAAAGAATCTTGTTCCCTCACCATTTACTTATTTAACATATCAAATTGATGAGTGTGTACAGGAACCATAAGATTTATGTGTTAAAGATCAATGTTACTGAGCTACTGTTTGAAGTCATCCCTATTGTCCAAAATTTTCTATTCAAACACATGAGCACTTAAAATCTTTTATAAGCACCTCCCTACAGCAATGATGATTTTTTAAATGAACCCCTTTGTGTGATGACAAAAAGGGGGAGAAAGAGAAAGTATGACAAATAATTAAGAGAAATGATTAAATATATTTTTGCAAATACTTTGAGTGCTCTTGGATCTGTTTTACAATTCTAATTTTATGCAATTATGCATTTGCATGTTTTTCATCAAATAAAATTTTCCGCTATTTAATCTCTTGATATTTTTGCAATTATTTGTTCTTGAGACTTATAGTTTTGTCATCATCAAAAAGGGGGAGATTGTTGGACAATAGACGGTCCAATGTCCCTTTATAGGAACAAATCATTTGATAAAGTTTTGATGATAACAAAAATCAAGTATACATTTATATTTGATTATTTATATAATTTGTTTAGTTAACTTTATTATTAAAGAGCAACAGACACATAATCCATGAAGAGATAAGTTTTTCTTACTATCTACATTTATGTTAATTTGATTTAAATTGATCTTATAGCATGATGTGCTTTAACGTTCAAATTTGTTCATAATGAAAATTATTCAAATTATTATAGAGTATTTAAATGTGATTAATTGATTTTATATCATGATGTGCTTTAACGTTCAAATCTATCCATAATGGAAATTATTCAAATTATTAATAAGTATCTCAAATATAATTTCTCTATTTTATTTTAAATTATTCCCGATACATAACTAATCAAGTTTAATGCAATATTAGAGAAATATTTCCACTTTGAGCTTCATATATCAGAAAGTCAAGATTGCTCTGTTCAAGCATCCCAACGGCTAGTTTCTAAAAAGCTACATATATGTTAGTATTCTCACAATACTAAATGGATTTGATGAAGCCATACAAGACAAGTTCAGCTAAGCAATGGCAGCAAGCAAGCAATTGGATTTTGGTCTTGATTTGGTGTGAGTGTGTTCGAGATTGATT
>Ga0209700_102198_pt1 | contig 39967 bp, 23 predicted proteins | sample SiratroredBW_FD_187528 | JGI IMG/M metagenome (GOLD analysis project Ga0209700, IMG submission 187528) | Root nodule microbial communities of legume samples collected from California, USA - Siratro red BW (SPAdes) (version 2) | ecosystem: Host-associated > Plants > Roots > Nodule | place: USA...
TAATATTTATTTATTTGTTATTCATTATTTTCGTTTTTTAATTAATTATTATTATTTTAATTATCATCTTTTAATTACCACATTTTTAGTTTTCTTTTAATGGAAAAATTTAATATATTTTTAATTATTATTATTACTATTATTTTTAATAAATTTTTAATAAACTGACTTTCCTTGATATTTCTTTTTATGAATTTTATTTTGAAACCTTATTTATTGAATATAATGAAACCAAAGTCTCTTTTTTTTATTATTTAAATGACAATAATATAATAAAACCAGATAACACACCTTTTTTATTTTAATTTTTGTATTGTTTTATAATATGAAATAATTTATTTGTCCGGACGAAATTGGGTGTTGACAATGTATAAACCAATTCACTCAATATTTACATGAATAATATAAATAAAATTAATATAACAAAAACATAAAATATTACCTAATTAAACACATTACAAGCATCAATTTCAAAGAATAAAAGGATTTTAGACAACTATCCTCAATAAAAAAAAACATTAACAAAATTCAGTCAGACAGAAACCTTCAGCAACCAAAGCAATTACAGAGGTCGAAAAAAAGAAAAGTTCACCAATAAAGGTAGAAATAAGTTTGTCGTAGCTGTCGTCAGAAAAAAAAACACGGTTTATGTGAGAAGGAAGTGGAAAAGAAAACAGTTTACATTAAAATTTTAAAGAATTTTAAAGAAAAAGTTTACATTAAAGTTTACATAAAATTTAAAATTTACCTTAAACACTTAGATCATCTTATCTAAATTATAAATTTTATGTAATGTGATGTAAACAAGTTAATTTTATTTATAATATTCTCATTATACTTTTTTTTATGTGGTGAACGTGAGAGTTTGATGTGAAAAGTATGTCATGATTAGACTTTTTCAACTATAGGAAATATTGTGATAAGATAAGCTTTTGTATTTAATAGGTCACTTTAATTTAAAGCTTTATTTAGAAAATTTCTTCGTCTAGTTAAAAGAAAATAAATGTACGAATGAATATAAAAGGAAAAAAGCTTATTCATATTTTAATAAGATAAGATATATATATATAAGGAAGATAACATAGAAAACAAAAAAGAAATAAATTTGACTCATAAAATGAATGACGTGAAGTATGAAAAGGAACACAAAAGATAAACATGCTTAAATGAAAGAACATTATCGCGTTAGTTACTGAATAGAAAGAAGTAAAAAATAATATATTAGTTCAAAATTAAAAAAATATAATTTAAGTAACATTAGAGAAAGAATTACAATGTAAAATAGTTATATATATAATAATTTTATTGATTTTTTTATAGTAATTATCGTAAAAAAAAATATCAATGACGTGATTTTTCATAATCAGAGGAGAGTATAAATATATGGTCAATAATTATTACGCATGTAATGTTATAAAATACATTTAAAGATAAAAATACAATAAATGAATAAATTTAGAGATTTATTTAATATATTTTTAAAATTAATATTTGTGTAAAATATAGCAATTTCTTTTTTACGAAAATTAGTTATCCGTAAAATATTTGTATAAAATGAGCACAACCATTGAAAAAGTTCATCCCACTAGCATCTTCATCAATCACAAACTCTCTCCAAAGACTTCAACCAAAGAAAAACGAAGAATCCATCACTCTCCCATGGTGCTCGACGAAGCTTCACCGTAAGTCCTCACTCCCCTCACCACTCACCAACTCTTCAAAATGAACAATAACTTCAAAATTTATTAAACTTTTCTCGTAAATAATTTCAAACGATATGTGTCAGATTCGAGACGAGCGAGATGCTCGCAACGTTCCTGGCGTCAACGCCGCTGTTGTCGGAGTCCTGGAGGCTGTGCACCGCCATGGCGGCCTCCGCGCCGCCGAGTTTCGTGACGGAGCAAGGTGTCGGCGGCGTGATGTACGTCGCTTTCCCCGGCATGGAAATGGCGGCAGTGGACTCCAGCTGGAGAACCTTGGTGCCGTTGGTTAGCGTCGGCGATGTAACACTCTTCTCGGCGCGTCGCGATAAGGACGACGATGATCCTGTGATGGTGCATGCTGGGATGCTGAATCTCTTTTCCACCTTTTTCGATCCATTTCAAAATCAGGTTTCATAATTCTCAACTCTCATTAAATAATTGCTAATTTTCATAATATTATCTTTAAAAAAATTTACGCTAATGATGTATAATTAGGTTTATACCTAACTCATGAAAAAATATAAAAGTGTAATTATACAACATAAAATTATTTTCTCCACTATTTGATGGCCTTATAACTTAGGTTTCGGAGATGATTTTTCTCTCCAATAAAACGCAGTGTATTCGTCGTTTTGTTATTGTCTTTGGCATCGTTTTGTCTCTAATATGCTTGCCAAGTTTGTTTTTGTGAGTATGTTTAACACTGTGCATGTATGTTAAAAGAAACCCTATGAACTATGAAGTTAAACTAAATAGTATGACAGAATAGCATGATTCTATTCACATTAGAAACTTTTGCTGAAATTAATATATACTATCGAAAGCTTATTTTGATAAATATTCCAAGTATATCTAACCACACTTTTGGTGTTGAGTTCTTTTTTTTTTTTTTTTTTTTTTTTTTTCTTTTTACAAATGAATATGTTTTGAATTATTCACCAGATCTCTTAAATTTTCTTAATTTTAAAAGTTTTAGTTTTCTTGAATATATAAAAAAGGCTAAGTTTTAATTAATACCTGTGTGAACACATATCTTTCAGATAGTATATACATATAAAAGAACTTTTTTTTATCAATAAAAAAGTTACATATTTTTCTTTGCTGCACAATATTATTTCTTTAATAATATTGTACTCAATTATTTTCTCTCTTTCTTTTTCGTCATTCGTCTTTACTCCTTTTGATCTTTCTTTTTCATCATTCGTCTTTACTCCTTTTGATATGTTAAAAATAAATGTTATTGTCCGGTATTTTTTCTTTGGAGAAGTTGTATTTATATGTTTTCTATAGTACCATTTTATTTTTCTATCTCTTTTAATTTTTATAGCATAGTATTTACTACTTTATTTTTCTTATCTCTCATTCTTTTTCATCTTCATGATGAGTGTGTATACCGAATTGAAGATTAAAGTTGAAATGGAAAAGAAAAAGAATTACTATCCTATAAACGGAGTTCAAATGGATTTATCTAAATTAAAGTTTTTATTAAAATTATTTTTTTATTATACTAAAAATGACAAAAATATATCAATACTTTATAATCTATTTTTTTTTATCTTACTTTCGTTTCATTATTATATTCTTTATTTTTTATCGTATTTTCTTTTCTTCAGCTCTTTCTTCTTTATACTTACAGTCTCTAATAATACAAGATTAAAAAACATTTATCAAAAGAAAAAGCCTGAAGTGACATGATAAACATTAGTATATATCACCATCCGTCCCATCTCCCACCCTTTCACACCAATCCCAGGTACATTTTCTCCTTTTTTTTGGGTGGTTAGTTAAGCTGAGAAAGAATAAAGCAAAGAAGAATGGTACACTCCTGTGTATCATAAAACTAATTTTTTTATCAGAAAGCAAAGAAGATATGTCTTTTTATGAAATTCTACAAATAACACTAACATTCTTTGCTTTTCAATTATCATCACCATAAAGGTTTTGGACACTAGTTGATATTTTTTTCTGGGCTTCTAAGGGTGTACGATATTTCATATGAAATCTAAAAGTTCAATCAATCCTTAACCACTTACACTTTTATAACTATGTCACCATTATCAAACTAAAAATAGTTTTCTATTTTGCAACATTCATTCTACAATAATTTTACATTTCACAAGATCCGTGGAAGATACGCAGCTCCAACTCAAATGGTCCCTTCGCTAGCATTTGAAATCAATCAAGTTTGTTTCCGACGAAGAACAAGAAAGACTTTAAATTGGACTCGAGTCTTCAGTCAGAAAATGTTCGCCCTTCCATGTCGTTTAGCATTGTGCACTACGTCGCTCGGTGTTTTATTCAAGAAATTCTTGAGTTTCTTGGTGTGCATTTCTTAACTCTATATAAGGTAGGGTACAAAAAGCTAAGAACATTTTTTACTTTTGAGGTGTTCAGGGGCTAAAGGCTATCAAATCATCCTTAAAAATCTCAGTGTCATTTTTCTCCATTATTTGTGCCGACCCAGTCATTATGAGAGAGATTCACATATTCCAATCTGAAATTGGAGACTCACTTTTATGAAACAATTATTTGCCTCAGCCACCAAGTAGATAATGATACTGGGTGTTGACTATTGACGAAGACTCCAAGTGGAAGTGATTTAGAGTCAACTATGGAAATTATACACCTTCCATTACTCTTATTTCATATCTTCATCATCATTATATAATGTGTGTATATCTTAACACGAGAATATAACCACCATTGGCCAAGGAAAACCGGGAAAAGAAATATTACATATTAATTCATTCCCTCTTAAAATAATAACAGTATAAAGTTATTTCACGCATATTAATAATATAATAAATACATCACTTATTTAAAGAATTTTATCTACATAACCTCATTTTTTTAATATTTATTGTTATCTTTATTTGCTGAAAATACAAATATTGATATAATTTATTTGGGGTCAAATTAAAAATAAAAATACATATATTTTACTGAAAACTGACATCACCAATTATTTTAAAAAAAGAAATAAAATTAAATTATAGCCCTTTTTTAATTTTTTAATTTTTCTTTTAAACGAAACAATCATATTTTTCATACATTTTTACTTTACTTTAAATCTCCTCTTTAAAATGAGTTTGACCGTATTATGAATTCATTTGTGTAATACTAATGTGCTGTTGAGTCTTTGCAAAGCAACATTGTGTTAATAAGCAATTACTGGGAAATGTCAGATGCATTAAACATAATTAACGATGAAATGTAAAACCCATTAATGCATGAGTTTTCAAGTGACTCAGTGCACGACATCTGACACAAGTATTAAATGTTGAAAATTGCCACGTTAAGATCACATTGTCAGGGAAGAATAACTTTTTTTCTCTTTTCAAATTTTTATACTTAAGAATACCATTAGTTGAACAAAGTTCTTTACGTTTTACACTCACTCTCGGAGAAAAGTCTAAACCCTAGATTTCATTGTTCTTTCTCAATCGTATTCTTTGATTTCTTTGAGAACCTAAATGGCACCCAAGAAGATTGCCAGAAAGCTTGCTCCATCTCCACCGCAACTAAGCCAATGTTGTTATTCCCAGAGACGTAATTTATACTTGGGAGATTTATCAACTTCAACAACCTTGGATATCCCTTGGACAAAGTCTTTGGTCCAATGGGATAGGTATAATTATTGGCTCTGGGGAACTACTGAAATCATGAAGCTCTTCTGATCCAATGCACAAGCAGTAGAGGAGGACTTTGAAGGAGAAGCCGCTACAAAGATGATTGAAGTTTCAACTGAAACTCTGTCAAAATCTTTACTGTTCCGAAATTCTTAAGAGAAAATAGAATGAGTGTTATCGTAACAAACTAAAGAGTATACAAGATAGAAATTACATAATAAATGTTATAAATAATGAAATATCATCCCATAAAACATTACAGAATAAATATTCTGAATAATGAATTTAGTTATCATATAAATTATTGAGAATCAAAATTCAATAAAAGAGTCACATACATGAATCCATAGATGAAGATAAAATACATTTTATGATATCTTCCTCAATCAAAATCTTTCTCTTTTGATAACTAAGAGACCACAAAATTTATAATTTTAGTATATATTAGAGATCAATCCTTTACCTCTATTTTTATTCTGATAACTATTTTCATTAAACCATAGATTTGAGAAATTAAGAAAGGAGGTCATTAAAACTATCTTAAATGACTCATTAAAACATGACAAATGATTAAGGAAATCAATAGCTAATATGATTATATAAATATATAACCCACTACTAAAGACATGTAATTTCCTAACACCATTTACATTGAAAGATGTTTTTCCTCTTTAGTGAGAAATTTGGTGATTAGTTTGATCATTATAATTTATCTAGTTTAGTTAAGAGTATTTGTTTGATAAAGAATATTTAATTTTAGTTCGGAGTAATTAGATCTAAATAATACTTAGTTATAGTTAAGAGTTACTAGATTAAATAAATATTTATTATTAGCTAAGAGTGACTAGATGCAAAAAATACTCGATTTTGAGAGTAACCGAGTTCAAAGAATACTTAGTTTTAATTCGGAGTAGCGGAGTCTAAACAATATTCAAAGAGTTAGCTAAAAATAACTAGTTTTCCAACTAATACTCAAGAAATTAGCCAATTATCAAACAAACAAACAATATTTAAGAAGCAAGTCATGAGTGTTACTCAAAAAATTACTCAAAAGTAATTATAAATCCAAAAAAATATTTGCATTATATTTCATAGCTTGTTTAATAAAACTTAATATATTAATTGGAAACTTAACATAGTCTGTTAAGATACTGTATGTATTTCTCCTTTCGTTTATGACTTTCACCTTGCATTCGTCTATATTAATCTAAACTGGGGAGTCATTTAAAAGGATTTAATTAAAAAAATTACTTTGCACAAAGGAATATGTCAAACAAAAACTTACATTGCCATATCTTATCATACGCAAATGATTAAGAAAGCAATTGTCAATTTACTTGTCTCATAAATTGGAGTATCAGACGATATCTATGAAAACCTCTTAAAAAATTTATTAAAACCAAATTCAACTCCCCTTCTTTTGTTTTCAATGTTTTTTTTCAATAATGTCACCAATGAATAGTTATTAACCGTGATCCATATAGTTTTCATTTCTCGCTATAAAAAGAATTTAAGCACCCTATCCTTGCAGAAACGTGTTTCATCTTAACAATTCCGGCATCTTCATTTCAAACTTTTACCATATGACATCAAATTCATTTTATTCATCAATTTAATGATCCATGTTACAATATTCTTGTAACTACACTTTTCGTTAATGTTCCTTTTCATACAATCCTATTTCCTAATTTACTCGTACCTTTCAGATGTTGGCACTCATGGGAAATTCCAACACCAAAACAATTGTCATAACTGGCCACTCCATTGGAGGAGCCAGTGCCTCTCTATGTGCTCTTTGGTTACTGTCTTACCTCCACCACAGATCTTCCTCCACCTCTGTGTCAGTCTTATGCATCACTTTTGGTTCACCAATGCTAGGGAATGGCTCTTTCTCCCATGCCATTCTCAAACAAAGATGGGGTGGAAACTTCTGTCATGTGGTCTCAAAGCATGATATAATGCCAAGGCTGCTTTTTGCACCCATAACCCCTTACACTGCTCAGCTAAACTTCCTGCTTCAGTTTTGGCAACTGTCCACAAGTGCTCCAGGTTTTGGGAAGCTGACAGGTCCAGTTTCTGACCAGCTGCAAGAGTTGTTCAACGTTGTGATGAGTTGCTTGGATGCAGCCACACAAGATGGAGAAGGGTCTACACCAATTTTGTTTCAACCATTTGGGAGCTACCTTTTTGTTTCATCAGAAGGAGCAGTGTGTGTGGATAGTTCAACAGCTGTTATAAAGATGATGCATTTGATGTTTGCATCTGGTTCCCCAGCTTGCAGTATTGAGGACCACCTAAAGTATGGAGACTATGTTAAGAAATTGTCTTTGCAATTCTTGAACCATGAAAATTCCATGCAGGGGAACATTCCTGATTCCAGCTATGAAGCAGGTCTTGAATTGGCGGTTCAGTCTTCAGGTTTAGCAAAGCAGGTAAATGCACTATCTTGTCTCACAATTATATATAATTGTTCAAGATTCTATGCAGTTAAATGCACTATCTTGTCTTACAATTATATATAATTATTCAAGATTCTATATCGATTGAACATAAGATGTTTTAATAATTTATAAATTTATAAGTGGATATAAAACTTATCTTTCAAAATAATTTTATAGATTAAATTAGACTTAAATCTACTTTTAATAATAATTGAACACATTTAGAGGGTAACATGAATAATTCTGTCTTCTCTCTGAAATAGAAATACTGCACTTACACATGATTCGTAGTTTCTCCAGGAAGGAGATTTCACTAAACAAATTACTTTCATTCTAATATATTTAGGAATCGGCCAAGGAATGCCTTAAGTTGACAAGGAGAAAGGGTCCTTCACCGACCATGAATGCTGCTATGTTACCAATTAAACTATCAAAGGTTGTGCCTTATAGGACTGAAATACAATGGTACAAATCCTGGTGTGACCAGCAAGTTGATCAAATGGGATACTATGACTTGTTCAAGAGGAGAAGGAACACTTCAACGAAAATTGCCATGAAAGTGAACATGAATCGTCACAAACTCGCCAGGTTTTGGGACGATGTGGTTGAAATGTGGGAGAGAAATGAGCTGCCTCATGATTTGGCAGTGCGAGAAAAATGGGTCAACGCTTCCCATTTCTACAAACTCCTGGTTGAGCCTTTGGACATTGCAGAATATTATGGGAAGGGAATGCACACAAGCAAGGGCCATTACATAGAGCATGGCAGAGAGAGGAGATATGAGGTCTTTGATAGGTGGTGGAAGGATGGAATGGCCGCCCCCACAGAAGAAAATAACGAGAGGAGAACCAAGTTTGCAAGTTTGACCCAAGATTCATGCTTTTGGGCAAGGGTGGAGGAAGCAAGGGACTGGTTGGATAGTGTAAGAAGTGAGAGTGAGACATGCAAGTTGGGTGTGCTGTGGGATAACATTGAGAAATTTGAGAAGTATGCTGTGGAACTTATTAATAACAAGCAGGTGTCTGAAGATGTTCTAGCTAGGAACTCAAGTTACAGTACATGGGTGGAAGATTTGAAAGGACTGAGGGAACTCAGAGCAAAGGTGAAGAGGTTCCCTCACAACTTTAACCCATTTCTGGATGGGGAAGTAATTCCTTAGAAATTTTAAATGAAACCAAGAAATAAGCTTTACTCTGTAATATGATATCCCTATGAACCACCACTAGTTTGCCAAAATAATTAGAGTGCTTATGGCTTGGTTGAATCTGTATTTCACTTAAATGTTGACAAGAACTAATAAAAAACAAATCAGTTATTGGTCTTACCTTTTTGAACCCAATGATGAACGTTTTCTCACTGACATGGCAATTCCAACAATGTACAAATCCAATCAACACAGCAGAATGAGATGAAGTATAAATTCTACTAATTATTCTTTATTTGAACTTCTAAAAGTTACACCTTGCCATTTTGAATATCAATATTCCTAACTGGCCCTTTGAACCATTTCCTAGCATCTAAGAGCCACCAGAGCATTATTAGACCCAAACCCACCCCTAATGCAACTGGTGCATAATTGAAAGTATCCCAAGTAATTGGGTACAGAGTTGGCAAAAGGAATACACAACATGTGTAACAAATCCATAGAAATGCCACCAGACAGACTGGTCTTCTTGCTTTGCCTAAATAAAATGGCCCAGGCTTAAAGTTCCTCTCAGGCATCACAAGCCTTGCAAAGATAGGAACTGCATAACCACCAACCCATCCAATTGTGCATATTGATGTTATAGCAGTGAAGACCACATTGACCTTCAAAATTGGGAGACCAAGAAGAATGCAGATTGCTGCACAAAGCCACACTGCATTTGTGGGAACCTTGTACTTTGGGTGCAGTTGCCTCCATAAGTGCGAAAAGGGAACTCCCTTGTCTCTTGACAAAGCATAAACCTGAAAGTTGTTTAAGATACCCCGTAAGTAAGGAGTCATTATTCTCCTAATATCTTTCTGATTCTGACGCCAGTAGTCTCTAATCAAAGCTAAAAATCAATACTTTCTTTTCTCAAAAGATTAATTCTACCAATTGCAAAGGAGCTAACTTGATCATGGAATCTTTCCTGGGCCTAATTACCAAAAAAAATAAAAAAATTACTGTACTTACCACTCTGGCTGCACTTGTGGTAATTGAAAGCCCACCAAAAAAGAATGAACCCCAAATGACAAATAGTAGGATAATTGCTCCAGCAGAATTGTGATATCTTCCATGGAATGCATCATAGAGTATTTGTGCTGGAACAAATGCTCCAGCAGTCTCATTGTTTGGGTCATAAAGGTAGCCAAAATCCTGAATAAAGGTTGAGAAGTGATGTTACTAAGTTTCTATCATCCTTAGGATCATCATAAAATTATTATCCTTGGGAACAAAGATCAAAAGAGGTGTCATTGCTTGGTTTTATTTATCTTCAAGATTATTGGTTTCATATTATTTACTCAGATTTACATAAGCTTACCTGAATGCTGAACGTAAGTGCCAAGATGTATGCCCATCCAAATACAGAAATGATCCCAATACTACCTAGTATTGCAATAGGACCATTCTTGTCTGCACCTTTGGTTTCTTCAGTTAGATGTGCTGCAGCATCATAGCCATATAGAGAATACTGGCTCACAAGAAATGATAGAATAACAGCATATGGTTTGCTTGATACTCCTGTTGATTCAGGGGCTAATTCTAAGTGTGTGAAGACAAATGAAGCAGATTTTGTACTTAGTGCTACCAGCGGTAACGTTATGACTATCACCAATCCACCAATAACCTGACACAGAATAAATGATTGAGTTACTTCCTAATACACGCAAAGCCTTAAAATTGTCGAGCATAACTTCATTTTATAGAAATGAACAATTATTAATTGTACAAGATAGGAAAATTCACAAGGGTATTTGTATTTAATCAAAACATCAACTTAAAATACAACTTTCTCTCCCACTTCTTAGGGCGTCCACGAGTTTGATTTCGTTCGGTTTGAGTGAATAAAAAGATTGAACCAATGAAAATAAACCATATTGGCTTGTTTTAGTTTTGCAAATTCCTTTTTCTTTCACTAGATCATACTGGTTTGGTTCGATTCACGGGTTTGATTTCTTACAGAATTTAAAAATCTGATGAAAAAACTATAGATGATCAAGTAAAATTGATTTGATGAGGTTTTGGACTTGAACATATAAACTAAAGAAAGCCAACTCAATTGATTTGGTTTGTTGAGGTTTTCGGGGGTGAATCCAACAATTTGACACCCCATTCTCTGCTGTGTTTTCAGTAACAGAATAAGCAAGCTTAGGCCATCTTATGGCAGATATAAAGTGTATACAAGAACGTAATAATAGTACCTGCCACCATATTGAAACTATATCAATCAAGGCAATCACTTCCAATGCAAATGTGTTTAGTGCAGCCCATATAACAGTAAGGCCAATGTACATACACAAGAAGAGCCATTTTGGGGCGAAGTACCCTCCACCTTTGTTTGTGCCTGTTGAGAGTAAGATTATACTCTGCAACGTTTGTGATCCTGCATATGCCTTTTCCAACCATGAAAAGCATGAGTTACCATATAACGTTATCTGAAAATATTTACTAGAAATTTCACAAAGTACCTGAGTTCCTATCCCAGCTATAAGCCCTATGGTCTCAAGCCAAGCACAGCACCATGAAGAAAATGGTCCCCATTTGGGACCAGCTAAATGGGCAGCCCAAAAGTACAGAGAACCAGTCGTCTGTTAGATTTAATTGGAAATGAAAGTTAGTTAATTATTAAATCCATTTACATGCTAATTTGTGTGCAGCAGGAATCTACAAGTACTTTTAGCATGTAAAGTCTCCTACACGCAAAAAAGACTCTTTTTTTTCCATGCTGGTATCTTTCTTCCTAAATATCGGCAATTTTCCTAGCAAAAGTTTAAATTTTGATTCAGCACGTTACGTGGACTACCCCTTTATAATTGAAAAGGGCATATTTTCATAAGTCAACATTGGACCAAATTCAGAAAGCTAGATCTGTAGACTGCAAATATCTCTGTAATTTTCTTTTTACCAAGTTTAACTTAGGACCATAAGAAGTTAATTTTTATCAAAACCATCTTAATAGTATTGGTTTGATAGCCTTGAAATGCTATGACTTTCAATAATTAACTAATCATATGTAAATTATATTTTAAAATTCTAAGCCTTGAAGTACTCCCACTACAAAGAAAGAAACTTTATGAGAAGAAACCAACCGGGAACGAGGAGCATATCTCAGCCATTGCAATCCCAACGAACCAAGTGAAGAAAGAAACCACTAACCATCCCCAGACAAGAGTTGCAGGGCCTGCATATTGAAGACTAGAACCATAGAGAGGTGTAATTCCAGTGAAAAGGGTCATTGTGGAAAATGATATGGCCAGAGTTTTGAACATAGTCTGCACCATAAAAGAAAAAGCTAAAGATTTAATCAAAGGTGAAGTTATTTTATTTACTTAAAACTGGGATCATGATCAACTCCATCAAACACAAGATGGTGAAAAAAAACAGTAAAACAAAATAAAATTCACACACCATTTCTCTTCTCAGTTCTTGCTTGTAGCCAAGCTCATTGAGCCTTTTCTCTGCTGAATCCATAGTTGTATTTCCTGACCCTTCTGCAAAACTTCTTTCACTCCCCATAGAAGCAGACTTCTATTCAGGAGTTCCCTGTGTAATATAAAAAAAAATAAAGAAGAAAAGGAAAAAAAATAAAAACTCACAACAGAGTTTAGATAAATATAAGCAATAAAGATTGGCGCAAAGAACGATATTTACCAGTGTTTCAGTTGAAAGATTCAAACTTTGTAGTTGCAATATTTGAATGGTCTATGGGGACAAGTAACAAGTAGAACCAATATGTTTCGTGCTGCTTTTCCACTGAAGCGTCATTGTTTTTCTCTTATCCTATGAAAGAGAAGAAAAACCGATTTCACACTTACCCGATTTTGTGTTGCGTTCACTTGCAGCTTGAAAAGTAAATGCATCAGTGCAACGCTTCTTATAATATGCCAACGTAGTAATCGGTTAGTTTCAAATAGTCAAACAATTGTGTTTTGTTTTGTCACGTTGTGTATTATATTATGCTACAATGATGAATTGGATTGATTTATTGCATCTAAGTTTGAAAAGCATTTTTTGATTTGCATTGTTGGACTTTGCCTTCGTTGACATTTTCGGAGGAAGTGGATATAGAAAAAAGGTAGAGATGGAATTTAATTAGAAAAAAACTGCTGAATAATAGAGGAGATCCAGAACATGTTCATTTGTCATGTTCCCATGTTCCTATTAGTACAAGTATAGGTTGCTTTTATATGAAATATTACTTCTGATAAAATATATTATACAGCATAACAAAATCTTTTAAATATATATTTTATTTATTCCGCTATTTATTAAAAATTCACAAAATTGTGTAAGTCAAACTTATTATGTTGAGCCTTTTTATTGTGAATCTATAGTTGTTAATAAATTTTAATTAATAATAAAAATACTTGAGATTGTGGTGATAAATTAACTTCTTCTTGAACGAGTTTTCTTCTTTAATGGTTGTGTAGGGTGGTAGAAGATGTGAAGAATTAATGTTTGGTTCTGTGATTGAATTGAAAAGGAGGGTACTCTAATGAAAGGTTAGACCAAGAAGAAGTCTAGACTAGAGTCTTAAAAAAAAGATACTAACTTGAAAAAAAACACAAGAAGAAGTACAGACTCAAATTGACGACAATTCAATACTTATCCAATGTTAATGTTTATAAGACCTAGAACTTTATAAATAGCCAAAGTGGACGTACAAGATTGAGAGGCAAGTGAGTGGGAAAATTTTGAATTTAAAAGAATTTAAACCCTCTTAGATTGGCAGATTGAATTGAGAGCATGTCACATATCCACTCGCACCTTCCATGCTTGTTCATGTTTAAAATGCTCGTGTCACATGTGTCATGTGCTCCTCTCTCAACATTGGACATCCTATGGTTTCTTTTGGGCTTGAGGAAGTCCAACTGAAATCCCAATTAGGTAAAAAACTCTAATAGTAACCCTAGTCTACTCAAAACCCTAATCTAGTTAACCCAATTATTGTATACTATTTAGTCCAATACATTACCCATAAAGTCCTAATCTATTATATACAAAAATATATGGCTCATCACATGGTGCCACTATTTCACTTGGGTGTATATTAAGAAGTGAGTTTGAGCCTAACTTATCCTCACGAAACCAGCTTGTAAGGTGAGAATTATCTTCATTTATTATATCTAATCAATGTTGGATCTTCGACATACCTCCTAATAGGTTCATCAAACCTCACTTTTGATGTCATATTAAAAAATGAGTTTAAGTCTCACTCATCTTCACAAAACTAACTTGTAAGATAAGGAATATCACACTTATATTATTAGATTCCTTTAAAGAATGCACTCCCAACTACCTCCACTAGCACCACTTAAACTGTGTTAACCACTCCACTAACTCAACATCACACTGCTTTGAAGAAAAAGAAATCAATATAATACTAAATAACCTATGCTTTGAAGAAAAAGAAATCAATATAATACTAAATGACCTATTGTTATATTTGACCCGAATTTACTACTTTGTCTTTTTGTTTTAACTTTTGCATATCTCCTTTTGTATCTTCCTTTTTCAAGATGAAATATAAAGAACCATTTTAACAAACTAGAATCAGAGCTTTAGCTTTTAGGTCAAGAATCCTTCCTCCATAGTCGCCCTTCACAGCTGCCTCCCACTCTGCAACCCAGTCTGTGCGCCGCACACCTTTGCGCTTCGCCACCCAGTCCGTGCGGAAACGCTGCTCGTCACATCACTCCAGTCATCGCTCTAAGCTCATCCTCAATCTCTCCTCTAACACTCTAGCCGCCGCAGTCGTGCGAGACGTCACAGTTGTGGTTCTCTGCATTTTGTCATTTGATTCGGTGTATTGATTGTTGGTTCTTGGCTCTGTATTTGGATGAAAATGTCCTGTCTAAATTTGATATTGAGAGGTTTGATGGGAAGACGAGTTGTGCACTTTGGCAAGTGCGTATTGCCGCTATATTGTCCACCCTTGGCATCAAGGATGTCATCTATGGTAGACAAGTCGATGCGAAAATGACGGATAAGAAGTGGAAGAAAATGGATGATAAGGCTTTTTTCACTATCCAATTGTGTTTAAGTGATGCAACACTTCAAGAGGTTCTCTCAGAAATGACCGCAATGGGTTTGTGGAAGAAGTTGAAGGAGACATATATGAAGAAGTCTTTAACAAATCGGTTGTGGTTGAAGCTACGCCTCTACACTCTTCATATGATCGAAGGTACATCTATTTCTGATCATATTGCGGAGTTTACCTCCATCTTAAATGATTTAGGGAAGTTATATGTCAAGGTAGAGGATGAGAACCAAGCTTTGTTGTTGTTGTGCTCTTTTCCTACATCATATAAGTCGTTGAGGGACATGATGGTTTATGATAGAGAGAAAATTTCTCTTGAGGATGTGAAGGGTAACCTGCAAGCTAAATTGCACTTGGATAATGAGATGACCAGTGTTGATAAAGGAAGTCAAGGTGTTGGTTTAGTAGCCAAAGGAGGGAGGTTAAGGAACAAAACCCCGATGGGGAATAGAAGTCATTCAAAGTCAAAGTACAAGAGTCTTACATACAATTATTGTAAGAAGAAGGGACACATAAAGACCAATTGTTTTATCTTGAAGAATAAACAAAAGGGGCATAGAGGTGTTGCTTCGGAAAAGGTCAATGTGGCCAAAGATAATGACAGATATGACATTATTTGCATGGTTAATAATTGTGTCAATGATGGGAATGTTTGGATTATGGACTCAGGTGCTTCTCAATAAATGACTCCAAATAGAGATTAGTTTGAGACATATGAGCCTTCAAATGGAAAGGTGTTTGAGACATATGAGTCTTCAAGTGGAAAGGTTCTTATAGAAAACAATCATTTGTGCAAGGTTGTCGGTGTGGGCTCAATGAAGATTAAATTCCATGATGGTAAGATACGAAGGTTGACAGGTGTGAGACATATACCCGATTTGAGTAAGAACTTGATTTCTTCAGGGTTTCTTGAATAGAAGGGATGTAAGTTTCAAAGTGATGGTGGAGTTCTTCAGGTTTTCAAAGGAGCTCTCACCATCATGAGAGGAAAAAGAATTGAAAATCTCTATTTCTTACAAGGGTCCACAGTCATAGGCTTGGCCTCCGTTGCGAGCTCGGATCTTACCTCGGATGTTGATGTTACGAAGTTGTGACATATGAGGTAGGGACATATGAGCGAGCAGGGAATGACCATTTTGAGTAAGAGAGGTTTGTTGTGTGGTCAATGCACAAGTAGCTTGGAGTTTTGTGAGCATTGTGTATTTGGCAAGCAAAAGAGATTGAGCTTCTCAATGGCCATTCACAGGACCAAGGAAACATTGGATTATATCCATTCAGATCTTTGGGGACCTTCTCGTGTGTCATCAAAAGGTAATGGTTCTCACTATATGCTTACTTTCATTGATGATTTTTCAAGAAAGATTTGGGCTTATTTTTTGAAAGAGAAAAGTGAAGCCTTAAAAGTGTTCAAGGAACGGAAGACACTCTTAGAAAATCAGACTAGAAAGAAGATCAAAAGGTTGAGAACCGATAATGGTTTAGAATTTTGTAACCACCAATTTGATGAGTTTTGTAAAGCCAAAGGAATTGCTAGGCACAAAACAGTGGTTATTACTCCACAACAAAATGGAGTTGCGGAAAGAATGAACCGTACATTGCTTGAAAGGGCTCGTTGCATATTTTTTAATGTGAGCCTTGGCAAGGAGTTTCAGGTGGAAGCGATTAGCAAGGGGATGTTATCTGGTGAATCGATCTCCCAACACTTCCATAGAGTGCAAAACACCCGAAGAAGTATGGTTGGGTAAGTTGGCCTAATATTCAAACTTAAGGGTGTTTGGTTGTCCCGCTTATGTTCATGTAAATGAAGAAAAGTTGGAGGCAAGAGCAAAGAAGGGTGTTTTTTTTTCTTGGGTATCCCATGAATGTGATGGGGTACAAGGTGTGGAGTCCCGCATCTTCTAAACTTTTTATTTCAAGAGATGTCATTTTTTATGAGTCGGCTATGTTGAAATCCAAGAATGTTGTGCTCAAGCCGACCATTATGGAGAATGAGGAGATTGACAAGAAGGTGGAGTTTGAGGTGTCAGTCCAACAAAGTGATGAAGAAGAGGTTGTACCACATGAAGATACTCATCCGGAAGAATAAGAAGAAGTTGAAGAGCAACCATATTTGTTGGCAAGACACCGTGAAAGAAGATAAATTAGAAAATCAGTTAGATATGTTGATTTTGCTTATTGTTTTGTAGTTGTCAAAGATGTGGAATATAGTGAATCATCATCGTACAAAGAAGCTATTTCTTCCAAAAATGCAATGGATTGGGTTTCCACCATGAATGAAAATCTTCAATCGTTGGAAAGAAATCACACTTGGACTCTTGTGAAGCCACCTAGTGGTAAGAAGATTGTGGGTTGCAAGTGGTTCTTCAAGAAAAAGGTAGATGGTTCAAAACTAGAAAGTTTTCGGTATACGACAAGACTTGTGTGGCGAAGGGCTATAGTCAAGTTCAAGGTGTGGACTTTAATGAAGTATTTTCTCCTTTTGTCAAGCACACCTTCATTCGAGTTTTTCTCTCTTTAGTGGCAATCAAGGATTTGGAATTAGAGCAATTGGATGTGAAAATTGTTTTCTTCCAATGCTGATTTAGAAGAGCAAATTTACATAGAGCAACAAGAGGGTTTCGAAGTTGTGGGAAAGGAGAATCATGTATGTTTGTTGAAGAAGTCACTTTATGGCCTCAACCAATCACCTCGGCAGTGGTACAAGAAATTTGACTCATTTATGGTTAGTATAATTTTATCCTGCTCTAATTATGATAGTTGTGCTTATTTTAAGGAGTTGAGTAGCGGAGAATTTATCTACTTGTTGCTCTATGTTGATGATATGTTGATTGTCACTTTCAATATGGAGGAAATCATAAGATTGAAAGAGCAACTTGGTTCGGCATTTGAGATGAAAAATTTGGGGGCCGCCAAAAGAATCCTTGGCTTGGAAATATCGAGGGACCGGCCCAATCGAAAACTCTTTCTCTCACAAAAAGAGTTTGCGGGAAAGGTAATCCGTCGTTTTGGCATGGAGAAAGCTAAGATTGTTTCCACACCTCTTGCATCACATTTCAATTTTTCGGCCGCTTTGAGTCCTAAATCTGAACATGAGAAAAAATATATGGAAAATGTTCCATACTCCAGTGTAGTTGGGAGTCTTACATACTTAATGGTGTGTATTAGACCCGACATAACTCAAGTCGTTAGTATGGTGAGTAGATACCTTTATTTGCCCCTGAAGAGGACATTGGGAAGCGGTAGAATGGATTTTTCGCTACTTGAAAGGTACCATTAATGCTCATTTGGAGGAAATGGGATACTAACGAGTTATGTAAATTCAGATTTTGGTGATGATTTAGATAAGAGGAGGTCTTTGACGGGTTATGTTTTTACCCTTAGAGGGTGTGCAATTAGTTGGAAGTCAACACTTCAATCTACCGTTGCACTCTCTAGCACGGTAGCAGAATACATGACAATCCTAGAGGCTATTAAGGAGGCTATTTGGCTCAAGACATTTCTTGGTGAGATTGCTTCTCTTGATGATCCTATCATGGTATTTTGTGACAACCAAAGTGTCGTTCACTTGACAAATGACCGGATGTTCCATGAGAGGACTAGGCACATTGATATACGGTATCACTTTGTGCGTGATGTGATTTCGAAAGGTAATGTGCTTGTAAAGAAGATTAGCACCGAAGCAAATCCGGTCAATATGCTAACGAAGCCTCTTCTTATTGCAAAGTTCAAATTTTGCTCAAGGACAATTTTAATTTGTTGTTAGTTTGCTTTTGAGTTTGTTCTAGTTAATTTCTATTTACTTTCTAGTTCTTACAATTCAGATCAAGATAGAAATTGTTATATTTGACCCAAATTTACTACTTTGTCATGTTGTTTTAACTTTTGCATATCTCTTTTTGTATCTTCCTTTTTCAAGATGAAATATATATAACCATTTTAACACATATCTTCACATATAATTTAACACAATATCCAAAATTGTTCTCCCTAGATGCGGTTGATCTTTAAATAGACCAACCACCTCCAAACAATCCACCAACTACTCAACTGCTACCTTTTTTTTTTTTTTTTTTTTTGTATTCCTCTTAGAATATACATTCCACACTTTGTTTCTAAGATATATATTATAAATTAGTTTTTATCTCTAATCGATATAAGATCTCGTTAGTGTCTCTTACACGTGTCACTTCAACTTATTCACCACATGTCACTTCAACTTATTCGCCATCTTCATTATGTATCGTAAGGTCGACAAGTCTCCCTCTTCCATATGCAATGACCGGAAAACGCGCATAGTGAACGCCTCATGAGTTCTACTAGTTGTTTCTTTACAAGTAAAACGTAGGATATGTTTTACCATTGCTAAAAGTGTTCTAGTAATTCCTATATGATTGTCCCCCTAAAACAATGTCTTTTCCCCTATATATAGAGGGAAAACACGCTTCGTCTCAACTTCCTCCCCTTTTTCCAAATAGTGGTACTTTGGCGACGCTCATTCAAGGTGTCGTGTTTACGCCATATATGAAGAGTTTTACCTTAAGCGACACTACTGTTGGCATTAACTATCTATGCTGGTAGACTCAAATTACAACCGAGTACAATGTATTACATCAAGTAGAAACATTACAAAGGCAGACACTCAACTCTCAAAATAGCACTAATAATGTCAGCCTCCTAACCGAGTCAAGACTAAAAGTTGAGCATTCGATACAAGAACCACATGACATCATTCCCAGGTCATGAACATTTAAGAGCCATGGCTAAAACCTGACTCACCTTTGACCGTGTGACTAGACCGACCAATACACTATACTAAATCACATCTAGCATACTGGACGTAGGAACTATAGGCATCCTCACGGGCAGTCCAATGGCCGGTCATCTACCCAAAAAATAATGGAAAAAAACTGATGGATCACGTGCAAATATACTGTAATTCGTAAGCCTTCTTCTGTTTTTCCCTTTTAACTAAGTATCCTGTTGAAGTAGTACGTAAGGATTTGAACACAACTCATTGGCCATAACTTGGGAATTAAATCAAAAACTCAAGAAAGAATACAAAAAATTAGAAGAACGAAATTTTCATGTCACAGTTTAAGCTGCTGCATCAAAGGAATGAAGAACTTGCTCTAAAATCATCCTCTGATGCGGGTCCAGAGGACTCTCTGGTTTATCGGAGTGAGCAATATTTAGAAGATAGAGCTTCTTTGAGGCCACAAATGCCGCAGAAAATATCCTCTTCATCCCTCCACGAGTACTATCCACCTTGTATTCAAATTCATAAATTTGCAACCCTCCCTCTCCTGATCTTTCTGCTACTGCAATCAATTCAGCCTCCTTTGTACTTTCCTGCAATAAGTAACAAAAGTTAATACATCATACAACCATTTTATGACTATCCACCAATTCTAAGAACACAAAGACATGTTTTAATATGAGAACACGGACTTTGAAATATGAAACGGCCAACTTTTGAAAAATATGAAATTAACTTGTTAAGCTCAATGCTAAAGGCTCTATGAATATAGAATGGTCATAAAAGAAGTTTGCTTAAAGAATAGAACTCCTGCTTGGCTTATCAATTTTCATCTATGCACTATACATACAGCATATCTACATGAAATCAGGAACTTCAACTCCTTTTTCTCTTCCTCTTATAATGTAGTGGAATTCTTCTATACAATAAAAATGTAATAACGAAGAAGGTTTTGTAAAAGATTGAGTCTCTGAGACCTCAATTGTTGCCTAATTAACACTACTTGTTTGCAATTTTTCACATTTTAAGATCGGTACAAGACCACAACCATAGTTTACAACCTTGCAAGCAAATGCTCCACATTAAGCAGCTGTGGAAAAAAAAGAATAATTTACCTTACGCCTTTCGGCTTGTAAAAGCTTATCAGCAACGAACTGAGGTGTCCCGAACTCTTCAAGAGTCTTGAGACGAACTGGGCTTACAACAACCCCAATATTGTTATTTCCCATATTTTTCTCTTGAAACAACACAGTTGCCCCTGCTTTATCAACCTGTTAACCACATTAGCAAAGAATGTTCCTTTAGGACAAAAACACATACCATTATTCATGACATGGTCTTTTTTTTCTTCTGGTTTCACAACACTTGCCAAAGATAAAGGATGTCAACATATGGGTGTTTCTTATATTATTATTATTATGATGATAGTATTATTTCAAGTTAACAAGCTTTGGTGTCTCCAAAATTATCTGTATTGAAAGTAATAATACCTCAAAAAGATTTTCAGTGTTTTTGATATTAAATATTTAATAAATATATTAATTTGGTTACCATTGAACTGAAAAGGGAGAAGTTTAGCTTACCTTGGCCCAAGAAGAGGGTGTAAGAAGAGTGAAACCTTCCTTGGAATCAGTGTATCTCTGAAGCTCCAATTCTTGAGCCAACAAGAGTGCATTACCCATATTTGGCAGAGGCACAGCCTGACCCCACAGAAACATTGTGAGAAGGGTGAGGTTGAGGTTCCTCTTGCTAAAAGATGGTGCCAAGTGCATATCTTTGTGGGATTCATGAATGCAGGTGAGTGAAGTGGATTTGGGGAGCAAGATTGAGACGAAGATTCTGGAAGAAGCATAGGTTGATTGCGAGTGTTGGTGGAAGAAAGTACAGCGTGAAAAGGTGAAGGAACTTCTTAAAGCCATTTTATTTTGTGGATTTAAGGATTTGGTTTAAGGTTTCTTGGATTGGGTTTCAACGTTTCATTCTCATAGGATTAATCGTTATCCAGAATTTCTCTCTTCTATCTCTTCTCCTCTTTCTAAGGTTTTACAAAATTTTGGATCTTTTTCTCCTTTCTTTTCCTTTTCTTTTCTTTTCCTCACTTCTTCTCTCTTCTTCTCTCTTCTTCTCCACTTGCTTAAGCTAGATTTTACCATATTTTATTCTTTTTTTATATATTCATATCAATATTTTAACAATAATAATAATAATAATGAGTACTTCGTAATATATTCGTAATATATTTTATTATTAAATGTGATGATTTATACTATATAATGATGTTAAAATATATGCGGTTATTTCTTTTAATTTTTAAATTATTATAAAAGGTAAAATAAAAATTATAATATGTATTCAGAGGAGAATTTTTTTATATTATTATAAATAAAAGTAAATTACGAATATGAAATGGATATATCAAATAAAAAATCATTTTATATATTGTTATAAATTTCATATTCTTTTATAATATGTTTAGAACAATATACATTTCATACTCTTTTATGATTTTTTATAAGATCTTGAGTTAAAATATTAAATAAAAAAATTTAATTTTTATATAATTTTTCACTAAAACTAGCGTAAAGATCAATAATATGAAGAACAAATTTTGTAAAATAGATTTGAAAATAAAAAAAAAATAGTACTTTCATATTCTAAAATTAAATTATAGAATTTGAACTATAAAAAGTTACTTAAAATTTTAAAGTAACATCTGTTGTTAAAATAAAAAAGTAAATGAAATGTTATTTCCTTCTTAAAAAAGTATACCACTAAAAAGTAATGAAAAGTTTTATCTTGAAACAAATAGTATTGATATCTATTATATAAATTTAAAAAACTTGGTTTTTCTTTTATTTTTCAGTATATTATATAATTCAAGTTTAAATTTGAAATACTGTTTTAATATTTATATTTTTTATTGAACGTACTAGTGTTATAAAGTTTTATCCCAAACTAATCTAGTTTAGTTGGGAGATAAGTTAAGTTCAGTTAAATATAAAGTTCAGTTAATGAATATAGTATATTGCACCCAAAAAAGGAATTAATATGTTGAAATTTAATCTAATTATCTTAAAATTTTTATTAATAATAAATTTTAATTTATTATTAATAAATTAAAATATATATTTTATTAATATATAATTTATAAGTATCATGGTTTTATATATATATATATATATATATATATATATATATATATATATATATATATATATATAATAAGATGATATGTAATGTAACTTAATGATCAGTTTTGTTGAAATGAAAGTAGAGTATTAAAAATTGAAAGGAAATTAAGGTATAGTGATTGTAAATAAATTTATATGAAATCAATATGTTTTGAATGGAATATAAAAGAGTGATTGAATGATAGACCTATTCATATTCTATTTGAAGGTTTATATTAGAATTTGAGTTATAAATCTATTCATTTCATTTTATTTTTACAAATTGAAATATTATTTCATTAACTTATCCTTGATTTTTTTATTATGTTATAAACTGCAATAACAATACAATACAGTGTACAGAAACATATGTAGATAAAGTATAGTTTCAAAAGCACCAAGTGGAGTATAAATTATTAGTTTGGTTATGATTTTCTTTATTTTGGTCATGTAACTAACTATATATAGATTTGGTGTATGTAAAGATCTTTTAAAACTACTTTAAACCTTGAAGTATATATTAACACTTGGATATATATAAAAGTTATTGTTGTAAAACTTCTAATATTTTCACTAAAAAAAAAATTCTCCCTCAAACAAAAATTGTATTGTAACTAAATCTCGACTCGAATCTATTTTTAATCAAACAAAAATGATAGTGAAACCTAGTTTCTGATCTATTTTCGTTCAAGCGAAAAAATTCTCTCTCAAACAAAGTGTTTTTTCTCAAACTTATCCTTAAACTAAATAAACTTTGAATCCTTTTACCATTTGAAATAATATTTTTTTTTATCTATAATGTGTGAATGAAAAATATTATAAAATTTTGATGCTGTTACGTTAATATCATGCAAATTTGAGATAACTTACTTCACTTGCATAGCAAAAAAAAGTATTTTAAATATTCATAATGTATTAATATAATTAGATAATTGATATCAGGCTTATTTAGAAATATGTTCACATTATTGTTAATAATAATATCTTATTATTTTACATGGGTAATCTGTATTTTTTTAGCTAAAACTACGTTGACTTATTCTTAAGTTTATTATTTTTTTTCTTAGAAAGATTAAATTTTAAATTTAGTTTTTGTGAATAAAAGAGTTTTTGAAAAATAAAATTCTCTGTATGTTATTAATTAGATTTTTAATAAAGAGAAGTTATTAACGAAATGGATGATTTCATAATGTATGATAAATTTTAATTGATTAAGAGAGGGTAGAAATTTTGGCCGTGATAATGTATTAATTAAGTTCATTTTTCTAATATAAAGTGTCATAGTATTTATATATGATTATTGTGTACGCAACGTGGAAGTAGTTGAACTTAATGAACCGAAAGAGTAAAAGGCCAAAGTGCGATGCCCATGGTTGTTCGGTTGTGCTATCCACCACACAAACACAATGCCTTTGTCTTTCTCTCTCAATGTAAGTTCCCTTTCTCTCCCTCTACCAGAGTCTTATCAAAGATTACTGCATATAAATTTGAAATTATGAGTAAACCAAGAATCAGAAACTGGACAAAATTGAAATAGAGAATCATTTTCCTGGTAATTTGATTCATTATTGCAAGGAGGGTTTTCCAGAAACATGGTTAATGATAATAGCTTTCCCTGTCCTTAAAATTGATGTAACTAAGAAAGTGTTTTGTTTCTTAATCTAAATGTACAGTCTTTTGGGATTGTGAGGAAAGTGTTGGGGAGTCTTGTAACAGGCAAGTATGCTCCCCCTTGTATACAAATTTCCTTTTCTGCACTCACACACAAACTCTTAGTTTGAGTAATTCCTCACAGTAGTGGCTTTTTGACTCACTATTGCATTGTGTTTCTGCAAACTGTTTCTTCTTAATAGACATTGTTAAACCAATGGGTGGAAATTGGCACTTAGCAAGAAGAGGTGAAGGACTTGTATCATTTAAATGTGTGAGGCTTGTACACACAACGTACCGAATCTCTGTCCCTGGGACCTCTCCAAGAAATGAAGAAAAGGCCTTGTCTAATATCTCAAGGGATAAGAAGACAGTTCCAGAAGCAGATCCTCCCAGTATCAAAGATGTTCATCTTTTGTATGAATTTTTGGACCAGAGGTTAACCTGTCTTTTCCCCTGTTAGAAGTACATTAGATCCCTCCATGCATACTATATGTAATAAAAGTACTTTGATAGTTTTCATTTTGCGAATTTTAACTGTTCCCTAACTGAACTTCAATTTCAACGTACAGTACCAAGCTCACGGTATTGACTGGAGCTGGAATCAGTACAGAGTGTGGCATCCCCGACTACAGAAGGTTCTGGCTCTTCTGTACTACTTTCTAACATCATGAAGTTACCTAAAATGTTTATTGGGCAAAAGTATTGTAGTTTTGCTCAGAATTGCTACTTGCTAGATTTTGTTTATGATATTAAAAATTATTTCCACTATTATTAATAATATTTGGACCATGTAATTTTGTAGATGTAGGATTAAGCATTCACTGATGGCAACATAAAAGGATTAAATGTTTTACTCACTGGCTACTTTCTTCTTTGGCCATGTCATATGTACAGTACTTTGATTGATAACTTTTACCATATGTCCTCACACTTTTATTGATCCTACCACATCCTTTAGAATATTCGGGGCTTACTTTCCCTTTATTACAAAAGCAAAGTGTGATTATATATATGCATTGCCTACATACTTTTAAATATTTTTCAAATTTTAGTTTCCTTGTAGATGATCTGAAGTTTTTGGTCATTAGTGTTACGTGTTTCTGTCAATCTTAAGAAAAAAGAAATCTGTGGGTCTCCTTGGGTTTCAACTTTTCATTTAATAGGCTGAGATGGATAGAGATTCTATAACCAATCTGAGTACAATTCAAACTAGTAGATCAGGGGAACATAGAAGAAAAAAAAAAAAGTCTGAGATCACATGAATCTGATCTCAGTCTATACTAATCTGATCTTACTCTATCCTATGTTTCTGGAAGAATTATTTAAATATTGAAAGGAAAAAAAATTCTAACAACTTTGCTCCATCAGTATGTAATTACGTATATGTGGCAAAGAGGGCTAAGAAAAAGAAAACGAAGTTGCTAAATGTGTAAATAGTTGGAACCAAATGCATCAATGACTCATCAATTCGAAGGGTCGCCATCCTTGCACTGACTGTCACTAGTGCTAATTCTGATCAGTTTCAATTACGGTGGAATCAAAGAGATGTCCCATTCTTGTTGTGTGTAAAGGCTATATAGGCGTCATCCCTTTTGAGTTTGATATCTTGAGAATATGGAATGAATTACTAAATTTTATTATTCATGTTGCTAATTTTCCTTTATTTGTTATTCTTCACTCCACTGATAGCAATTTATTATTTATTGCAGCCCCAATGGAGCTTATAGTTCTGGTTTCAAACCGATAACCCATCAGGTGAGTTAAGGGCGTGATCAAATTAGATTATTGCAAGATGATAGGGCCTAAATAATTTAGAAAAACATGGCCAATGGAAGAAGGAAAAAAGTGCCAAGTATAGGAAAACATAGATCTTTTGCATTGAGTTATCACGTTGCAGATGTTGCTTTAATGGCTTGGAATTTCATATCATTTTCCAAATACATTAAATATTACTGTCCATGAAGGAAAAGTAAGAACACGATACCTGCAGTATGCCATTATCTTTGGTTGTGTTCTTTGAGAAGTTATTTGCCAAAAGAGTAAGGAAACTGAATACTATCCTTCTACACATGGAGAAAAAAGACTGCAAGTTTCACTGTTGATAAGTTATTAAGAATTTGGCGTTAGTGTATTCATGTGTGCATATCTAATTTGAAAGTTTATGGCAATGACTTTGATGAAGAATACAAAACTAAATTTGCATGCCAAAATAGTCATGAGTCATGAACTCCCTTCATATTAATCTGTGTGTTTAAGTTCTCCTTTCTTGTGACATTATTTAAAAGGAGTTTCTCCGTTCAAGTCGAGCTCGGAGGAGATATTGGGCAAGGAGCTATGCTGGATGGAGACGATTTACAGCGGCACAACCATCTGCTGCCCATACTGCTTTGGCAACATTAGATAAAGCTGGCCGAATTGATTTTCTGATTACCCAAAATGTTGATAGGTACCTTCTATAATTATAAATTTGCGTATTTGGAAAACATGAGATATTACAAGCAAGCCTATCCTGGAATTTCTCTGTACCTCGTTTGCAGGCTGCATCATCGTGCTGGTAGCAACCCATTAGAAATACATGGGACTGTATACACTGTAATTTGTATAGATTGTGGATATTCCTTTTGCCGGAGCTTATTTCAAGACCAGTTGAAAGCCCTTAATCCTAAGGTTAGAATTTGCAACTTCTACAAAAAATTGTATTTTCAATGAATAAAAGCTTAAGAAGTGGGTTTTATAATGAGAAAAATGCCATTGAAGTGGCTTTATGATTAAGTCGTGATATTTAAAAGATATAATCCTTTGTTCTAGGGATAAAGTATAATATCATGTTGAAAAATGTAACACTTAGATAAGTCATAATGGCTCTGCTGTTTGATAATTATAGTATCTATGTAGGCTCTATTTGACTAAAGGTCTTGATGGTGTCTTTGGATTGGTTTTGCTTGTGATAAAAAAAAAAAAAATATCCCCTCTTTTATTCTTAAATCTGAGGAAGAGAGAAGTCATAGATGGAGAAGAATGGTGCAGCTAGAGCTCAATCATCCAGTGTGTGACATGCAGAGCTTAGTGGTGCATACGCCCCCCAATTTTTTTTTTATATATATATAAAATTAATATATAAATAAAAGTATTTTCTTAAAACTTTAGTATAGTTTACATATTTGGCATCTCCAAAATTTTTGTTCACCTATAAAAAGAATTTTGGCACCCCTAAAATATTTCTTAAAGATCTTCCACCGGTGACGTACCATAAAATGGTTTATACTTTGTAGATTTAGAATGGAATCTGATTGTCCAGAAGTGTTGTGAACCAAAAAGCTATGAAGCACAGATGGCTCTCTTGGTTGAAGTGTCACTGTGTCACACGTTTTTACTCTCCCCGCACATGTCACACACTTCTAATTTAATTAGGTGTCCTATTAAAATTTGTTTTTGGTTGGCTTGGACACATAAGCTGACACATTTACGCAATTCATTCACTTGAGCCAACATTATTAAAAAAACTCAGTTTTTATCTTTTAAAGAGTTAGCTTAAAATATAATATGAAATATTAACAAAAATAATGTTTTTTGCTTCTCTTAAGAAGGTTGCTTTAAAAAGGTGAATATACCGTCAAATAGATATTTTGTTATGTTACTTGAACTTCATTTTTGTTAGAAATAAAGTGTGGAAAGTGAATTATAGGAGAAATGTAAGAAAATAAATGGGGGAGGAAACCGTGTGTATCGGGGGAGAGGTTGTTAGGTTAGTTGGTTGGTCTATACAAAGACCAACCGTGTTTAGAGAACAGACCTTTATGGACTAATGATTGTTTAGACAAGATCTTCTCTTGTGGAAAGGAAGCATTTTCCTTTGTAACCTGTGGTAGTGCATATTTGCTTAGAGAATTAATATAGAAGATTATCTCTTTTAAGTACTGGAGTTTGTTTTCTGTTTGTGTGATTCTGACTTTTGATAGAGAAGCCTAACAGTTTGGTCCAACCTTCTGAATTCGATGTGAGGGAGTGAGGAATTGCGAGATATAGCATTGTGTGAGTACACTCGAAAAGATGACCACCAAGCAAGGAAGAGTCATGATAGAGATGAAAGCGGAGATAACAGCTATGAAAGTTGAGATAACTGCGATTAATGATAACTTCTTGGAGATCAAAGAGATGTTACAAGACCTCAAAAAGGGTGATAAATCATGATAAGGAGGTGAAAATTCTGTGAATAATTTGGTGCATGATCCAAAATCCAAAGATGAAGAGGAGGAGGAAACAAGAACTTGGACCAAGAGGGGGTAGTTACCCACGTTTGACAGAGTTATTTATTATAGGGCTTTAAATAAAACCACGGTCCCAAATAAATTTCCAATTTCGATTATCGAAGAGCTATTGAATGAATTACACAGAGCCAGGTACTTTTCCAAGTTAGATATAAAATATGGTTATCACCAAATTAGGATGGATGAAGACGACATATAGAAGACTGTGTCCTGCACACATTTGGGTAACTATGAATCATTGGTAATGTTATTTGACTTAACTAACATTCACACCATCTTCCAATGTGCAATGAACAGGGTATTACGTCCTTATTTGAGGAGATTCGTCTTAGTATTTTTTGATGATATTCTGTTGTATAGTGGGACATACGAGGAACACTTGATACAACTCAAACAAGTGTTAACAACTTTGCACCAACAACAGTTTTACATAAATAGAAAAAAAATGTGAGTTATGAAGAAGGGAATGCACTATTTGGGCCATACCATATTCGAGAATGGGGTGTAGATGGACTCTAGGAAGATCGAAGTAATAACCCAATGGTCAATACCCAATAATGTAAAAGCATCGAGGGGATTTTTTGGATTGACAGGGTATTACAAAAGATTTATTTCTAATTATGGAAGTATAGTGTGACCCCTCACCCAGTTACTAAAGAAGGGGAGTTTTGAATGTATTGAGGAAAGCTCCAGGGCAATGTAGAAGAAGTTAAAAAGGGCGACAATTACAACAACGGTATTGGGGTTGCGGGACTTCACTCAACCCTTCTATATTGACTGTGATGGTCAAGAAGAGGACTTGGTACCATGTTGTCTCAAAATAAATGACTATAGCCTTCTTCAGTAAGGGTGTTAGATGATGCGTCTTTGACAAAGTCAATCTATGAGAAGGAATTAATGGCCTTGGTATTAATCATCCAAAATTCATTGTTTTTACGGATCAAAGGAGCCTGACGCATTTGTTGGAGCAAGGGATTACCACCCAGAATCAACAAAGCTGGTTGGCAAAACTCATGGGGTATGATTTTGAAATTGTGTATAAGACGGGAGCTTCAAATAAAGTTGTTGCGTGTTGTCTCGTAGATTGGAGGAGGAGGTGAGGGATGAAGCATAAGCCTAACTCAACCTTATAAAACCAGCTTGTGAGGCGAGTTTTGCACTTATTTATATATTATTTAAAGGCCTTATCTCTAGTCGATGTGAGATCTCCAACACACTCCCTTCACATTGAGACTTTCCAACTCGTGCGTGGACTGTATATTTAAGGGTGATTCGATAACAGGTGGCCTGATAGACCTAACAACCTTATTAGGATAGGCTTTGATACCATCTTCCTTGAGTTCTTGCAAAGCCTAGGAAACTGCATAAAAAGCCTTTCCAGGCCCACAGGTGATGCGAGAGTTCCCCACCACGCCCATTGGAGGCCATTCTGGAGTATTTCAAACTTATAGGAGAATTTCTCAATCTTTTTATTGGATGGACATTAAAAAAGAACATTCACGATTTTGTGACCTGATGTGTGATTTGTCAACAGCATAAATATCAAGCTATCCCTCAAGGGCTACTTCGACCTTTGCCCATTCCAACTATCTTGGGAAGAAATCAGCATGGATTTTATTGTGAGATTACCGAAGTCAATGGGTACGATGTCCAATGGGTATGACACTATACTGGTGGTTGTTGACAGATTGAGCAAATACTACCATTTAATATCTTTGAAACATCCATATTCAGTGCTTTCTGTGGCTGAATTTTTCATGAAAGAAGTTGTGAAGCTACATGGGATCCCAACTTTTATCGTTAGTGATAGAGATCCCATTTTTCTAAGTTTATTTTGGAAGGAATTATTCCAGTTGCAAGGGACAAAATTGAATATGAGCACAGCTTACCATCCAGAATCGGATGGTCAAGTGGAGGTATTGAACAAAATTTTGGAGACTTGCATTATTTTTGTTTAGAGCAGCCCAAATCATGGATGCAGTCATACCTTGGGCTGAATACTGGTACAGTACCAGTTATCAAACATCATCCAAAACAAACTCCATTCGAAATAGTATATGGCAAAGCCCCTCCCTACTTGCCTGGTTTATACTAGGAGAAAGGTGGAAGCAGTGGCCCAAGACCTATGACCAGGGATGAGGCTTTGACTCAGCTCAAATTTCACTTGAATCGAGCCCAAGATCAAATGAAGAAATTTGCCAATAAACATAGGAAGGAATTGGAGATTAAAGTGGGTGACGTGGTGTATATGAAGATTTGCCTTCACAAATAATCCATGCCTCAAAGTTACACCCAAAAGTTGCAGCTCGTTATTATGGGCCGTTTTTAGTGGTGGCACAAGTGTGACTAGTAGTTTTTAGGTTGCAGCTACCTCCAGATGCTCTCATCCATTTAGTTTTTCATGTTTCCCAATTAAAATTGGCAGTTGGGCACGTGGAGTAGAGTTGGGTACCAGGATGTTACAGAGTCAAGGTGAAATAGTTCGCCAAGTGTTGGTGCAATGGGATGACCGAGGAGAGGATACAACCACTTGGGAAGATATAACAACCTTGAAGGAGCAATTCCCAAATTTTAACTTTGAGGACAAGGTTCTTCTAGGAGAGGGGTGTAATGTTAGAAATAAAGTGTGGAAAGTATAGTTTAGGAGAAATGTAAGAAAATAAATGGGGAGGAGACCTATGTGCATGGGGAGAGGTTGTTAGGTTAGTTGGTTTTGTCTATTTAAAGACCAACTGTGTTTAGGGAAGAGACTGTTTTGAACTATTGATTGTTTAGACAGGATCTTCTTCCTGTGGAAAGGAAGCATTTTCCTTTGTAACCTGTGGTGGTGTACATTTGCTTAGAGAATTAATAAAGAAGATTCTCTCTTTTCTGTACTGGAGTGTGTTTTTTGTGTGTGCGATTCTGGCTTCTAATATAGAAGCCTAACAATTTTGATGGAGTCTCTCTTTCTATGTGTGTATACAGTGTCCTCGTGTCTTGTACTTAGACATTTTTGTGTCACAATGTTTGTATCTGTTTCGTGTTGGATGTTTCTGTTAGAGTCCTTACTTCATAGCTAAAGGTAGAGAGATAAGTATGGGAAGAACTAATATATCCTGTGAAAGATTCCAAATGGCATGTGTAATAATACTGGCTGTTAAACCTCATTTTTAAGTAAGACCTGTACCCTTTGTTGCAGGCACTGCTAGAATTTACTTTCTTAACTCCTAAAACTTCCTCAAATACTTATTGTTTTCTTAAATTCGTTAACACTACACATAAATAAAGGAGGTAAAAAGACAATTCGTTGAGGGTTTCATCTTGAATCTTGCGAGGATTATTACTAAACTGTATACGGTACAATTACAAAAGAGTATATATTAGGACAGTTAGTTGAATTTTCGTAAAATTTTCTTACGAATTATGTTTTGCATATTCAGATCATTTACATAATTTCTATTACGTGTGTCCGATGTGTCCCTTGTACTGAAACTGAAACTCTGAAAGTAGGAGGACATAGCTTGCGTCAATACTGTGCATTTGAAAGCAACAATATATTGCTTCATTTTATCAATGCTTTTATGCAGTAGTTCGAGTTTTCATTTCTCAGAACAATAAGACTGCATTTTTCTGTTCTGAGTTTCCTTTTCTGATAAACCAGTGGGCAGAAGCAATTGATAACTTGGACAATGGAAACCCTGGATCAGATAAGAGCTTTGGCATGAAACAAAGACCTGATGGTGATATTGAGATTGATGAAAGATTTTGGGAGGAGGATTTTATAATCCCAACTTGTCATAAGTGCAATGGAGTTCTCAAACCTGATGTAAGTCATCCAGATTCTTTCAGTTGAAATATTTGGCTTTGCCAGATACTTTTTCGGGATACTTCAGCCTGTTAGTATTGTTCAGAATTTTTGTTCTTTATTATCTAGTTAGTAACAAGTGGGGGCAAGAAGAGTATAAGAAATCTTAATTATCACTTTATAATTACAGATTTGATACCGTGAGCCTATGAGCACACCCTCTCTACTTTACATAGAGAAAAATTACCATAAAACATTGTACGACTTGAAATGTAGTGAAGCCGAGTTGATTATCTTTTGACTGCAAGTTCAGAATATATAAGGGGAGTGGAATTTGACACACTCCAAAATATAGAAAGAAATAGCTTCCATAGTGTAAAAAGAACAGGAATTCAGGTACTGCTATTATTGAATGTATAAAAAGGGAAATACAGTGGAATGAACTTCCATCTGTCCCTCAGACAGAAGGCTAGTGTACTCTGTCCATAACAAACTTAATGTTTCTCTTCCAAATAAAAGTCACTAAAGGATAATGGTAGTGGGATATATGCCGGTTGGATTACTAGCTAATATTGAAGAGTGTGGATTTTTTTTGTCATTCCCGGCCTGGATAAATTTCAAGTTGATGACCATTTTTGTTGTGTATTATTTCTTGTAATTCTATTTTATGTGACAAATCTTGATGTATTCTCTACTCTTATGTGATGATTTGATGCTATTCTATATGCTATTGAATAAGTTCGCGGCTGTGTTATTCAAGATATTTCATGATTCAGCTGAAGGAACTGAACACAAGTACATTTTGGAAAAAAAATTAGTTGTTCTATGGACAGAGAAAGCATGCTTAGTCAATCATGTATCTGAAAATGTGTGATCGTTTTGATTTTGCCTCGTTACGCTAATGTCCTTAATGTTCTCATTGTTAATAATTATGAAGGTTGTCTTCTTTGGTGATAATGTTCCTAAGGACAGAGCTGATATGGCAATAGAAGCGTCCAGAAGATGTGATGCTTTTCTTGTACTTGGGTCGTCTCTGATGACTATGTCTGCTTTTCGACTTGTCAGGTAGATTGAAGTTTACAATGTCTAACATATTTAGACATTTTCGACTCTAATTTAGAAAGAAGCTTTTGTTCCCCATTTTGAAACAGTGCTGCATTTTTCGTTTTCTTGTGATGCATATGTGGCATAATTGAATTTCTAAAATTGACATTAACAGGGCAGCTCACGAGGCTGGTGCTGCTACTGCAATTGTGAACGTAGGTGTGACGCGTGCTGATGATTTTGTGCCCTTGAAAATCAATGCACGATTGGGTGAGGTATGGATTGAGTTGATCTTCACTGTTTATACTCAATACTGCTGCTTTACTGCCTCAGATCTTACAAGCTTTGCATCGTTGCAGATCCTGCCAAGAGTACTTGACATGGGGTCTATAAGCATACCTGCTGTATAATGATGGTAGATGTAGCACAACTTTCTTATACACTGTTGTTCAGGTAAAGTCTAAACGTTGCCAAACTCTCCAATGGACATCTCTACTTTAACTCTTCAAATTCTGTTAATGCCAGTTTTCACCATAAATCCCCAAAAATTAAAATTCAACTTCAGAAATATTGAAGTGATGCTTGCAGAGGAGAAATACACGTGCAGATGATTGTTGTAACTCGTCATTCTAGATTTATAGAAATGATTTTATATGATGTATTTTGCTTCAATTAGCTTCCATTGATTAAATGCTTCAAGCTCTGAAAGAGTTGCGTTCTCATTAGTGCCATTGATTAAATGCTTCAAGCTCTGAAAGAGTTGCGTTCTCATTAGTGACTTGATGCAAAATTGCTCCAGTTTTATAAACTTACATTTTATTTTATCATTTTTGCCGTGTAAATGATATTGGTGAGGAATTCAATAATATGTAATTGATATTTTTGTTCTCTTTTTTTTCAGACCCTGCTGACAAATTAGATACACGTCAAACATAATCACAATTAACGGCACCATAAAATCATTGATTGTTGTCTAAAAGAAACTTAACCATTAAATACTCATTCACGTCTAAACTTTGAATAATTTCTTCAGCGTGGTATTTCCACTTGTTTACAACATTCATCAATACAGTACTCATGCTCAACTTACGAAGCTCAATGCAAGACAGAACTGTAGCCAGAGACTTAATACAAACTGACAATTATAAATTCGTTCTCATATAACGTTGATTTGGACCAACACTAACTAATGAAAATGCAATATTAAATTTAAAAATGTTGCAGAACCTTTTTGACACCTCCCATTAAGATTTTAAAAGCCTTTTAGATTATACATCTAATAATGGGGATATATTAAATTTTCATGTCACCAAAATTGTTCAAAAGTTTCAAAAATTCTCTAAAATGTAAAAGGAATTACATCCAGTATTTACTTAAAGACAATAAATACCACAAAATACTTTGACTATAATAATCAGTTAGGGTTTCTCCGCTGAATTACTTTAAAGTTGATGTATACATATATACCTTGCAATAGCTAATTTTTATTCTTTTAAACAGCAAAGATTATGTTAGGCAGATAGAAGAGTTATAGAAGAACGTTACAATTCTTCTAACCGATTTGATTAAATACAAAGGAGAAAATAACCTTTAATTTAAGACCAAAATGGCCGGAAAGTGAAAAAAAAATGTCAAATAAAAAATAGTTGAAATGCACAAAAATAGTTGGTTATAATTGTAAAATGTTCAATGCGGGTATTTTCTTCCCATTTTAAGAGAACTTTCAAGTTTTGTTCCACGGGTACATTTCTATGTGGGTTTGTGCATTTCAACAACGGAGAAGTTCTTTAGTTACCATACTTCCCTTTCTCCACAATTCCCTGTTTCAAACAAAGTTAATGGAAGGAGCATAGTAGACTAGTAGCTGGGCATAGAGTTAACCACTAGCATGTAACTGTTCACTTTACAGGCACCATTAGACAAAATCTTGAAATCCAAAACCTACAATAGGGCAGTACCAGCTTAGAAAAGGTTTGACTGGTAAATACATCACATAACCCTTAGGTGCCGTTCTAATAATCAAAAAACCATATGAACATATCGATTTGTAGATTAGTAAGTACAGACGGTGCCCATTTCCTAAGAATTCTCACTGACTGCTTTGTCAATTTCTTCAACATGAGTGCGAAGCACATTCCACTGCATACGAGAAAGAAAATGAATCATTGGTCGCTAGCTTGAAAATCATTTGTTCAAAAATTTTAGGAATAAAAAATGTAGATTGATGATATGCATAGAAAAAGAACTGATAAACCATGCCACATCCAAATTATTCCAAGATATACCTGATCCATGGTCAATGAGATACCTGAAAACAAATTTAAAGATGTTAGTGTAACCCATATTTATAAATCATCAAGCCAACAAACATTATCTCGCATGGGGTTTAAAATAAAAGGATAAGTATCAAATATTGATGAGCTCTATCAAGAACCAAATTTTCATTGAAGACGACAAATAGAAGCCAACAAAATGTATTCGTTCACTCGACTTGAACTCCACTACAATCTTAGTACATTCTAGAAGAACTTCCCAGGTCATCTAAGGATGCCTCAAATTGCAATGCGTAAGCATGATCTTGAAAACAAATGGATAGCATATATCAAGACCTTTGAAAAGTCAATCAGGTCAAAAAACAAAAGATATTGTCAGCAAAAATAGAGGATTGGTCGCAGCAAAAGCAAATTTCCAATATAAATGCACAGCTACTGATCTAGATATCAGTACAGATCAGCCTACAACAAAAATGCTATGACAGGATAGCAAATGGCAGAGTAGCCATTATTATGCTTAAAAATTATTAATATATACAAGTAAATAGTCAAAAAATATTCTCTCTCTTTAATACTCAAAATACACGACAATTATAATAAGCAAATACATGCATAAACAAATGTAGCAGGAAAACACCGGAATGTAGCAGAAACAGAAAAGAAAACATGTAGCAAGGAAGAGAAGAGAAATCCCCGTCATTATTTCCTATGATAATTATGTAAAAGTGCAGTTATATACACCTTAACAACATTATTTCCCAAGAGCCAACAAACTATATGGTAACTGGTAAGCATTATTTCCAATTCATTCATCGAAACAACTTCCAGAATCTTAAACAAACTCAAATTGAATGTTCATAGATTTAATCAATTCAATTATACCATCAGCAAAAAAGTTCAAAAACAAAAATTAATTTGGTTTTCATATTACATAAACCTAATTGCTTGCTAAAATCATACACTACAATGAGCTAGAGTGTCCTTTACTCACAAAATGAGAAGCTTTATTACAAAAAAGTAGGGCTATGAGAGTATTTTCAAGAGCCACGTTGTTTGAAGTAATGGATATTCAAGAGCTAGAGTAGCTAACAACAAATTACAAACTCATGAATCAAAGTCCAACCAAACCCACATCAGAAAAGTAAATCTCAAAGAGGTCGCAGATCTCCCACGAAACATGTTTATCCTAGACCTTATTAACAATCATTACCAATAAGAACTGCACATATCATCAGCCAGAACATATCATTACATTCATCAGTTTAACTACAAATGAAACACCCCACAGGAGACCTAGGGTACGGGATAGCATTTTATCCATCCAGCAAAATACATTTTATACAATTGGAAAATTAATCCAGAACCCTTCTTATTCCTCAAACAACGCAACCACTGAACTAAAATAAACTCACAAACCAATATAAGAAAATTACGTAAAAAAATCAAGGTACCGAATAATTTCGAAAAAAATAATTAAAAAAAAAAACGTCACCAGAATCTAACCTTTCTTGCCAGGCAATTTCTTGCCATCCTTGACGTAAAACTCGCGAATGTCAACTACAATCCTGCCTTGCCAGTTCCTCACAGAAACCCTCCTATTTTTCGAAATCTACATTTCACCAAAATAAAATACTAAACAAATGGTAAAATGAAACTTAAAGAATAGAAAAAGAGATAAACCCTAGTATAGTAGAGAAATGAACCTCGCAGACGATAATAGAGTCGGATTCATCGTCGGAATCTTTCTTGAAGGTCTTTTTGGGCGGCGCGTGGCCTTCAGAGTCGGCATCGGAAGCACCGTCTTCGTCTCTCCTCTTCCCCTTCCCAGACATTTCTCGAATCTTCTTTTCTGCTTCTGATGAGAGTGGATTTTAATGAAACGAGATTTTATAGAAAATGAAATTTTAAAGAAAATAAAGACTCTAATAGATTGAGAGAGAAAGAAAAGAAAAAAATTGAAACCTAAAATTGCTTTTGGCGCCCAAATTTCACTGCAATCCAAGAGTCACACTCTTCTATGAGTGAGTTCACTCCACTCGCTGCCTTCCAACTTCTCATTCTCCTTCTTTTCTTTACACCTCTTTAATGAAAACAACTTAGATACACCGTTCTTTTTATTATCAGAATTTAAAATAATAGTGTTAGTGTTTAATAAAACAATTATTGCACAAATTATAATAGCAACAACTGAAAACTTCACATTTTTATTACATAATAACAATTATTAAAAAAAACAAATCAGAACGTGATTATAATAAAAAAAATTGTAATATATATATATATATATATATATATATCCAAAACAATTATAAATATATATATATATATATATATATATATATATATATCCAAAACAATTATAAAAAAGATATCGTCTAATAATGCATACAAGCCTTTTTAGAAAATGTATTTTCTATGAGTTTTATTAACCAGTTTCTTCAATTTATTTTTATGCATTTTAATAAGCAATTATTAATTAATTAATTTTAATAGAATTTTCCAATGGAAATATTAAATAAAATGTGAAAGTGAACTTAATTATCATTTTGGCGATTAACTTTCACCTTTTATTTTCATTGCAACTTACTACATCTCCTGTGAAAGTCATTCTAGGTTTTTAATTCATTTTGTATGATCCTTCAATGTCAACAAATTTTAAAATTTATATATTTTATTACGCCAACAAAAAATCATTGAAGTTATAACTTCTTTTAATTGGTCTTATAATGGATCCATATTTCTACATTTTTTTAATTTTTTTGGCATAAATTAAATTATTTTTACATAAATTAATATTTTTTATATAAATTTAATTTGAAACATGAAAAATGTGAATATTAAGGGATGAAAAACTTGTACCTTTAGACACAAGGTGAACACATACTTTTTGTGACCTTATCAGGGATATACTTCCTCAGGTGATGATGAAAAGTTACCTTTAAAGGCTATTTAACCTACTTTGATATTGTTGAATCTGCATGTTGGTTTCTTCATCATGAGATTGAAATCATAAGTGCTTGGATAAACATGAAGTGGGATGATCTTACTTCATTAATTCTATTTTTAATTTCTTTCTTTTGAGATTTCTCATTTCTCATTCATGGAATGAGATGTGAGAAAAGTAAAGACATTTATTCTAACCAAAATCAGCAAAATTCTCGGAATCACGGATGTTTATTATGTTTAAGCGTGTTTTTAAGCTTTTTTTATTTGTTGTTTTCTAGGTTTATAAGCAGCTGCTTTCTTTCCTTTTAGCTGTAATCAAAATATGTAATGTTCAGTTTTTCATATGTAATGTTCCCTTTTTCCTACACATTTTGTTTTCTATTTTTACTTTTTACATGAATTCCTTTTGTTTCTGCCGCAAACAGAACAATTTGATCCAGATCAACACGCAGCACTCCTTTTATGTTTGCAAGGATTCTAAGATCGTATCGGAGTTTTTCAAAGAACTCTAATGCATATCTCTGCCCTTTGTTTTTCTTTTATTTCTTATTTTGTCTCTTGATTTGTTTGTTTCTTTCTTTATAGTTTTTAGGTGTTTCTTTTCTTGTTTTTTCACCATGGTTGAAGAATCTATTATTTCTTTATTTGTTCATAATTAATTATACTTACTCTAGTAAGAGACTAGTTACACCTCTTATATCTCCTGTTCTTATTTCGAATAATTATGATTAATTTACATCCATGATCATGGCCTTGAATGTAAAGAATAAATTCGAGCTTGATGATAATATTGTTTAGCCATTGAAGGATGATGCATCCTAATATTAGAAGTATTAAGTACAGTGGGCCTAATATTAGAAGTATTAAGTAAAGTAGGCCTGGACTGCTTCTTCCTGCACCTCCATATCATCTTCCTGCACCTCCATACTCTAGGCAAATTTACCATTTAACCCTTTTTAAAATATTTCATATCCCATTATACCCTCCACCATCCCTTTTACTTCTTACGGCTTCTACAAACCGTAGACAAAAAAAATGTTCTACGGTTTGTAGAAACCGTAGAAGCATTTG
>Ga0209700_102200_pt1 | contig 39942 bp, 18 predicted proteins | sample SiratroredBW_FD_187528 | JGI IMG/M metagenome (GOLD analysis project Ga0209700, IMG submission 187528) | Root nodule microbial communities of legume samples collected from California, USA - Siratro red BW (SPAdes) (version 2) | ecosystem: Host-associated > Plants > Roots > Nodule | place: USA...
TATGTATGTATGTATATATATATATATGTATAGATATATATACATACATACATATATATATATATATATATATATATATATATATATATATATATATATATATATATATATATATATATATATATATATATATATATATATACATATATATATATATATATATAGAGAGAGAGAGAGAGAGAGAACTCTACCCCCTAGAGTAATGAATACAATGATTTCTAGTATCCTAGAGTATCACACTTGTAATAATTACAATATCCCCTTGTAACTCAACAAAATATTTTCTCCTCACTTGACATGTGTGTGTATAAAATGAACATACAAACAAAAAACAAGAAAACAGTATGTTAATCCTTTAGTGCTTCCAAAGGAAAATTTCTCTGATCAACTACGTAATTTGCTGAAACAATCAAGTAACTAGAAGCTCTATGCTTATACCTAGTCACTTTAGTTATACATCATTTAAAAGTTACACGTACAACCAGAAAAGTCGGCTTTTATGTGGTTAAGTCCACCAGTTGCTGACACGAAACAAGCTAGCCAAGAAAAGGATACATGTTCAAGACTAAGCTCAAGAAATCCATTAGAGTGCAAGTCTAAAACCTTCATTTAATATACTAAACATAGAGGCGTGAGAGCCTAGCCCAGCATTTTCCCCTTGAAATAACCCATTTAAGCTCTGATTGATACAAAATACCCCAATCCAATATAGAAGACCTAAGAATATCAATATTCTAGCAGTTGCATCTCCAAACAAATTATTAAAACCTTTAACGAAAATATTAAGGATTTTAAAAGAAAACGTATGAGATGGACCTTTTGTGCTGCTTCTCTAAGTTTCCCTGCAGCCATTGAGGGTAGAAATGAATATGGCAACATTATGGAACTGCGATTGTTTCGATCCTTGCACTCCATAAACCTGGAAAGTCATTAGCGCCTCAAAAAATGCACAAAACTTCAAGAAGAACATCTTTCCAAGGTATATAACAACCAATTTTATGAGCAATCATCTACATAGTAGCGTCATTATGGCAGTTATTGCAAAACAAGAAACATAAATCAACTTGGTTGTGATGTGATGTGATAGAATTACAGCTTCAAAGTCAACAACATTGGGCACATTTTAAACTCATAAGTTAGACTTTGTCATGTACATCAGTTTTAATAGCTCAGAAGTTCTTAACTTCCTATCAACGAAAGTCTTTCTATTATAGATCAAGTTCTGCACTCCTACAAGTTTAAATTGAATTCCTTTAACAAGAAAACATACACTAACCAAATAGACATCTAACATTTCAATGTGAACTGAAGGTGAAGACGCTTTAGTGGGAATGAGAAATTTCATAAAGGTCACAGTTACAGAAAATGTGCAAATAAGGACTATCATGAACATACTTGCAGCTTGACGGGCATAACAAATTGAATACAGAAAATAGTTTACTCCCAGCTAAAAGGAAATCATTAGTGTTTCTTGCATAAATTGACTAAAAACCAAATCAAGATTCATTCTTATACAAACACATCCAACTTACTGTTACACAAAACAACCTTATTTTGCAATATAATAAAATAAAGGGTAAATTATGCTTGCAGTCCCTGTCAAATGAGGAAACTAATAAAAACATCCTCAAAAATAATCGTATTAGTTTAGTCCCTATGAAATGTAAACAAATTTTTGTGGACCTCATCGTTAACAGCAGTGGACAGAAACATAACATGGCTAACAAAATCTCACACAAGGCCTTCAGCATTGGAGATTACATTTTCTAGAATCATTCCCATGCCACCAGCTTTCTTCACCACCAAACCTTTTTTGCAACTCTGGAGTTACTTCCTCTATCACCTACACCTGAAAGTTACAATCAATGGTGCCTGCTCCCATTGTTTTTGAACCACGAAGCAAGGTTGATCACTAACATTTCGCTTGGTTCGTTGTTGCAGGCAGAAGATGTGAATACTTCTCTGGAAACCGCAACATAAAATCCAATTGTAATTGCCTCGAGGTAATACAGCGAGGCAAGCCCTTTGTGATGCCCTAAGTGGTACCCCGCACATGTAGGCTTAGAAGGCGTAGTGGTTCGTGGCAGAGGTCGCGGTGTGGGTATTGTGGCCATCAGCATTCTGAGGGGATGTGCCCGCTTCTGACCCTTGGAGAAGAATTTGGCATTAATGAGCTTGCACTTTCAGCTTTTGGGAGAGAATCTGGCACCGAATATGCACATGCCTTTCCAGCAATGGGGAATGGGACCAAGTTTCAAATCAGAGAAGTTGTGCCATTCCGACCAGACACTAGTGTCCTTGACACCAACAATGATGTTAAAAACATAGTCGGATTTGGACCAGAGGTCGAGGAACTGCAGGTGACGGCAGGAAGGCCAAAGTTGCAGAGGATGGCGGTGGCAAGAGAGGACCACAAAACAATGATTATATTCTATAGGGACTAATGAAATTTTTTTTAGGATGATTTATTAATTTCCCTATTTTATAAGGATTGAAATCATAATTTACCCTAAAATAAATTAGCCATAATTCTCCGTTTAGAACCTACCATGAAAGAGGACTTGCAGTTCTGTTTATGAGCAACAAATCAGAGTAGCGCCTATTTTCTTTAAGTTCCAAACGGCTAACTCCTTCCACATGTTCGACACCTCTGGTTCCCAACTTCATACTTGTCGATAGAACCCTATACCACTCTTTTGAATTATCAAAAATCACAGGAACAGTACCTGACATAAGTTCTGTGTCATATAACGAGTCCATGGCACAAGAACTTCCATCCCACCTAGCGCATTAAAAGGAAAAATAAATAAATAAAATCAGTTAATTCAGACAAAAACGTTGCAATGAAAAGGTATAACAGACACATATACTAGCGATAATGCTGCAACTCACATTTCTTCAGAGCTAGCATTAGTGGAATGGTGAAGAATGCCTTTCTTGTTATGTATGGGATTGATACACATCCTCGATGGCATCACAAAAATTCTGCAACCACCACATAACAAATTAACTCAACTTTTGCAATGCAGTCCTTCCAGTTGTATTATAATTACAATTAAGGCTTCATATTACTGTCCCTAGCAATACACACCCTCTTCTTGGCCAAAATTCATTGAAATCACACAGTTACACTCCTTAAATAAAGATATTCTTAATGAATTACTGCATCAATAAGATTTGTTTCAGTAAATGTTATGACACATGTAGAAATCCAAGAAGAGAAAACAAAGAAATAAGCATAATGAAATTAAATTGAAACTGGAAAGACAAAACCATCAACTTGGCTTATATACTATTGTTGAGAAGGAACAAACTCATAACTAAGGTCTTAGTTGAAAAAATTACTCCATGAGATCTTATAAAAGAATAAATTAAAAAGGGTAAAAGAAATTGAGTTTCTTACTAACAACTCTCACTTCTTACGTAGTGATTTAGCACTGTCACTTTAACTTCTCCAGGAGTTCTCTCACATAACTTTTCTAAAAGGTTCATAAATTGTTTTTAATTTAAGAGATAAGCTCAATTAATGTTAACCCTTTTGGTGTATAAGTGCTTATAGAGCAGTTTATCCCAAGAAAGACCTAAATTTTATGGGTAAAACTCCATTCAATAAAGTCTTTCACAATGGACAAGATGGCATCCCTCTCAATCCCTCTTCCTATTTATATACAGCTACTGGTCTAATAACACAAACCCACCTTCAATGGACCTACTTAGTTGCAGACCCATCAAAATAACACCTTGTATTCCTTAAAATAATATAACTAACTACTCACGCGGATTATCTAATAAAACCTAGTCTGTCAATCACTTTAGTTCAAAATCGAAAAGTCATGTGACTAAAATAATAATATTAACACATTGTTTAGCTACTAAAGTCACACTAGGAGCATTTGGTAGAAGGGATGTTTCCCGGGAATTTGAGATTGAGAAACAATGTTTCCATATTTGGTTTAGGGCTTAACAATCCCAGGAAACAACATTTTCCGGGAGTGGATTTTGGCCAAGTTTATAACGAAAACATTCTCATGGGATTAACCTGACTTAAATAATAACAATACGATTAACATTTGTCTAGGAACTCATCTCATATTCTATGAACTTACTTCAATTTCTTTAGTCCAGGATCAATGTGAAAGTGTTTTACACTCTGAGGATCCAAATTCAAATCGATAAACGGTGTTTACCCCAAATTTAAATTAACGAACTAACTAACAGTATGTCACTCGGATGGATTGCAAGATAAAAAGATTTAAATGGGGAAATGAGGGAATTTGCGAAATGAAAAGCACCTGCCGAGAAAAATGGCTTCTTCGAGGGCGCAGCGGAGGCTGGATTCTTGGTGACCCAAACCTTCACACGATCCGCAGTGTTTTCCGGGGCAGTCAATGCGGTTGCCCCAATAAAGGTACTTTTCGAAGTGGTGTTGGCGTCGCTGAAAGAGGTAGGGTTTTATGGCGGTGGTGGAAAGCAGAGAGGAGAAGAAGAAGAGGAGTGCGATTGCTGTGACTGCTGCGACGAAAAGCAGAATTGGGGATCTGGCGGATTTAGGTTTTGGCTTTGGGGCTCTGTGGAATGCCATTGATATGGTAACTGAGGAACCGCGGAGAAGAGGGTTGAAGACAGTGTTCAGTGTGTTGCCATTGCCATTGCTGAGTTCAGTGGAGGGAGATTAGAGACTCTTGCCATTTTTGTAAGCAAGATGGTTCTTACAGTGTTATTGTTAAAGTTAAAATAAAAATATAATTTATATATATTAAATAATAAAATTCTCGTATGTTCTTACAGTGTATATTAAAATTTAGTATTTATGTTAATTCTAATATACGTTTCCAAAATTAAATAGTGTATATTTTTAAATTCAGAAAAATGTTATACTTCACCCCATTAACCTCTTATTTTTGTCAAACTTAATCTCTTTCTTATATATTACATAATTAGATTAGTATTATTAATGGTGAAATAACAACAATTTGTGGAAGCATAATTTTTATGGTGCATTATTTCATATCATGTAATTCCATTCTATTTTTGTGATTATTAAAATAAAATTAAAAGACAGTATACATAACATGGTTAAATATATTACAAAAGGAAAAAGAAAATTATATTGTTCAATAGTTAGGTTTTTGAGATAGCATTTATTATTATTTTTATATAGTGTTTATTTTTATTTTTTATGATAGCATTTATTTGAGATATTATTTATTTCAAAGTTGTTGTTGTGGTTTTATTTGTTGAGGGTTTAAGATAAGAAAACAATAATAAGGATTTAAAAGAAGAAAGTTTGTCTTTGTAAACATTTTTCTCTTCTCATAACAAATATAGGTTAACTTATTATTCATTTTTACATACAAGTCAAATTCATTTAAATAATATAATTATGGTTAATTATTATGTTTGAAGTAATCTTTCTTTTGTAGTTTTGAAACTTAATTCTAATTTTAAATAATACATATGTTCTAATAAGAGACCGGTTGGCTCCAGCAATAATAATGTCTTCTAGAGTTGTTTCTTGATCGCTCCTGATGTTCTCCTTTCTTAATGTTCCAAACGCTTCGAATTCCACCGTTCCGGCAGGGGGTCCTGTAGGCACTCCGATGCTCAAGTTAGAATTGGGTGGAGAGTGCAGGTAATTTAGGTCAGAGTTTAGAAGTACCTTGCTTAAGGTGACTGGGCCTGTATTTATAGGCGTAGTAGTGAGCTTAATGAGTTCGGGCTCATTCTGTTGTATTTTGTTACTCTGTTATGATTCTATAACAGAATTAGTTATGAGATATCCAATTGTTATTATAATCTGGTTGTGCCTTGGTCAACAATATAGTACATAGGTCCCCCAAATCCTCGAGGACGAGTAACAACTGAAGAGGATTTATATTGAGTAGGTAATGATTAGTTTGGTTGCGCTTGCCGTCCAAAAACAAGTGATAAAGGTGGATTTACACGCGCCTTTTCTTGATTTGTGTGTGTCCCGTTTTCCGAGTGTGATATGACAACTCCTTCATCTAAATTGTTAAAAGTTACAATAATACACTTCAAGATCTGTGGGTGTGAAACTAAAAAGCCGAGAAAATAAGCTGATAGAAGTTTAGATAAGTTGAGATAAGCTGATAGAAGCTGAGAATGAAGCTCTTGATGAGCTGAGAATGAAGCTCTAATGAGTTAAGAATGAAGCTCTATGAAGCTGATGAGCCAGTTGGATGAAGCTCTGATGAGCTAGCTGAGAATGAGGCTCTGATAAGCTGAGAATGAGGCTATGATAAGCTGAGAATGAAACTCTGATGAGCTAGCTGTGAAGCTGATGAGCCAGCTGTGAAGCTGATGAGCCAGCTGTGAAGCTGATGAGCCAGCTGTGAAGCTGATGAGCCAGCTGTGAAGCTGATGAGCCAGCTGTGAAGCTGATGAGCCAGCTGTGAAGCTGATGAGCCAGCTGTAAAGCTGAGAAGCCGAGATGTTTATACACTTCTAGGTGTGGTGTTGAGATGTTTATACACCTCTCGATGTAAGTCTACTCATGGTGAGCCATGAGGATTGAGAGTCGAGAGGTCTCATGGTGAGCTATGAGGATCTGGACTTGAAGCCTACTTTCGGTCGGCCGTAATGATCACGGATCGTGAGGTCTCATGGTAAGCCAAGAGAACCTGATGTTAGTTGTGAAGCTGATGAGCCAACTGTGGAGCTGAGAAGCTGAGATGTTTATACACATCTCAGTGTGGTGCTGAGATGTTTATACACCTCTTGGTGTAAGTCTACTCACAGTGAGCCACGAGGATCGAGAGTCGAGAGGTCTCATGGTGAGTTATGAGGATATGGACTTGAAGCTTACTTTCGGTCGGCCGTAATGATCACGGATCGTGAGGTCTCATGGCGAGCCAAGAGGACCTGATGTTGAGGCCACTTTTCGGTCGGTTGTAATGATCGCTGATCGTGAGGTCTCATGGTGAGCAAGTGGATCTGAAGCTGAAGCCACCTTTCGGACGACCATAATGATCACGAATTGTGAGGTCTCATGATGAGCTAAGAAGACCTGATACTGAAAGATCACTGATCGTGAGGTCTCATGGTAAACTTTCGAACAATATACTACACCATCTAATAGCTAAAGGAAAAACAAATATATTTAAAGTATAATCAACATTCTCAAGCTATACTAGACTATTAGTAAAAAATGCATAAATTATTTATGATTAGTATTATTTTTTATGTAACAAATGAGTATTCGAAAGGTTTTTAAAAAGATCAAATGATCAAATCATTTGCTGAGAAATAAGGTTTAAGTAATTTTGTAGCTTAACATTGTTGTTTTTTTAAAAAGAAATATCATTTTTATACTAAATAAGAGTAAAGATTTGTGAGACATAATCCTAACAAACTAGTTATATTACTTTTAAATCTTTTTAAAAGATTAACCAACAATCACGTTCACAGTCAGCACTCTACAAGATTATTCACTACAAGGTTATCATCATTAAAGAAAAAAAATTTATGTTCGAAAAAATAATTTAAAACAAATTGTATTTTCTAAATTTCTGTCATTAATGCAGTAAAAGTTTTTTTTCAATGTCATTAACTTTTATCCAATTTGTCTATTTTTAGCTTCAGGAGCAAAGGACACGGTTTTTTTCTTTACAAAATCTAGAGCAACTTTTTATGATGGGTTTCGAAACTGGGAAACTGGGCAGCAATAAAAAATAAAAGTAGTATAAAGATTATTCATTGCTAATTTGATAAAGAAAAAAATTAAATCGAACTGTACCTAAAAGTGGAAGAAATATTATTGAACAACATTTAAAGAAATGAAAGGAATATTTAGTTTCGAGTGATTTTAAATTTTACTTTCCACGATTAATTGGAGAAATATAAAAATACTGTTTTATTCACCTGCTGGTCAATATCAGGGCCTTCCCCAACACAAAAATCCAATTCCTAACAACCAATAGCCGGACCAATAATGAGATTTCTCAAATTGATGTAGACAAATTATTTGCTTTATTTTATTTTTGATAATATTTTAAATCTATAATAAAAAAATTTACAAAAACGAATCCAACAAAAAGAAAGTAAATTACAAATATTTAAAAATATTTAATTTTATATAATTGACTTTTTTTAGTATAATATAAATCCAATCCAATATATTGATAAATAATGCAATTAATTATTTTTCCTTAAAAAATAGATAAAATCATAAAAAACAGTCTATATTTGCTTCCAAAATAATTATAAGGGACCACAATAAAAAGGTACGAATACAACACATTTATATTGCTGATAATATTTTAATAGAAATTTGAATACGAGTTAAATGTTTAGATTGAACTAAATTTTCAGTATCTTATAAATTTAAACATTTTTAATTATTTTTTTTATTTTATTAAATGAAAAGAATGAAATTTATTATCTTAAAATACAAAATTACGAGCCTGTCTTCGTCTCAAAACGACATTTGTCTTGCCGTTGGGTTCACCACCTCCAAGTGGACCTGCCAGTGACGTGGTGCCTCTCGTTTTCTTTGACTCCTTCTTTTTCTTCTTCTTCTTCTTCTTCTTCTCCTCTTAGCATTCACTCTTCATTTCAATGACTTTCTTTCCTTCACCTCTTTCCTTCCTTTCTTCCACGTTCGTGAAACGAAAACACGATCAAAATGCTTCCGAATGCTTCGCCGCTACTTCGTTGCGTGCACCTCGTGGCGGTGGCGGTGGTGGCGGCTTCGGTCCTGTTCCGCCGGATGCAGTGCCAGCAACTAAGCGACTTCGATAACCCTGCGGTAATGCCACGTGTCACGCGTCTTGTGTATGAGCAACTCTCCAACATGACCTCGCTCCTCAATCAGGAAATCAAAGCCAGCTCCGGTTTCTGCGTCAAAGATCCGTGAGTTTACCTGTCTAGACATCTCTGTGAAGTTACGCATGGATAAACTTTTGCTCACTACTTTTAGGATAAAGTAGAATCAATAGGTTTTTGTCGCAATATTTTTGGTATAACGATCAATTTGTTAAATGTATGGAAGTTTTGTTTATACTTTTTAGTTTTTGTTTTTCGTATTACAAGAAAATTTAATGTTATTATCATTTAATTATAATTTAGTCTACATATGTTTGGACTAAATTATGTTTTAATGATAATATGTAATTATTTATTTATAACTAGAGACGAAAGTAGCAAATGAAAATTATTTGTTAACAATCATTTCACTATTGAAAAAGTAGACACTTTCGAATAAGTGAAAAGATCATTCAGCCAATTCTTTCATGCTTTTCATCGTGTAAAATTTTAAATTTTTTTTTAATTCTTATAAATTATGATTTTTGTTTTGTTTTAATCTCTGTAAAATATGTTTTTTTATTTTCTATCTTTCCAAATTTGAAATTATAATATTTAGTTCCGAAATTACGTGTTTTTTTTATCGCTGTTCCAAAATTACGTGTGTTCTGATTAGTCCTAAGTAGTGTTATTTATTAGAGTTTCTCTCCATCAGAAGGAAACACTCTTAAGTTTTCTATCTGGATAAACAAAGCTCTGAAAAACACTTTTAGTTTCTAACTAAATAAGTTCATAAACTAATCTGTAAATAATTTTGTATTAGTTTCTCTTTATTTTAATTTTTTTAATATATAGAATTTTAGTTTAGAGAAGCAACACAGCTTAATAATAGAACTTCAAGTGAGTTCAGTTTATTTGGACACGTGAAGCTGACAAAAAATAAAAAAAATTGGACATGGAAATATTATTTGATTTATAAAGATGTTAGATCGGAGACATTAGGCTTGGAAGATAAAACAATCATAATTCGTCTTTGAAAGATGAAAATGTGGAGGATTTTTGTCGTACTAAAAGCATTACGTTTTCAAAATTATAATTTTATACAGCAGAAGAAAAAAGTAATTTACTGATGATTGATAGAAGTTCAATGAGTTATACTGATGAAGATGGTCCCCCTTTGTTGTTTTTTGATATTTTATTTTGAATTTCTTACTACTTATGCTTGGATCTCGTGTAATACTTATTTCACATTTAAAGGTTATAGTTGTCTGTTAGTCCACTGAATTAATAATGATGATGAATTTAAAAGTTGTGGCTTCAGATTTAGTTTAAGGTAAATAAAACTTTTTTCTTTTAAAATGGAACTACAACTTATGAATAACATACGTGATGCATTAAAATGGACTCTTGATATTGTGTAGAAATAGAAAGAGATGTGATCATGAATTTTCTTATTTTAGGGATGCTGATTGGAATAAAGCGTTTAATTTTTCTTCTGATTTGGACTTTGTGTCTACTTGCATTCGGAAGACTAAAGGTATGAACTCCAAGAACTAAAAAGAAATGATGCCATTTGTTCATTTCATTTCTTAAAGAAGTGCACAAAATAAATGACTCAATTTTTCTTTTTTCTCATTCATTATTCCTTTTCTTTTTCTTGTTTCCCCGAGCCCAGCTAAACATTTTACTGTGTTTTCTTAGAAACTCTGAATGTACTCATTCCAGTGTTCTGAACTTCTTTTCCTTACCACTGTTTTAGTTCTAATGTCACTCTTATGATCTGGATCCTGATGTAAAACACAGGAGATATTTTGCAACGGTTGTGTACAGCAACAGAAATAAAGTTTTACTTAAATAGCTTATTGGAGAGGTCTAGCTCTAGGAGTGCCGACTATTTAAAGCCTAACAAGAACTGCAATATAAACTCATGGGTATCAGGTTGTGAACCAGGATGGGGATGTAGTGTTCCCACAAGTCAGCAAGTTGACCTTAGAAATTCACAGGAGATACCTGACAGAACTACAAACTGCGAAGCATGTTGTGAGGGATTCTTCTGTCCTCATGGCATCACTTGCATGATACGTAAGTATAACTTCAATATGTTTTTCTTCATTACTGAACTGCAAATACCTTCGGTATGACTGTATACCAGCGTTTTATTCAACACATTAGCATCTTCCTGCTTTTCATAAGTCTATTGTAAAGGAATAGGAATACACAACCAAAAAAAGTTGACATTATTCACTGAGAATTGTCAAATATTGAAGGGTGGTTGTTAAGTCAAAGTGGTGGGAACCACTTAGCTATCCAAATGTCTACAACAATGCCAATTCATTCTGGCAAAAAACCCTGACAAAAAGATACTGGATTTCTTTTCCATCGTAAAGATCCGTATCCAGTGAGGAAATATTGATTACTGAGTAATTCTTTTGGTTCTGGAACTAAATCTGATATTATGAAAATCAATAAAATAAAACAAATCTCAATGCCTTTTCAGCGATGACATCTGTAGCAAAAATAAAGCATTCTGACGTTATATATAATAACTATTCTTATTATCCGTATCTATGGAAATGATGTCTCTAATGCTTTCATCTTCTTGTGGTATTTGAAATATTTTTCTTGAAGCTTGCCCTCTAGGTTCTTATTGCCCAAATGCTACACTCAATAGCGCAACTGGTGTTTGTGAACCGTGAGTTCTGATTCTTGCTCTATGATCTGTTACTCTGTTTATGTTACAGTTATTACTTGCATGCTTTGTTTAGAATATTAATTGATTCGATATATTTTTGCAGATATCTTTATCAACTGCCTCCAATGCAGCCAAATCATACCTGTGGAGGAGCAAATATTTGGGCTGATATTAGTAGCAGTAGTGAGATATTCTGTTCGGCAGGATCATATTGCTCCACAATTACCAAAAAAATTCCTTGTAGTAGTGGGTATTGTTTTATTCCAACCTGTCGTTACTCGTTAATAAACTTCAAAAGTTGGATCCTTGATGGAGTAATCCAAAGTATTGAAGATAATGGATGACATGACCTTTTATAGTTGCACTTGAACACAACATACTTTAGTTTACTTACTGCCTATACTATTATGGTACCTTTTTGTTCATTACCCTGATTCCTTGAAACTTCTCTCTTGTAATTCCAGGCATTACTGCAGGATGGGTTCTACATCTGAGCAAAGTAAGACGTCATGGATTGTGGATTATGGCAATAACGCATCTGTGTTTCAGCCTTAGATTCTCTCGTGAACTTCTGACCAAATGTTTCCAGAGTATATATGACCATTTCCTGATTATCTTGTAGGGTGCTTCAAGTTGAGTTCATGTGATTCAAACACCGAGACCCAAAATGTGCATGCATATGGAATCATGCTCATTGTAAGTTGTTGCCTCTTAAATTGATGGATTATAAACTAGGTATAGATGTGCATTTATTCAGATCCTAGATTTCTACTGTTGTTTTTTTTATTTTTATTTTTGGGTATAAACTGGGGTTTATTAGGCTTTTAGTAATTTAGGGTTAAACATGTCAGACATTGGCCAGAATACTTGAGAGTAAGTTAGGTCCAGTTTGTCTACAATATGGAATCGGAGCCTATACAATATATCTCCCTTGAGCCATCTTTTTGGAGTTAGTTAGGTCCAATCTGTTTCAAATATATAGAATTGCTTAATAATTAATCTGGGTCTACATACATAAAGATGGGTCTGTACTGAGTTTTAGAGACGTAAGCTAGGAAATTAAGAATGAGAATTTTCCTGCACTTCTATCTGCTTCTCCATCTATAACTACTATCCTATTTCATATTTCTCTCCCTTTAAGTCTCCCTTTTAGATTCTAATTTCCATATTTTTGTCCCTGATAGAAACAGGAGTAGAAATGAGTAATATGGGATACTGAATAAGAGCAATCTCAAAATTATAAACCTTTGCTACAAGATCAATAGTAGAAACGAAGAAAATAGCACAAATTTCTCGGGATCAATCTCGGGCCCCCCACCTTCCCTCTATATCTCTCTCCACTCATAGCTTGCCACCTCTCTCCGTCCCTCCAATTTGTATTCCACCCTTACCACTTCTCTTCTTTATTGTTAGCTCCTAACTTGGTGACCTATTAGTCCCATACCCATTGGATCGTTTAGACTTTGGCTTGTATTTTCCTTTGGTTATGGAGGAATCAGTACCACGTACTAATAAATTTTAACTAAATTGGTCATATGGATACTTGTCCAGAAAAGAATTTTTGATATTTTACGCTTCCTGGTTTCTTTTCCTTTTCCATCATGAGCACAAATGATCTTGGAATTGTGGCTAATGCTTAATTCCTTGTCATATACAGAGATCTAAAACATCCAAGCTCACACATACACACTGTGTTGATAGAAAGTTGACAACAGTCTTTAACTGCTTATGCAGGCCGCTTTGAGTACTTTGCTACTCATTATCTACAGCTGTTCTGACCTAGTTCTGACTACTAGGGAAAGGAGAATGGCAAAGTCCAGAAAAGCAGCAGCCAGAAGTGTGAGAAAGACTGCAAATGCTCATCAAAGATGGAAAGATGCAAAAGATGCTGTTAAGAAGGGTGCAAATGGACTGCAAGCTCAACTATCACAAACATTTACTCGGAAAAAGGACTTTGTAGATCCGGAAGAAATTAGAATTTTGAATCAAGCAACTACTGAAACAAAGATTGAGCTGTTTTCACATTCACATCCTATTACCTCACCTATGATTGGTAGCTCATCTGCTGGGCCAAAGAGAAAGGGAAAAGAACCCAGTGATTTGATGCAAATGGAAAATGATGCAAATATTACGAACAATGTTCCAGTAGAAACAGAAAATCGAGAAAAAAATGTTACAGCAAGAGTGACTAAGGAAAAACAACTGAATACACATAGCCAATTTTTTAAGTATGCATATGCTCAACTTGAGAAAGAAAAGGCTCAGCAAGAAGAAAACAAGAATCTTACCTTCTCAGGAATAGTTAGTATGGCTAGCAAAAGTGAGCAAAGGAAAAGGCCTTTGATTGAAATATCTTTCAAAGATCTATCTCTCACTTTGAAAGCACACAATAAACTTATATTGAGATGTGTTACGGGGAAAATTAAACCTGGACGCATCACTGCTGTCATGGGTCCATCAGGTGCTGGCAAGACAACTTTTCTTTCAGCAATAGCTGGGAAGGCATTTGGATGCAAGGTGACTGGTTCCATTTGTGTAAATGAAAAGAATGAATCAATACACTCCTATAAGAAAATTATTGGCTTTGTGCCACAAGATGATATAGTTCATGGAAACCTAACTGTGGAAGAAAACTTCCGGTTCAGTGCACAGTGCAGGTAAATCACATGATTGGAATTTCCAGCTATGATATAGTTCATTCATTTTATTTTTTTTATGCGCTTAAACTTGGTGTCCTAGATTTATATTTGATCAACTCTCCTCTCCTATATCAAATTTTAGTTCCGTTGATACTCTTCCACTGTCTTTCTTTCTGACCATTTGACTTTAAAGAGGAGTTCCCAGTTTAAACTCAAGACACTGAGATAATTTATATGCAAATTTATTATAATTCTATCTGAAATTCTTGATAATTCATTGCATTAGGTATGAAGAAATTGAAGCCTTTATTATCTTCGAACAGAGGAAAAACATGGGGTTTCTTGGTCACTATTTGCCGCATGCTTTAAGCATTGCTGGCACAATGATTATAATTTAATTTGAGGCTATATATTACGTTCTGTCATTAGATGGTGTTTTCTGTTTCTAATTTTTAATTAGAAAACTGCTGCCTTGTTTACCATCAGTTTTTTTTTTTTTTTCAAAGATTTGTATAAGAAACGTTGAAAACAAAGGTGCTATCAATGTTTCTTGTACAAATATTTGAAAACAGGAAACAGACTGAAAAAAAAAAAGTGTCAGCTCTGTATGAAAAACGGAAAACAGAAAATAAAGATATAGTAGATGCCCCCCTTAAGTTTTCTTTTCTTTTTTTAGATAGTGCACAAAGAAGCAGCATTTTTAAACTTATGACTTATTGCCATCTTCTTAGTTAGATGCTATCTACTATATCAGTTTTCTTTTGTCTAGCTGCAATATCATGCCCACTATATACCAAGCAAAGTATCCCAGTAGTTCTCATGCGCTTTGTTAATGCATGGAATCGTGGGTTCAAACCATACCTTGAACACTTTTCCCTGGATAGCCAAGTAAAATCCCATAAACCGAGCTTTAATTTCATCCCCTTTTCTTCTAATACTTGTGTACATTACATATTATTGTTTGTTGTAGCTTTTGTAAGCTTGAATATTTGGTAATAAATGAAATTTTCTTGCTTTGAAAGGCTACCTGCTGACTTGCCAAAACCAGAAAAAGTTCTGATTGTTGAAAGAGTTATTGAATTCTTGGGGCTTCAATCTGTGAGGAATTCTTTGGTTGGAACTGTAGAAAAGCGGGGGATATCTGGAGGCCAAAGGAAGCGTGTAAATGTTGGACTGGAAATGGTCATCGAACCTTCACTCATGATCTTGGATGAACCGACTTCTGGGTTGGACAGTGCATCATCTCAACTCCTTCTTAGAGCACTTAAACGGGAAGCTCTTGAAGGAGTGAACATTTGCATGGTGGTTCACCAACCCAGGTGACTTTTAATTCCATGTCTTCTGAATAATGGGGATTTATCTTTCAGTTGATTTTATATTTTTCTATTGTAAAAATAGGGAATATTTGCTCAGCAAATAGTAGCTTCCAACATTTAGAATGCTAAGTTTTCTGTTATTGACACATTTCTGGAGTAAAGAAATTTCATTCAACTAATATAATATTGCTGGTTCAGAAAGTTTAGAGCCAGGGTAATCCAGAAATCAAATCAACATTTCAAGGGTTTATAGTTCTGGTAATGGGGGTAAAATATGAAAGTAAATAAAGTGGGGGAATTCAGGACCTGTTACCTGAATATTTGGATAAGTGTGAAGCAATAGGATGATGGTCAAAGAACAACTTCGCCTCTTATTCGTGGGCTTACGCTAGGTATGAACAATGTTTATCAAGGTTTTCTGGGAACGAAAATTAGGAAAATTGGGGAGAAAAATGTAGAGAAGGAATTGTTCGGATAGAGAGAATATACTAATAAGGAGGGAAGAGGGAGAGGATTCTTCTAAGAAAAGCTATGGGATTTGATGAGGGAGAACCAGAACCTTGAATGCTTGGTTTGTCTATGTTTTCTTTTTTGCTTTCCAAGTTTTCTGTATACACTTACTAGACCCTAGTGATCTGGAATCATCTTGATATTGGAACAAAAGCAGATTTAATTTTTGGTAAATAGAAGAGGAGATACGTACCTCTGTTTCTGTGCTTTTGGTGTGATTCTGATCCAGTTCCATTGCATACCTCTGTTTCCCTTCATGGACATTATGAATAAAGAAGATTGCTCTCATGTTTCCTCGCTTTAATTTGTACTAGTGAACAATGTAATTTCTTTCCCTTTGATTAATCAATGATTGAACCTTTTTTCTGTAGCTACGCTTTGTTTAATATGTTCGATGACTTGATACTCCTGGCAAAAGGTGGCCTTACTGTATATCATGGATCAGTCAAGAGAGTTGAAGAATACTTTGCAGACCTTGGGATACATATACCAAAGCGCATTAATCCTCCTGATTACTTCATTGACATTTTGGAGGGCATAGCAGTACCTAGTGGAAGTTCAGAAGTCAGTTATAAAGAGCTGCCAGTTAGGTGGATGCTTCATAATGGATACCCAGTACCTCTTGATATGCAGCAGAATGCAGCACAATTTGGTATGTTTGAAACCGCAAACCCAGCTAGAGAGAAAGACCCTGATGGCTCTAGCCATGAAGAAAGAAGCTTTGTTGGAGAATTATGGCATGATGTGGGACATGTTATGGAACTAAAGAGGGAGAAAATAAGACTCAATTTTTTAAAATCGAAGGATTTATCTGAACGTAGAACTCCTGGTATATTCAAGCAATACAAGTACTTCCTTATACGGTAAACCAGCCAATGACTTCAATTATTTGTTAACTTGAACATTTAACTTTTGTGGTCACTTACTAAGATCTTCCTTAAGTTTGGGTTATTTTTTCCCTGGATCATCACAATTTTCTTTCTCGAAATAATTTTTTTTTTAAAGAATGTAGCATCGATAGTGTCAGGGACTTTTTTAATGCGGCAGATTGAACAATTGTATTTGAATTTTCGTGGGCTAAATATCTGTGTGGTTTAAGTGAGACCTGAAGAACTGGAAAGTATGTGAGTGTCATTGCCTTGCTCCACTACTGTCTTAGTGTTTTGGGAAACAAAATGAAACAAAATGAAATTAAATGCCACCATATCTTTTCACCAAGTACCATTTTCTATTGATGAGAGAGAGAGAGAGAGAGAGTAGTAAATGACCTTTTAATCATGAACATGTCTGCTCATTCTGGTGTCTGAATTTTCTTTTGTTAATTGGCGGTACCCTACTTTATGTCAATGCTGTTTCAGGGTTGGTAAACAGAGATTACGAGAATCTAAGATCCAAGCTATAGATTATTTAATATTATTACTTGCTGGAGCCTGCTTAGGATCACTTACTAAAGCTAGCGATCAGACCTTTGGTGCAGCTGGATACACCTATACAGTGATTGCTGTATGTAAGTTGATTGATTCTAATACATTCGTGAAGCATTATATCATTTTTCCAATATAATTGAATACTAAATCAACCTACGGAATGCTCTTCATGTTATATCATTTTTCTTTTGTACGTAATTTATGTTGGAAATACAGTATGTGATGATGCACATATTTTCTTTTCCTTTTCTATAATAATATCACAATAAGTTTGTGGGCTAGCCTTGCATGACAGGAAAGTTTTTACTCTGTGACCTGAGGTTGTTGTTAAGTGGCATTAAAGCTGAGTACATCTATCCTTCTCAGACCCAACCGGTTGGGAGCCTCATGCTATTATTCACAGTGCTGCCTGCCCATTATCTGAATTAGATTAAAAAGAAATATATAATGACAACATTTTGACTGCAGACTAAGATTATTCCTATGTATAAAATTTTATTATGTTAGTTTAAAATTACGTGCTTGATCGAGAAGTAAAATTAAAATACTACTATTTAATACCCTCTATTAGAACATCATGGTGTCACTGCTATTTTGTCTCCTATCACCACGGTTGGGTCTTTCTAGGAGGATCCAAAACCTAAGACCTAAGACTGTATTTGTGTGTCTTTTTTTCTTACATGTTGTTCAACTTTCTCATTTCTACCTAATATAGGACTTGGACTCACACTTGTATTCCTAACAACCACTTCCCTACTGATTGCATCTATATGGTGAAACAACATCACTTCAAGCATTTTCAAATAAAAGATCTTGGAAACTAAAATATTTCTTAGAGACAGACATAGCACACTCCAAAAATAGGATCATCATATCATAAAAGAAGTATGTGATGGATATTTAGGAAGAAATAGGAACGTTAAATTTCAAGACAATAATACCCCATGGATCTGAATGTCAGACTCGTGTCAAATCAGGGGAGCCTCTTCCAGATCCTAAAAGAAGGGAAGTTGAACTACCTTCTTGTTGCTCCCAGTATGTATAGTCAGTCAGTTCCTTAACTCTTCCCATTGTTTGACACACATAGAAACTTCAGGAAAGGGTATTTTTTATGAAAATAAAGGACACACTCGAGTTATGGCATATTCTAATACAGATTGGGTATGCTCCCCCCTTGATAGAAGGTCCACTTCTAGGTTTTGTATATTTGTCGGAAAGATAAGAAGCAAACTGTCGTAGTTAGGTCTAACGTGCAGGCGGAGTATCAAACTATGGCTATAAACAGTCAGGAGCTTATATGACTCTAATAGTTGCCTCAAGAACTAAAATTTGGGGAGGTTACACAACTGTCACTTACATGCGATAAACAGGCCACCATGCATGTTGCCCCAAATCTCGTATTCCACCAAAGGACAAAGCTTCTTGAAGTTGGCAGTCCCTTTGTCAAATATTTATTAGTTTTGTCAACTCTCATGATTAACTAGCAGATATCTAATCAGCTTGGCAGATATCTTTTATATGCTCTAACTTGAAGTGTTAGAATCCTGTAAATACAGTGGATATTAAGATTAATTAAATTGATTCTATATTTACGTTATTAGCCTGAAATAGGGTAACTGGATATTCGTTAATTATGTCCTTAATATGCTCTCTTGTTTCTCTCTCAACAAATAAGAATAAAGACTTAAAGATTAGCATTACTTCGTTCTTTTAGTAATACTTTAACTCTCGTAATTCCTAGTGACATAATAGTTGATGTGACTATTTCCACCACAAATAATTAATAAAATTTATATCATAAACTACAAAGATTTTAAACTGCTCATGATAGCTCAATTTATTTTTGCATTTGTTCCAACAAACATATAAGCTTTTAACATTATTTTTGTTTGAACCTAGGGGTAAGTAATGGAAGATTTTCAATAGGATTCGTTTTGGAGTTAAAATAAATTTAATGCTATTGCAAATAGACTTTCATAATTCATGTGTATGGTGTTTTATTCCAATTTACTATTATTGTTAATTTCAGCTCTTTTATGCAAAATATCTGCCCTGAGATCCTTTTCTCTAGACAAATTACACTACTGGAGGGAGAGTGATTCTGGCATGAGCAGCTTGGCGTATTTCCTCTCTAAAGACACAATTGATCATTTCAATACAGTGATCAAACCTGTGGTTTACCTGTCAATGTTCTACTTCTTTACCTATCCAAGATCAACTTTTACAGATAATTACATTGTGCTGCTTTGTCTTGTATATTGTGTGACTGGCATAGCATATGCATTGGCCATGCTCTTTGAACCCGGTGCAGCCCAGCTAGTGAGTATTAGAAGCAAATAATAAAACTTTTACCAACTCCCAATTCAAATTTTACTCATTATATTTTCATTTCCCCTCTGACATGTTACTCTGTTTCTTGCAGTGGTCAGTACTTCTTCCAGTTGTTTTTACACTCATTGCTACACAACCAAAAGATAGTAAATATTTGAAGGATATTGCTTATTTATGCTACTCTAGGTGGGCTTTAGAAGCATTCATAATTGCAAATGCTGAAAGGTAATTTACTGTTAATTATGCGTCCTTTATTTGCATGAAATAATGACGGATGACAAAGAATGATGAAATGATTGTAAGGTGATGCCTTAGGAGTGTTTAATTAACAACGCAGTATAATGATGGTTAAGAAGCCAAGTGATGGAATTTGGATAGTGTCAAGGACCATATCAAGCAATCATTAATCCAAAAGCTTTAGTTTTTAAGTGAAGATTCATTACTGATTTTTATATGGAAACTAGATGACCTGTTTCAAGGGACCTGTTCCAAAAGCTTTAGCAATTATCATTCATTATTGCAGTTACGTTAGGAAGTTTTCTCATTGAATACAAAAGACAATTTCCAATCACTATTTTCTAACACCTCTCTCCGGTAAATAGGTAATTGGCAGGAGTACTTTTTCTTTTTTTTTTTTCCAGAAATTAAACACTGGTATCAGAAGCTTTACAACAATCCAGACACATTTGTTGAACTAACTGAGATTCTCATGGTAGGCAGGAGTAGTTTAGCACATATTTCAGGTGAATCATAAATTATGACTAAATTGAAGTTCATTTGAATGTTAGAGAATGAGAAGCTCACATAGTACAAAAGCTTATGATATACTCTTTAATTTATTTGCAGCGCACTTGATATCAGCACTTTGTAGTTATAATTTACTTACATGTTAATTGTTAACTTGAATATGGCTATTGTTTGTGCTAATCACTTATATCCTGTAGGTATCATGGGGTGTGGCTCTTAACTCGTTGCGGTTCACTACTGAAAAGTGGGTATAATCTTCATGATTGGGGTTTGTGCATATCTATCCTCATTCTCATGGGTGTAATTGCTCGGGCAGTAGCATTTTTCTGCATACTCACATTTCTAAAGAAATAAGGCCAATCTGGGAACTGTCACATTCACAAACTAGAACTTGGGATGTACAAATATGAAGAAAAACATATATTTTTTGGATCAATTACATTAGGATCCTCGTTGTTCAAGGATGTATGACCAAGGTGTTGGGGCTGATGTTGATTATTGACACATCATGCAAAATCCAGCTGATAAGATCACGCTTTGTAGATAAGGCCACATTTAAATTCATATCAGCTGCTTATTGTATATGATACTCCTGTCCTGTTATGGCCAGTTCATTGTTGCTTCCTTCACCCAATTTATTTCAAATTGACCCCTTTGTCTTTCTATTTTATAATAAGTATGGTTTTTAAAGTCTTTTTGGAATTGTGTAATATGAATGTTTTTAATTGTCCGATCTAAAATTTGTATTTAGGTGTTATAGGTTCTACCAAATGTAACTTCTTAAATAGTACCATCTGAATTAGAAGAATGAGATAAAAATACCACATCTTTATTTACGGATCATTATATTGTTAACTTTAAACCTAAAGATTAAAGTAACAAGACTCTAAGAAATGCTTTCAATATAAAATTAGTGTCACTTTTATTAGACAAAGTGTCTTTGAAAAAAATAAAAAGATTTTGACCTCATTTCATTTAGTTTTGAAATGAGATATAAAAAGATTTTGGTATTTTTAATCAATTAAAATCGTTTAACCTATCACAGTTTTAATCAATTAAAAATATATTTTAACATATTAAAATTACTTTTAAGTGATTTTAATATATTAAAATGTTATTTTCATAGATTAAATCAGAACAATAAAAACTATATTTTAAGATTAAAGTAATTCTAATTGATTAAAAACTTATTTGAATATATTAAAATAGAAAAAAATTGACAACTGGGGGTTGTAAGTAGTTTTAATTGATTAAAATGATCATTTTTTTTTTAGTAAATCTATATCAACAAATATCCATATATTTGATTATAACCACCACTCTCATGAAAACAACTAGTACTCCTCGTCGTTGTGTCATTACCGCTGTACTTCCGTTTTCCCTGCACTCTGAGAGAGATACCAAGATAAAGATCGTTTTGGAAAAAAAACTCGATTTTGAAGCTATCATTAAACAATTTATTGCAGAATGCATTTCATGTGTTCTGAAATGTTGTTCCAAAAAAATTCATTTCTGAAGGTACTTCATGTGTCATGGAAAACGTGTTCCAGAAATTTTGGTTCGAAAATTCTATTCCAAAAATCATATTTCAAGAAAAGCTTGTTCTAAAGATTGTTTGAATAGAAAGGGCAAAATGGTCATTTTAAAAAATATCGAGATCTAGTTAGAAATTAACGAGTTGCAAGTAGAAAAAACCAATTTTGGATATTCAATGCCTTGTAGTAGGAAGGTAAGTCCTTCAATTGAGCTAGTCACGGACAGACCCTCTGCTTTGTGGCTCTTCATGTGAGCTGATGATACTGTCTAAAATCAAGAAAGGTTTAAATCAAATTCTAATACCATACAGAAAAAAAAATTGAATTATACTATGAAAAATGAAGGATTACATGGGAGATATATAGGAATCTAGGTCAATAATTGTACACTAACAAAAGGTATTCTCCTTCTCAATATAGCAAACTGAAAAAAGGAAAATATATACTCTGGCATTTTAATGAAAAGAATGTTCTCCTAACCATACCAATTAGAATTTTAATGCTAGAAAACTGAAATTAATATCCTAAAAATGAAGACTCAATCACCAATATGTTGAAAATTGAAATCCAGAAGCTTTTGGTGACTGCAAAACTTTACACTGGTGTCAACCATCTCAAGATATTGTGCATAGCTGATTAACCAAAAGCCACCCATATCAGAGCAAAAGAGTTGTGTGTGTGCATAGTTTGGAATAAGTCATAGATTCAAAACTCGATAAAGCTATTTATATAAAAAGCACCATCCCTTGTGGCCTTGAATAATAACATATAAATACAACAAGAAAAAAGCTAAAAAAATGTCAACTATCAAGGAGTTCACGTGATAAGAAGGTTTATTGATAGGTGTCATAACATGGGGTAAACCCCTCGAAGAAATCATCATTTTTCAAAGGTTCTGATGGTTCTAGGTACAATTTGTGGTCTAGTTTTCATCTGTACAAGCCTCTAACTTCAGAACCACCAACCTAAAGTGAGTGAGAACAAGGTGGGGGAAAAGGTTGTGTTTATAAATTTTGGAAAAGTGGGATTGATACATGAAGATGTTGCGTACAGCTTCATCAGCAACAAAGTCCTATCAGCTACTGCCTTCAACTTGCAGAAGCCATCATTGAGGTCTGCTGATGGAGGGTAGCTCAAGCATTATCCTATCAAAATATTTAAAGGTAACGGGCAAGAAAAAACAATGGCAACTATTGATTCAAGCCTTCTGAAATGCACGGGAAGAAACACCATGCAGAAGCCTGACAAACCCCAAGAAACTAAGCTTCCCATCTGAGTGCCTTATCCAATCTTGAAGTACTACGTGAACAGGTACAGATGGACTAAGCCCAAGTTCCTGAAATATGTCAAACATGAAGAGCTTAGTACCATTATACATGTGATGAAGGATTATATTAAATGCAACTGATCAAGAATCTCATTAGAGGTATCTGTACTAATGTTGATGAATGAAGAGGACAATTAAACACATGCAAATACGAAGTTCTAGAGAATAAGTTAATCAGTGTCCCAAATTGAAAGAATTAAAGAAAAACGCTAGCATCTTTGGCATTGCACCACATTTAATCATTTGACAAACATATTGGTATTAGACACAATGGTATGTGAAATTACCGAGGCAAGTTCCTCAATCATAATTGGTCTATTTCCTTCCTTGTCAAAAAGCTCATAGGCTCGCCTTGCATGCTGCTCCCAGCTCTCCATTCCCTCTAGTTGGTGCATACTTATAGCGGCAGCACAAAATTCCTCAAAATCTAGTTTCCTATATTGGATAGAACTAACCTGCAACAAGGATAACAAATTAACTTTTCAGTGAAGCTGATTTGCTAAAACAGTCAACGAGGAGTGACTGACAATCCCTCAGACTTACCATATTCACATAATCTAAGACCCGTGAATCCTTTGAAGCATCTGTGGAGCTCCTCAAAACAGCCTGCAAAAATAACCGTTAATGCCTAAGAAATTTGGAAAAGGAACAATAACTTCTAACTTTAGATATGTGCTGACCGTCTTAAAGTTCTGCATAGAGATAAATCCACTCTTGTTTGGCCCTAACAGAGTAAATTGATCTCTGAGATAAGCTAGCTGAGCAACTGTTAATGTCTTTGCAAGAGCCTGACAAATTGACAATTTTAATCAATAAATGTCCACGTATCTAAGAGAAATTGCTAACGGTTACTTCAAGAAACATGAAATAGTTTATTACACATGCAAATGATGACAGGCAAGTTCTGAAAACTCTCCTCAGCCAGTCATTTCATTAACTTATCATTAATTGATCAGTGCAGAGATATTTGTATGATTCTCTCTCCTTCATTCTTCTCTTAAAATTCTGTCCTTTTGACAGGGAAGGTTAGTTAGATTCCAATCTGAAAACATGGGAGTTTGAGTTTCTACTAATTTAAGCAATTCATCCGTTCTGCATTCATTTTATGTTCCTGCTGAGCCCTTTCATTATTATCATAGTATCTGGGATATTTATTTGGGTTGATCTAGACAACAAAGAATTCAAATATTAAATTCAAAATAACCCATTTGAATTTGAAAGTCTGATTGCATTGAATGCTTTTTTGCCGATGACATAGCAGTTGCCATAAACTAATTTAAAATGTGATAATGCATGATGATATAGTACCATAAAAAACTTGTACGGCTAAAAATTCCAAAACCATAGCCAAATAATACCAGTACCACATACCCGTAAAGCAGATTTACGTAAAGAAGATGAGCAAATGTAAGCTTTAACAAGCTTGTGGATTATCATATCCAAAGGTATCATCGTATCATCATGATGATTCGCCAGCCAAGGGTGACCTGTTCATAAAACCAGGCTATAAGCAAGAGAATTAATGAGGTCAAAAAGTAAGAATACTAATATCATATATGCACCACCATGGGAAATGGAAAGACATACTTAGTGCCTGAGCTGCAGTCAATCTTTTGCGATAATCCTTATTCAACAACCTCTTCACAAAATCTTTTGCTTCAGCAGATAAAGAAGGCCAAGGAGCCTCATCAAAACTTGGATCTGCCTTAAGTACAGCCCGGAATATACCAGATTCAGTCCGAGCCCAAAAGGGACGGCTCCCACATAGAAGAATATAAGCAATTACACCAATGCTCCACATATCTGCTTCTGTCCCATAAGATCTATGCAAAACTTCTGGAGCTACATAGTAAGCACTTCCAACAATATCATTCAACCTCTCATCTGAAAAAAAAAATCGGATTGTTACCACCACTAGTTGTTATATTCTTCTGTCAATAAAACAACAGAAATATAGAAAGCAGGGAATATTCCCTACCTGGCTTCACATAGTCAGACAATCCAAAATCAATGGCCTTCAACGTGGAATTTTCATCCTTAGAAGTGAAAAGAAAATTCTGAAGCATAAAACCAAAAATTCGCGATTAGAAAGCAGCAGAACAATCTAAATTCAAGAAATATGCATTTGTTATTTGTTTCATAATTAACATTAACACAAACAGTTGTCATTCAGAATTATTGTTATTAACCTATAAAGAATGAAGATGAAATAACTCCAGTATATGTCATTCATTCATACTCACTCCATAACTATTATTTCCAGAACTGGATGTGGCTTAAAAGGACTTACTTCTTCTAAAGTAGAGAGTTAGGTTTCAAAACATTATACATATTGTTGAGACATATGCTAAAAAAGGATACCCAAACTGAAACAAAACTCACATTCGGAGCATCACTAAAAGAGTAACAACCAGGTTTCAAATGAGTTAAGAGCCCAAGCTAACAATAAATTTGATAGGTTTAGGTTGCACTAACTGTGAAGTTTTTACCAAAATTATTGAACATTCTGAAAAGATCATTTAGGGGGATAAGAATTTTTGTTGTTGTTGACAGTTATAGAAAATTCTAAATGAGGCTAGCAAAAACATTCTTAATTTAGTTGCAAGAAACATACTAGGATATAAATGCAACAGTAACCGATAAGAAAATGTATTGAATAATTACACTGTATAGAAACTTGCAGCAGAATTGTGTTGATTTCTGTTTAGTATTTAACTAAGCAAATCTTTTCCAGGACTTGCCAGTGCAGCAGTGAAATTAGATGAGATACGTAGACAAAAATACAAATCTATAATGCAACTAATCCCAAAAAAACAAGAATACCTAGATGCCAAAGTTTCTCTGCTTCCACAAAAGTGAAACTTAAGAAACTTTATAACTTGCTCACCTCTGGCTTGAGATCACGGTGAACAACACCCTGCAGATGACAAAAAGCTACCACACTTAATATTTGGATCATAACTACTCTGGCATCGTTTTCTGGGTACTTTCCTCCCCTACATACCACAATTGAACTTGTGTATGGTTAGAATGTTAATACATGCTATGCAAGGGTAAAATAACTAAATCAGCATCTCTCTTTGTACTTTTGAGGCACATATAAGGCAAATTGACAAACATCATTACCTGGAAAGAATCCTATCTAGCAATTCCCCTCCTTTGCATAACCTGAGCAGCATAAGACACATAAGAATGTAAGCTATTAATGTGTTCACCCAAATTAAGAATTTCCTGCTTAATAAATTCAATATTTAAAAGGAAAGAAAAAACAAAAGATTATTGTTAAAAAAAGAGTACTAGTATAGTACGAACTTACTCCATAACTATATAAACGTTCTCATCATCTTCATAGGCTTCATAGAATTGCACCAGATTCTTATGTCCTGTTAGAGCCCTCAATATCTTCACTTCTCTCCTTACATCCTCTATGGCAATTGCTGTAGTCATCTGCCAATCACATCCATACTCAGGAACAAGGAACCACTTTCCTCACAATCCTTAACATTTACAAACAAGTGTACTTAGGTTTGGACAAATTTCTCTATAAGCGCTTCTAGGAGACAAAAATAAGTTAAAATTAGCTTAGGCATAAGCTAATTTGTAGAACTCTATCATAGCTTTTCTAAATTATTATTTTTAACCTCTGTATAAGCTAATTTTAACTTATGGAAAAACTTGTTTTAGTTTCTTATTATTATTTTCCCCTCCTATAAATGTTTATGTAAAAGTTTGTCTAAACCGATCCTTAATGGATACATTAGCAGTCACAAAAACTCTAATAGTGTGTGACAACAAATTTAAAATATGTTTTGTGACAACAAAATATGTTGTTTAGATAGATCATTTTAAAAGAAATTGAAATTCTACCAATTTATGAGAATAATTTCAGTACTTAAAGTCATATAATTTCAAATTTCTCCTAAAAGTAAGAATTTGAAATACTACATACTCTCTCCTCTTTGACATTTGTCTCTTTTCTTCATACTTCTCCTCGATATCATGTTAACTAGGGTTAGTTTCAATTGCTATTAGTTGATTTTATTTTTTGTTATTGTTATTGTAATGGAATACTATTTTTTTCAATACTACATTATTTAATTTAGTTATTGAACAATGTATTTAAGATTTTAAAATATTGTGTTACTATTACATTTTTCGAATTATTGATTTATTTAATGCTAACTTGTATATTATCGTTTTAACTATTCAATCATTTGTTTTAATATATTTTTTTTTTCTTGAGAAATGGTAATTATTTCAAGTTATGACGAAGAATATTTTTTTACACAAATATTACTTGAAATTAATTTATATAAAACTTTGTTAATCAACTAGTTTTACGAAACACTTTTAGTTTAACTTCTCAACTCTCGGCTATTTTTTCATAATTAAACTTTTTCTACTTAACTTTAAGCTAATTTGCTAATTTTACCAATTACAGCCAATAGTTTCTCTATTAATTCTTCATTTTATTTGTTCTCAAGGTCATTACCTATGAAAAAGTATGGTGTTTTTCTAAATAATGTCACCTCATTTATTCTAGTAATATAATAATATAGGTATTTTAGTTGTTCCTCCCATCTAATCATTATTTCACCTTAATATGCAATACATTTAATAAAATATATATTAAGGTGAAACTCCAAATAAAATTAGAGGAAAACACATTCATTGTGTATATAAGTTTTCTCCAATAAATTTTATTAAACAACCTCTATAAGCTATAAAACCTGGATTTTTTTTAAAGAATGCGTTAGAGGTTCTGTATTAACAAAAATTTAAAAGGAAAAATATCAAATACATAATACAATATAAACTAGGAACAAATTTATCAACTAACTTAACCAATTTTATGATATAGCAAAATTAAATGACTAACATAAATAAAACCAGGGAATAATGTATGCTTTACTCCTAAGTTTCAATTATGCCAAAAAGACTAAACATAACTGTATCTATTAAATAACATAATTATAAGAAAAATGTTTTGTCCACAAATACTAATAATGTGTAGATTTTTTTTCCTAATAAACCCATTCACAAATGAACATGGACCAATCACGTCATAACAAAAGGTTATTTGCGGAATTTTATTTTTGAAAAAGAAAATGTAATATATGTGTTTGAGTATATAAAAAAGAAGTGATAATAATAGTGTGAGATGATACCTTGGATTTTGGAATGACTTTGACGGCGACGTCGATGGGCTTGGACGGGCCCTTCTTGGGCTTGGCGGCGCAGGTGTAGCCGAAATGGCCGCGGCCCAATTCTTCGCTGATCTCGTAATGGGCCGAGAAGTGTTTGGAGAAGCCGAAGTTCTTATCCAGCCCAATCTCACACTCGCTGCCTTCAGGAATGGACGCTTCGTTCGGCTTCACGGAGCCGTGGCGCCGAGCGAGGAGCGCGCGGAGGTGCTTCGCCGGCGACGGCGGAGGGAAGGGGCGCTTGAAGATCCTTAGCGGTGTGGAACTCACGCTGCTAGGGTTTGAGTTCGCCGGCGAGGTTTTGAACCAGCTGTGCAAAGGGCTCGGGCTGTAGAATGGGAATTTGGAGGGTTTGGGGTTGGTGGATTCTGGAACTTCGTTCGGGAATTCTGGGTTTTCTCTCTCACTTTGCTGGGTCTCGATGGGTTTTCCATGGCAGATTCCCATCAAATCACTTCAAGAAACAATGATGATAAGTAGGAGAAGAAAATACTTCACCAGAGGGAAATTTGAGATCAGGGAAGTGCCCAATTCAGAGCATTTGAAGCTCAAAAATAAAAGGAGAGAAAAAAAAAAAGTGAGTTTTGTACTGTAGAAGCAGAGATTTTAGCAAAGTTCAAAACTTGAGATCAGGGAAGTGTCAAATTCAGAGCTTTTGAAGCTCAAATATAGATAATTGAGAAAATTAAAAGGGTAAAAGAAAGTGAGTTATGTACTACAGAGTGAGAGAGAGAGAAAAAACTGATTTTTTTTTGTGGGGTTGATGAATGAAGGCAGAAAAATATGAGGGAGGGAAAATTGTGGAATGAAAAGAAGGGAAAGATTGAGGCAAGGAGAAAGGGTGTTTGAGGGATGAGAAAAGGAAATCTGAGAGAATTCCTATAGAGGAGAAGGATGGAGAGAATTTAGTGAAAAGAAAAACAAAAAAGCAAGGAAAGGAAGAAGAGTAGGGAGAAAAAGTGAGGGAAAGGAAGATGCTTGCTTAGCAGAAGCCTGAAGGAAAAGAAAACCAAGGCTCCTTTTTCTGCTTTTTGTAAGGCTTTTGTTTAATGTTATTTTATTGTGTATATGTTAGTGGCTTCTTGGTAAACAGTTCTGTGTAGAAATACACTTTATCAGAGAGGCTGTATTGTTTCTTGTCTGACAATAATGGTGAGTGGGGTTGGGTTTGGATCCTTCCAGCCTGTCCTTATTGATCCCAGAAAAACTTACATCTTTTTCTATGCATTTCATATGCCAACTGCTTCACAAGAACAACTCAAGAAACTCTAACTTTTCTAATACATTTATCACAACATTTCATAATATGTAACTTGTTAAGTGTTTCTTTATAACAAAATCCAAGTTAGTTTATTAGTGTCAATATCATAAAAACAATGAAAATAAGAAAGAGGAAATTTAAGCTTTTACTCTCTTTTTACATGTTAATCTTTCAAGTTTGACCTTATTTTATAATTGGCTTTGAAAGGCTGTCTTTTTCTGCTTTATCTATTGTTTTAATTTGTGCATGGTGGGTCTGTGTTGTTTTGGCAAATAAGTGGCTAGAGATAGGGAAAAAAAAAATCAAGTGAGGGGGAAAAAACTAAAGCTGAAAGCACATTTATTTGGTCGTTTGACTCTCCTTAGAATTCTCTTTCGTTGTTATCGAAAGTTTTCTAAATTCTTATTGAAATTATGTATGACTTGTAAGAGGCAACGAAGGGAATGTTGTAATATGTTAACACTATAAATTTAATTGTATGGACCAAAATATTGGATAGAAGAAGTTTTTAAGAAACAGTTTAAGTACAGACCAATTTTAAGGTACTAAAAAATCATTTAACCCAAAAAAAGCATCATAAATATATTCTTATAATCCTGTTTCAGATTAGTCCATAATGTTATTAGACAAACAAAATTATCAATATACTTTGATCTCATATTTATCTTTTGTTTCAAATAGGTATTTCTCTACCGTTTCGGAAAATATTAGTTATTGTGACCATTAAGTAGATAGATCTTTGCATCATTAAGAACGTAATTTAGTTTCTTCACACACATATATAATTAATTTTTAATGACAATATATAATAATTAAATTTCATTTTAATAATAATATATAGGAAATTATCTATAAATAAATAAATACAGAGAATGAAAACTATTTTCAAAAAAAATATTTAAATTAATTGAATTGGAAGACTAATTTGAACTACCATACACTTTCAAGTCACAAAACTGTTTAGCCAAAAAAACATCAAACATTTAATTGTCATGAGTAAATTAAAATTCGACTTCTTTAGTATAATCTTAAATACAGTATCTTATATGTAAATAGTAAATTTAATTTCATAGATTAAAATATTATTAATTAAGTCTTAGTTTTAAATATCTTTTCATCCTTTAATCGGAGGCCAATTTTGTCTCTTCGATTAAAACTTTGCATGGCAGCAATAACAAACCAACAACAAATTCCTATTATTCTAATTGACATCAACGTGATCTATCCACTTAGATTCACAATAAAATCTACGGTAGCAATCCAATTTCCACTTTTTTCGATTTTTTTATCCAACATTTTTCTGTATTTTCCTTTAATGTAGTATTACATACATTCTATTCTTCTCAAATATGGTTAATGTGGGTTAGTTCCTAACACAGATTGTATTATTGAATGATTCAAAAGAGTTATGCTCTAAAATATCACATTTTTATAATAACTAAATGCATGTTTAAACTAAATTTGGTATGGAATTGTGAACAATCACTTATATGCCTTACTTTATATTCTTTGATTTATTACATTTTTTTCTTTTCATGTCTTGATATACTTAATCTTTACAGTTCATTTTCTTATATTTTATTTTCAATTTTTTTCTTAAAAGTTATGTGCGGGTGTTTTGCAGAAGACAAGACTCGTGCTTAAAATCTTTAAGAAAATATAGTGATTGTTTAAATATTTATTCACAAAATTTAGATTTAAATTTATCAGTTGACATTATTCTTACTTAAATGAGATAATATAACTGGAATCAATCATTATATTTAAAACATTATTTTTTTAGTATGCTTGTATTTCTAAAACTTTTTTAAATAATTAATATTTATGTTTGAATTAAGAAGTAGATTTGAGATGAAAGTATGTGAAAATTTTTGTTATTTTGACTAAGAAAAGATGATGATATTTGAAAGGATTTGACTCAAAAGTTTATAAATGATGTGAACGATATTTTAATTATTTTTAATTAATAAAATTGTAATATTATAAATCTGTCGTTAAAAGTAATTGAAAATGAAATATGATTAAATAAGTTTTTTAAAAGTGTTTATAAGAGAATATGTGTTTTTTTTTTTCATTGTGATAATATAATGAAAGATAAATGAAAATAAATATATTTAATGTCTTAAAATATGGAATTTTTAATATCTATAAAAAATGAAAGTAGTAATAAGATGTAGGAGAATTTAGACTTATTTCTAAATTCAAGAACAATGAGAAAAAAAAAAGGTAAAAATTAAAACACTCTACTAAGTTCCTTTTCTATATTTTTCCAGTTGCTTGATAATGTTAACCGCAATGTAACGCGACTTAGGTTAAATGATATTCATTCTCGTTGTCAATGGCTACCAACACTCGCCATATTACTTCTTGTCATTGTAACTATTTTTAGAACCTCTCACTCCTAGTTTGCACGACGATTTTTCTTTGTTATCACTACTGTTTCAGAGACTTCTCTAAATATTCTTTCTTAATCTCAAATTGTCAACTCAATCACATCTAACAGGGGACCTAATTAATAAAATCTAAATCAAACAACATGAACATAGAACCATAATGGACTATCCTTATATTTTAAACCTAAAGTGGATAATGGATTATCCATATATTTTTAACACTTGATTGATTAAATTTATGCCATAACCAATTATTTGAACATTTTCAACCCATCATCAATTACAGTAGTTGAATAATCGATTATCCATATATTTTTCCCACATAATTGATTAGATCAACATCGATTACTAATTAATTTCTCCACACATATTCCATTTTTGAAACTTTATAATCAATTATGCTCATACTTGGCAACCGACTGACGTCACCACCACCTTTTTTGACCATCACGAGACAAGTTAATGAAGATGAAGAAAAACAAACTACAAGCGCGATGAAGAACAACAACTGCAACGACTTCACCAACAAGAAGAAGACGGAGTTCACCAAGCAACACAACTTCGAGCTCCAACAATATATGAATTCAAGTTCATGGTCTTATGATGCATGTGAAATTATTGTGTTGTACATTCATTACATTTTAATGGAAGATTCAAATTCAACTACGACCAAACCGTTTATGAGTGCAAGTCAAGAATCTAACATGCATGGAATCAACATTCTCTACAAAGTTGAAAGCATAATAATAAAAAAAGAAAGAATATAATGTAATTTTTCACAATGACAACTGACTTTTCCACTATTTCTTCACACTTTCCTGAGAATGCTCTAGATCTTTCCTTTCTGGTTTTCACGCCACCAAATCTGTATAAATCATTTGATACAAACAAAGTTGTTTCGAGTTTTTCTTTCTTCATTAACCATCAATCCACATAAGTAAATAAATAAGTTGTAGAAGAAAAAAAATTCTTAATCTCTAAGCAATATAAAACTATTGATTTTACTAGTTAAATTCTTATTATCTTAATTCCTCACATTTAAAAAATAATATTGTCCTAAAAAGTATAAACTAATGCTAACTTACACATACTCATATATATATATATATATATATATATATATATATATAATATTTGAAAATAATTATTTTTTTATATTTTAAAAATGGTTGAATTAGGCACTTAATTTATTTTAAAATATATAAGTACATTTCTGAATAGGTTTTTCAACCGATTTTTTAAATATGTAGTTTTTTTAATCTTTCAATGTAGGGAAAATTAAGCACAAACATCTAACCACATATAATTAAACAAATACAAATTCAATTAACAAACAGTTTAAAAAAACTTATTAAATAATTCAGATATTTACAAAAGTAATTTGATCTCTGAGAAAATCAAAGTAGTGACATATTAAATTAACATATTTTCAAAGTTAAAAAATTCCTATTTCTATATTCATTTGAATTTGAATGTTTTATTAAACTATGTTTTATTTATTAGAACAAGTTCCCACGTGGTGGACCCAGTGGCACAGCCATGAAAGGGATAACACTGTTCTATAAGATGGAGCAAAGAAGCACGTACCTCACATAATCCAAAACCAGAAAATTAAGTTTCCAAAACAAATTTTGTTTTCTAACCATTTTTAAGAGAGAAAAAAAAAATAACCTTTTTACAGATTAATCATAATTAAAATATATTTTTGTACGTATTTGCTTTAAACATGTTTAAAGGAAGATGTTCTTTGAATGAAGTACTATCTCCTTAGAACATTATGGAAAGCATATTTGTTGACACTAAAGTACATCAATAATCTTTATTATTGAAACAAAACTGGATGTGTTTCCTAAAATTAACGTGACAAATGTAAATACCACAAAAATTAATGTGAAAAATATAAAATAGTCCAACCACCAGAACTTCTCATTTCTTTCAATAATCTGTTAAGGGTAATGATGGTATTTCAAAAAAGTAATCGGGTGCAAGAAGTAAATATGGAGGTGCAGGAAGCAATTGCCATAATTGGGTGGAATGATTGAATTTTAAGGTTCAAAGCAAAAGCCCAGGTATATTTTAGTATTTTTATGTTAGTACAGGTTGTAAAATACTTAAGGGGGCGTAGGAAGTAAACAATCTTTTAAAATTATATGAATCCCCTCTACAAAAAATAAAACAAAAAAAGGTAAGGACTTTTATTTGTTTGGTTTTGGAGCACTTTGTTTTGGGTTGTGGCTTCATGCAGCTGTATTTGTTTTCTCTACACCCTCGTTATTTAAAATGATTATTTTATTATTTTTATTTTATAATAATCATAACTTTTGAAGATTTTTTTGAATTGTGAAATTTAAAAGGAATAATACTTTTAAATTATTAACTTTGGAAGGTAAAGTTTAACATTATTGCTTTTAAACCTCTGTTTTTATGTTAATTTAAATTCATGCAAATCTTTTATAGTGTCTTTAAAACATTTCATGTTGTTCACTTTTATGAATAACTTTTCAAATCATTATTTATGAATTAATTTTTTGTTTTAAAATGTCATTTTCTGAATAAATTTTTAAAAACGCATAAGTTTAATCGTTATATTTTCATTACTTAAAATGATGTTTCAGTCATTCTGAAAGTTAGTAATTCAACCTTTTTAACAGTAAATTGCTTACTGAAATTAATTATTTTTCGTGAAATATGTTAATTTTATCACATCTAAATGAAAAAACTTAGAATGACTTGTCTAGACAAAAAAAAAAAGAGTAAGAAATTATATTTATTTTGGTTGAACTATCGGGTTGTTACAACAAGGTTGAATTGCACTGGCTTTTTCTGAAAGCCATTCTTACAGATAAAATGTTTTATCACACTTAAAATAAAAATCCTAAAGAAATTATTCAGAATTTAGTTAAGACTTTCTCTACTAATTAAAAGTCAAAAATAAAAATGATGACAAATTCGTTTTTTTTTTCTAAAAAAAAGGTAAATAAAAGGGGTGAAATGAGTGTGAGGGGCAAGAGTTAAGAGAGAAGAAAAAGTTGAAAAAAAAAGAACAAATGTAATGATTGAGAAAAAATAGAAATATCGAATATATCAAAAGAAATTGAATGGTCAAGTATAGAAGATATGAACGAATGAAATATATATTTTTGTGGTTTTTTTAAGTTTATTTTTTTAATACAATCCGGTCTCAGATATGAATAACAATAAAATATGAAAGTTATTTTTGTATTATAGCCATTCCCTTTTCAATTTCATTTTCCTGTTTAAAAACTGCTACCAAATAAATTAATTACTGACATTCTTCTAGTTATACTAAAAAAATTTAAGATATAAAAATTTATATAATATATTTTAATTAGCTATAAAAGTCATAAATAAAGAGAAAACAACATGAGATAGATAGAGGCGTGGAAAAAGACCATATAGAGAAAATGTTTGGTAACAATAGTACTGAGAATTGGAATGAGAATGCCACTAAAGTATACAAAGGAAAAAGAAAGAATGTGCATGCAAAGAGGTGGAAGGGGTCAATAATTTGTCTCTTTTAAGTTATAAAATATTTAAATATTATTTTTTTTGGAATTATTTTCATATTTTAATTTGGAAATTATAGCTAAGCATGATAGGGAATTCAAAGGAATTAATTACACCTAATGTATTGTATCAATGTGTATCCAATATCCTATGCTTGAAATTAATTAAGAATTGAAATCCAAACTAATAAACTTGCTGTCTAAGTTCATTATTTTTGTGTGTGAAGATACTCCTGAACATATTAAAGAATTTCATGTCGAAACAGTATAACAACAATGAAACAGCATTGATTATGAAGTATATGATATTAGTTTCAAAATACACTAAGCAATTTTTATAAGGTATGTAGTGTTTGATTTTACTTTGGTAACAGTCATAACTTTTGTTAAATCTTTATTTTTTATATCAATTTTAACTATAATCTATAAAAAAAAAGTCTTAGCTTTTTTACATATGAATTTTAGTTTTGATAATTTCTCAATTTATAAGAGAATATTATTTATAATTTTTTATTTCATAGGCAGAAAAATGAAAGTAAATATATTTTATTTTTTTATTCCCCTTAACTTAAAGTTTTGCCTCCATCATCACTACAAATTTCACTTGTCCATATTTTTTAAAAAATAAAATAAAATACACAACTTATATATTATTTATTTAAGCATTTATTGTGTTATTCTTGGTTTAGAATTAAAAAAATTTACTATATAGTTAAAACTTCAATATTAAAAAAAAAAAAAACACCACTAGATTTGAGTGTTGTTTTTCAATTGAAATGAAAGTTCTGCTTCAATAATTTATACAAACCAAGATTTGCATATTGAGAGTCAACGTAGCTTACGAAGGTAAAATGCCTATTTAATACAAGATTTACACTGAAAACACTCAAATATTTATAATTACATGCTTCAACAAACTTCTTCATAAATAAAATAGTTTTTTTTTCATAAAATAAAATTAACTTATATATCTAAACAAGAATTAAAATAAACAGTTTACAAATTAACTCATTCATAAATACATTTTAACTGAAGGAGTTCATTTGTTTTTTAATTTTACTACCTTAAAGTATTTATAGAGCAACTTGGCGAAACAAACCCTAATTCTTGTCACAACTGCAATTAAGCGATGAACTTTGGTCCTACGACACGGCGTCGTTGCGATGTGGCGTTGTGTTGTAGCAGAGAGTTCAACGAGTTGTGCAGGAAGTGCATTGATTCAACGCTGTGATCTTTGTCGGTGGCCACCACGAGAACGTTGCGGGTTCTTCCTCCGAGCGTCGCCATTTCGGCTCTGAGCGTTGTGAGGTGCAGAGACTTGAGAATTCCCACGAGGTCAGGGATGAGGTCGGAGCGGTCCTCACAGCACAACGAGGCCTTCAATATGAGTCGTCCGTCACCGCCACTCTCGTCACCGCCGGTGGACAGAACAGAGATCTCGTCGCTCTCCGAAGGAAACGTTTCGGAATATTGGGTTATTTCAGACATCTGCTGCTTCAGCTCCTTCAACCTTTCGACCACCTTAGCCAAAAGCGAAGCCTTGTCCGTCTGAACAAAATCATTAATTCAAAAGCTGTTTCACTTTTTTTTAAGGTTAGTTTAAGGTGTAACAAGATATAAGATATTAAAAATATATTTTATTCCTAACTCAATTTTATAAAATTAGTTTATAAGATAAAATTTATATCTATTTATAATTTATTAAAATTTCTTTTATCTAATTAATATAAAATTTTTTCTAATATTAATATATATATATATATATATAAATAAAAAAAAGTAATATGATAATGATCTAATAATAAATGATATAATTAGTCTAATAATTTTATTAAAATAAATTTTAATATTATATTAAAAAGTTTAATTCGACTTTACATAATTAATTTATAAAATAAATTTTGTATTTAAATATAATTTATTAAAAGTCCTCTTTTTTAATAACCTGGAACTAATATGAATATTAAGGCCATATAAGTTAATTATTGTAGTAAAGTCAAAAGGTGCATGCAGTTAGTCAAAAAAGTACCCAACCTTTCTGAAAAAAAGGAGAAGAAAGCCAAACATTTTGCATAATATTGTTACCCTTTCACACTCTTTGTCGTCATTGCAATTGGTTTTTCAATTCCCTCAAAACTAAGAATGATGATGCAAGTATGAGCATGAATGAAGATTGATATAGTAGGTGGATTGAAGCATGAAATGAAAAGTTGAATAGTTATTATACCTTGGAATTAGAAGGAAGAAGAGTGCGAAGCTTGTTGAGGTGGGCATTGATTCTTTGCCTTCTTCTCTTCTCAGCCTCTTTGTGATTCCTCAAAGCAGCAAGGGCTTTATCTTGATGAGGTGGTGCATTGAATGCTTCCAAAGGGTGATAAGAAAAGGAACCAGAGAAGCTTTGTTGCATGGTTGATGATGGAAACAAAGAATCATTGGAGTTTGAGAGCAACTGAAATGGCTCAGAGTTCTGCATCTTGAAGGGTGAGAATGTATCTTATAGTTTCAGTTTTGTGATTGCTCTTTCATACTTATGGTTGTGCTTTTTGACTGACCCCAAGAGTGGAACCAAATCAAAGACAAACTTCCACACCCAGCTTTCGGTGCTCATTTTTCTAATACATTCACTATTTTTAAATGCTTAATTAATATCATTTTCTTTTTCTAAAATAAACTATTTTTACGAACAGTTTACCTAAATAAACTCATTTCCACTTTAATTCTCTCAAATTAGATTTTTTTTTCACGTTCCGAAAAATCAATCAGAAATCGATTTTTGGATAGTCAAATTTTAGCTTTTTTTTTCAATTTATTTTTTGAAAAATGGGTGGAGGAGAATCCAATGGTAGTGTTTACTATTGAATTCTCAAATGTGTGAACGCCACTAAATGAGTCTAGTTGATTTATTTGGGTAATTTTTTAAAGAAAAATTAATCGGGAAAAATCTAATTAATATATATTATTTTATATTTTTCTTCCTATCATATCATAATAAATATAAAATTTATATTATATATATATATATACTCACACACTTTTGGGTGTTATTTAATATTTTTGATGTCTAGATATATATTTATATTTTTCTTTTTGTATTTACTTTTTAATTTTAACTTGCACTATTTGTGTATATGAGAATATTAAATTGTTACGTTGTGTGATGATTATAGGTGTATAATCAATTAATATGTCTGCCATAAATTGTTTTACGTGCTTGCAAAGGGGTCTATTTTTATCCCGACATGATCAAAGTGTTGGGAAGTATTTGATAATATTTGGCTAACCTCAGAAAACATACTTTTGGCGAATGGCAATTGAAAATATTACAATGTTCTTTAGTCAGAAAATATTGATTAAAAAGTTAGAGGCCTTGAGTGGCATTGATGTTGGAAAATTCTGAAAAAAATACACATGTATTTATTTAATAGCTAGTAAAATATAAATTTTGATAGATGATAAAATGTTATTAACACATTTAAAATTTACACAAATGCCTACGGTATATATAATGATGAAAACTACTATTACATGATTTTTGAAATGAGAATAATAAACATCCTTGAAAATAGGGTTTGAACATAAGTTAACTTTAACTAATGCGGTTTGACATATCACTATTAAATTAAAAATGTGTTAGTTAAATTTAAATTATTTTACCATAAGTTAGAAATTTTACAACATAGATCCATTATTTACAAATTTTACCCTACACCTACTATAAGTTTGTTGGCTATGACTTAATTTACGAAATTGCCAAAACAACTTGTACGTTTTAAACAATTTTAAATTAAAGATAATAAATTTCAATATTTAATAGAGGATGACATTGTATAATTTATATTTCTTTTTTAAACAGTGAAATAAGTCAACTTAGAGGTGTCAACCCATTTTCGCAACAATACTTGAAAATCATATTTAAATATTTAAAATTAAAAGAAACTAAAATACACATACATTTTTTAAATTGATGCCACAATACAATTTATAGTATTCATTTTTTTTTTTCATTATACGTTTTCACTTGATACATCTATTAGAAATGTGTATACGTTAGTTTGATTTAGATACATGGTGAAGATGCAGCAACTGTTATTAAATAATTAGAAATTATTCTATATATTTAAAGTAATTTTTACTAAAAGAAAACCTTATGTGATAGCTTATATTTAAATGAAAAAAAAAAACTTAAAACTTTGTTTGTCTGTAGTTTTTAATATCTCTCTCTCTCTCTCTCTATATATATATATATATATATATATTTTTTTTTTTTTTT
>Ga0209700_102201_pt1 | contig 39938 bp, 28 predicted proteins | sample SiratroredBW_FD_187528 | JGI IMG/M metagenome (GOLD analysis project Ga0209700, IMG submission 187528) | Root nodule microbial communities of legume samples collected from California, USA - Siratro red BW (SPAdes) (version 2) | ecosystem: Host-associated > Plants > Roots > Nodule | place: USA...
CCATTTTTACATTTATTGAAAGCAACCTAAATAACACAACAATAGATACTTAAACCTTTTTTTATTTTATTTTAATATTATTATTATTTTGAAATATATATTTATTATCATTATTTTTTATTTTTTCAAAAAATAAAATATATTATCTAATTACTATTTTAGAACATTAACCAAATGGAGCCTATAAAAAAAAGGATGAACATAACAATTCAAAAAGAAAATCCACCAATTATTTGACAATCAGCATTTAATCACTATTAAACAGAAAATCGTTTGCAATTAATCAGAATAATAATCAGATCAACTATTCAAATTTTTAGCCTTTCTAAAATTTTTTAAATTTTTTTCAATTAATTTTCGTATCATTAATGGGCATCAGAAAAGACAAGCAAAAAGAGAGGATGTGACATAGCAACACTTTAATGACAATTTTATTTTTATTATTATTATTTTTCTTAACAAATTTTTAATAGACTGATTTTCTTTACTTTTTTTCCTGTTTTACGAAATTTATTTTAACTTTATTCATAAAATAGAATAGAACCAAAACTCTTTTTTTATTTAAATAATAACACACATTTTTATTTTTATTTTATATTATTTTATATTTTGAAATAATTTTATTTGCCCGGACGAAATTGGGTGTTGACAGTATTTGAAGGGTTTCTACCCTAGGTTTAGATACTTCTCATATTGGGAAAGAAAAAGTCAGACCTGGAATGACGACTAGGGTTCAAGAAGTCGTCTTTGATCCTTTTGGTATAATCACCTTCTTCCATTGTTCAAATTGATGTTTGGTTTCTTTATGGAAATGAGGAACTAAACCCATTTGAAAATATGTTTGGGATGAGTTCAAGAGCGGGGTGAATTGAACTTTATAAAATTTTTAACTTTAAAAATAATGAAAACGTTTTTCGCAAAAAGAAAAGCTTTCACAAATCTCAATGATCAAGAATTGTAGTATAATGAGAAAAATAAATCAATTTAAGCTCGAATGAATTGATTTATGTTTCTTGTAGAAGGAACAAAAGTTAAGGTTCACACTAAGAAGCTCAATAAGCACAACAGGGATAAAAACACAACAATGTAACTATGCAGAATTATTGCAAGAATACTCAAGGTTCAATATAATATCCAGTTAAGAAATAAACCACACGAAGTTACTAGTTATGCACAAGTAAATTGAGGACTCTAAGACAAATATTAAAGGGTTATGTAAATTGACAAATACTTAGTTTAACCAAACTACAATAGTTAATTTTAGAGTAGCAAAGACAGAGTATAGACAACAAACACCAGATCTATATGAGACTAGAAGTTGTACTTGCAACCAATAAAAATACCAATTCAAGAACGAACAACTTTTAGTCTATTGAAATCAAGAACACAAGAAAAGAAAACAAAATTTCAAACCAAGACCAATTAATCCTTGAACCAAATCTGTTATTGACTTAAATTCTGTAGAAAATTACTCTGGTATATTGTGAATATTAAACCAAATGTACAACTGTAAAGCCAAAGAAATCTGTAGAGAAAGGTTTAGAAGAACAGCTCAGTAATTTGACAAAGGTTTTGTTCAAGAATTAAAGAAAACTTAGTTCTATAGAGCAGCTTTTTAGCAATACTGTAAAGACTCAATTAATCACATATTTTGCAATAATTGAATAATAGTTCTAGCTAAATTGATGACAGAACCAGAACAAGAAAACCAAGAGGAATGGATAGTAGACATGCTGATTTAATTTCTCAATAACAGTTCTCTTAAGGCAATCAAAACAATAGCTAAAAATTATGCAAAAGAATGAGTTAATCCAGTCCTTTTTAACAATAGACCAGATAACAATTTATAAGCAGTAAAGTGGTCAATTATACAACAAAATTTCTTGAACAAACCAAGTTAACAGAATCACACATCAAGGTTATAATTTGGTAGTGAAAAGAACATGTATTCTGCTTAAATGAATTACAGAATCAAGAGCAATTTTGCAACAACTATGAAACTCCAAAACAGATTACTATATCTCATTGCAGAATGAGTAAGAAACCAATCTGGGAAAAAATAATGGCAGTAGCTAGTGTATAACAAATCAAGAATGTGAGAGAAAGGTCTAGAAAGAAGAACATAAGCAATTATACTGGTTCACCCTTCATCAAGGGCAACATCTAGTCTTTCTTGTAACTCTAGCAAGAAAAATTTCACTAAACACTCTCAATTGTTCTCAATTACAATTAAGACACGTTCTTGCACCCTGCAAGATTACAATAGACCACCAAATTTAAGAACATGGACCCTGCAGTTCCCCCAATTCAGAAAAACCCAATGCTAAACCTTATAGTATTATCAATTACAAAAATTTAATCAAAATTTACAATGAAATTATCCCAAAACACAAAACTTGAATCAAAAATGGGTTTAAGAGATTGAGTTTAGAGTTCCCCTGATATCAATGAAGGCGAATCTACCCAATGCTTGAAGAGGACCAATGGAACAGTACATGTTCAAGTTTTTCTTTCTTTAAGAAAAGCCTCTTTGAATCTTTGTAAAATCAAGCAATCTTTTTCTCTCAAAGCAATAACACTTTTGATCATAGTTTTCCTCTCAATATTGCGTTTGTAATTCGTTCCTTAATCACTCAAAGAAGGTCTGGATATTTAAAGAAACATAAAAGCCTAAAACTGTTTTCGCAAAACAGTTTTACAGTTTTGGGTGCAGATCTCGAATAAATTGATTTTAATTTCCTGAAATCGATTTATTTTTTTCCTGAAAACTGGATTTTTAAAACTTGACTTTTCAAAATGCTTTTTCTTTGCTTAGTTACTTATGTTAATAAGTTTTTAAGTGTGTTAATGTGTTTCTTCCAAGCTTTGTACATGTTTACCTTCATCTTGATCACTCTCACTCACACCTACTAAGATAAGGCCTAAGACTCTATCTTAAGCTTCATGCTTTAGCTTTCCTTTTGTCCAAATGCTTGGCTTCATCAGATGTTGAATCCTTTGAGATGATTCTTAACACCATTTTTGTTGGGATTGGATATAACTAATATAACTCTCATGCAATCATTTTTGGTACTAATATGTGTCTTTCCTTTCAATATTAGTATTTTAATTATATGCTTAAATCCTGTCATGGTTAATTATCCATGGCCTGATATTGGATTCTTGGGGTATTGGAAAATATCATTTGTAGTCTAGAACTAAATCAAAATATCTAATGAAAGCTTGCATCTAGAAGTACAACATGATTCATTTGTTGTCTTAAGACCCACGTGTGGAAAGCAAGTTTTTTTTTTATTAATTGATCAAGGGATTGATTGTTAATAGGTAAGTTTAGGTTTATTCACCTAAGCTATCAAGGTTTGAGTATTCTATTGGTTTGACATTAATATTAGTTTGGAAAGATGATAAATGATTTTATGCATCAGAATGATGTTTGGTGAAGTCTAACCCCGACAAAAATACTAAAAGGTTAATATTCTTAATCTTTTCGCATTCTATGTGTTTGACAAAAATACTAAAATTTTAGTTTTTTTTATACATATTTATTTTACTACTCATCAAATCAATCATTGAAGTTATTATTTAGTCTAATTTAATTATAGATAATAATGATTGTCGTGTACTGCACAAGATCCTTGGAAAAGAACGACATGTTTATTACTTGTTAAATTTGCAACTAGTACACTTTCCATTTAAAGCAAACTACTAACAAGTTTGTGATAGTCTTGATTTCAATTTTTATTTTTTGGTTTTTATTTTATTTTTCATTATTTATTTATTTAGTTTTGTTTGGTTAATGAATTGTGTAACTTGGGTGATGTGACATATATGAGGCATTTGGTTGTATTACTTGGAGTGAGTTTTGCAAAATCTCGATGATAATTTTTTACTAATGAGAATTTATTATGTTGTTCTCTAGTAACAAATGTGAATTAAATGCGTTTTTATGTTGAGTTCACGTTTGTGCTTCTCTCATTTTTGTGATTGAAAGTGTATTCATATTATTTTATTTGTAATTAATAATATGGGTATATTATATGACAACTTTTGGTATCAAAATTCTACCCATGTGAGATTTTGGGATTCAAAGTTTAAATTCATTCTGTGCTATCGCTTTTGACTCATAATTGAATTTGCTAGAGTTTCTATGTTATTATTTCATTATAGTTTGAGCCAAATAGCCATTTTTTTTATGAATAAAACCTTTGTACACCCTTTTGTGTTTTGAAAGAAATTTTCCTTCATCCTTGAATTAAATGTTCTAACCTTGATTGCCTCACTATGAACTAAGAAAGTAAGGAGATCATGATTGTGACTCAAGCTTGGAGGAAATTAAAAGTATTACATGAGGAGTATAAGTAACATTTTAGAAAGGTTGTGGGTCAAGTTGTAAATATATAAAAAAAGAAAACATAGGAAAAAAAATTATTTTCAAAAAATAAAATAATGTGAGGGAAAAGTTGATTTTGGTTTAAGTGTAGATTACATATACAAGAGGGTAGAATGTGTTGAACTTATGAGTTGTTCTAATTGCTCTCTTTGCTTGCAGTGCTTTGATTATCTAGAAAAAACCATTTTTCTTCTTATAATCATCAAGTTCCTTTGGCTCTTGCTTTGATGGAGTAAAGCATCCATAAACTTTTTTCAGCTTAGTCTAGGTGCTCACTTTCTTCTTTACCACCAAAGAAGCTTCTCGTTTAGAAAGCATAGGATAAGGAAGCTTTATTACAAATAGGGCTCTATTCTCCTCTTTCTTTTTTCTCATTTTTTTTAATGTTTTGTTCTTTATTTTTCTCTATAAAAACAAGTTTAGGTCGAGTTCAAGAGGGATGGTGAATTGAACTTTTAAAAATTTTCGCAAAGAAAGAAAGTGAATTAGATTGGAGAATGAAATATCTTGATTAACTCAATCAATGCGCAATTCTGGAGTATCCAGTAAACAATTCAATTTACTGAAGCACAAATTCAATTAACAAAATGTATGTAGAAAGATTCTCCCATACCCTAACTTGGACTCCTTGATCACATCCAATATTATTTATGGGCCTCAAGGCCTAACACTTACACTACATAGCCCAAAAATACAAAGCCCAAATCAATTCTACTTGGCCCAAATTATTCTAAATTATTCTAAACAATTTATATAATTTAGAGGACTTCTCCTTGATACTCTATTTTCTACAAAGTGATTTTTTCAGTTTTTCATTTGGGTTTAATTGAAAGCCCAAATAGACTGATGGGCTTAATCTTCTAAAAAGCTCTTGATTCACCCTTTGGCTCTTTGTCCTTTTTATTCTTTGACTAAGGTGGATGAGGAGTATTCCATCACCCCCTCCCTCTTGAAAGGGATCTGTCCTTCAATGTGTTACAGACAACAACCTTATTATTGTTGATTTATTCGAATTTCCTCCAGGATCAAAAACCATCCTATAAAAGCATGAAACTAGTAAAACAAATGGCATTTTCTCATAACATTTAAAAATGAAAGTGAAAAGAACCCATCTTCCCAGGTTAATGTAGCTTTTACCTGATGGTAAACATCGATAGTTGATCTGAAGGGTACTTTTATTTTTAATTTTTAAATGTTTTTCTACCCTATGAGTTTGGCTAATATTTTGATCTTCCTGTTTAATTTCAAGCAATACACAAGGTTTTTCTATGAGTAAGGTTTTTGTGCTAATGTCTAGTTCAACCCTAGACAAAGATTGTTCTACCAATATATCCTCACTAGATTTTTCTGTGTAACAGGAGTTTGCGTCAATGTCCCTAGACAATGGTTTCTCTTCAACTAACTCCTAACAAGATTTTTCTATGGAAGAGGAGTCAACGTCTAGTTCAGCTCCAAACAAAGGTTCACTCAACTTCTCACAAGGTGGTTCTAAAGGAGAGGATTTTATATCAGTGTATGGTTCAACTCCAGACAAACATTTGTCTTGCCTTTCTTGTTCTTTCCTCTCTCTTCTTTGTTTCCTCTCTTTTTCTTTTCTCTTTTTTTCCTTATAAATCTTTCTATTTAATTTTTCTTCTCTAAGATCTATATCTTGAAGTTCATGATCTAAGTGAGCTAGATATTTTTCTTGTCTTTTTATTCTTTCTATCTTTTCATTCTCCACTTCTTTCTTTTTCAAATATGAAGGCAAAACTAATTTTCTTCTCATACACGCCTTTAACTCACTCCAATTCAAAATTTATAATTTTGTAACATTATTTTTCCTTTGTTTCCATCAAGACTTGCCATATTCTTGAAAACTTAACACAACCATGGAAAATTTGCTAAATTCATCTACTTGGTGCTAGTAAAAGAATTTCTCAACCTTCACCTCTCATTTTATATATTCCTCAACATTTTTATGTTCATAAAAAATAGGGATGTTTATCTCATGCTTTGTAGAATGAAAATGACTTCTTTGATTATATCTAGGGAATGGTTGATAGCAAGAATCAATACACGCCATTTCTTCTCTTAATTCTCTCTCACCTAAGAATTTGTCCTTTTTGATGTTCTTGAACTACTTGGTTTTGATTTTAACTTGTGATCCTTCTTCCTTAAGCTCTTTAATTCGTTCTCCACAATGGAAAATTGTACTTCAGTGTTAATTTTAGAAGAACGAATTTCATTCAAATTTTTCCTCAAATATGAAGCATTTTCACTAGACTTATTGCCACTGTGGTGAAGAGAATGTTTAGACATCTTAAGTTTTGTGAAATAGTTTCTCAAGGTAAGACAAACAAGTTTAGCACACCAGGGGGTCTCCCGGGAAAGTGAGGTGCGTCACTAGGACAACTTAAGTACCAAGACTTTCCTTTCTAGAGCCTGACCCAATACACCTCCCAAGTCTTTGTTACAATGAATTCACTAAGTAACAAATGAAGGAAACTCAATATTGTTGGATTGAGCGCTTACCACTAGGCCAAAAGCTATAATCATTAGTCAGGATGCAACTCTTTTTACTTAAGAACGTAGAAACCCAAGCACCACAATTCGATTGAGACTCGGCCCACCTGGCCTCTACCACAGGACAATTGATGCCACCTGCAACAAATATTAACAAAGTAAAAGAAGAACTAGTCAAGTTGATTTTATCAAAGTAAAATAGAATTGTAAAGGAAAGTAAAAGCAAAGCTTGAGAATTTTAAAGTAGACGGTTCCTAGTGGTGATGTTCTTTGGCACCAAAGACCATAGAAACACTTCACCGTCTATGGTGTTTAGAGTGATCCACTAATGAAAGTATTTTGCAATTACAACTCAAATGAATACAAAGAAAGATTTGCTACAAATTTAAATCCCTATACTATGCACTCTAAGTGTTTGTGAAAATGTCTCTCGAAGTGGATCACTCTAACTTTCCAAATATTTATCTCTCACTTCAGGTGCATTTGGGATGCTTCTTCCTTTGTGAGCTTCTCTAGAGATGCTAAACTTTGAAAAAAATTCACTTGGCAAATTAGTTCCAACTCATTCACAATTACTCTGTTCCAATGTCGAATTCACTCAAGAGGTCAAAGAATGTAAAGCAATAAAAGCTCAAAATTTTAGGAAGCTAAACTCAAATTGATTAATTGATAACAAACTCAAGGAATGTTGAAAAATTGGACAAAACAAGAAATTAAGGAACTGAATGAAAGTAGGCACTCAAACGGAATTCTTGATGAAAAACACTAGATTGGAGTACAAAATAGAAAACAAAAACTAGAGTTTCTCTGGTCTGACAGTGTCACTCGTATGATTTATTTCGAATGATTTACAACGTATTTTGCCATGAAATTTTAAATGTAAATGATTAACATCATACAGAAACTCCTATAAAAAAATTGGCTTAAAATGGAATTGGAATAATTCTAAAAAATGTTCAGAATCAAGAGCCTTTTGTTTCACGTTTTACTTGGTTTTCTGTGGCGCTTAAGCTCCTGGCAGGCTTGATTCAACAATTTATTGTGACTAATCGAGAGCGTATTTGAGCGCAAAATTTTTACCACACATTCTACATATATTTTAATAATATCACACAAAAATGGAGCACAAAATAGTCACTGGATAAGGTGCAGTAATTTGTTTTCAGAGAGCAAATCATCAGCGCCATCAGGATTTTTTTGGCACTAGCATTCAGGTTTTTGACATTTATCATTTTTTCTGTATTTGGTTTTTGAATGCGCCTTTTTAAAAGTAAATTATAGACATCTTAATCTATGTTCACACAATTTCAAGTCAATATATGGTCTCATTTGCTTCTAGTATTTTTGAATATCACAATGCATTTCAACAAACAGTTTCTGTGTAAGGAATGGAAACCTAAGACATAATGGAATTGTGGACTTTTAGAAACTTACTAATAATCTAATAGTAAGCATTGGAACTCAAAAACGAATATCTAGAAAGCAAACAAAAGCACAACTTCTTCTAGACTTTTCAACAAGTACTTAGTAGGCAGCAGTTTCACTTAGATATTTAACCAAACACCTAATCTACTAGCACATACCATGGAATTCGATGACATTTCGGAATCAAACATGACTTGGACAAATGTATACAAATTAATAAACAAAAATTACACACTAATACAAGCAATTGATCCAATTAAGTGGAAGAAAAACTCAATTATACAAAAACCGCAATTGTAGTAAACAGAAAAATCCTATGGCACTATTTTTGGATGGTTCAAGGTAAATGCAACTGTTTGAACCGATTAGAATATAGAAAAACAACAATTAAACTATAAAATTAGTTCTAGACATGTCAGATATTGAGGAACAACACGAAATCCAATTTAAAACAGTGAAAATAGCACAACACAACAACAATACAGTGTAGAACAACTTGTAAAATAGTAAGAATGACTTAGCTTGTGCAGAACCTATTCTTTGATACCAAATGATAGAAGAGATCCTCGGTGCTTTTGGCTTCTTGAATCTACACATGATGTTGTAGAGTATGGAGGAAGCTTGCACATGAGGAACTCTTCTTTAATGCGGAAGCAAGGAACAAATGAAGAAAATTGTGGAAAGATGAAGTGATGGAAGAAGCTATGGTGGAAGCTTCAATGCAATGGATGAACTAGAAGATGTAGGTGATATTGGAGGAGGTTGGGCCAACCTCCAAGTGTTCTTCAAGGCTTCTTGGAGAATGTTGCAACTGAGATCACGACGGGGACGACGAAGAAACATTACAAAATAATTTTTCAGAAAGAGGAGTCACTACCATAGTTTATTATGGAAAACTGTGAAAAAACTAAAGAAAAGAAAATGGTCTGCAAAACCGGATTAGGATCTGGAAGTCGGTTACGTGTAGGGAAGGTATTAACACTCTACAATGCCCGTCCTAAGAGAGTACCTTTAATTGAATGAGTAAAAAGAATGTGGTTTTTTAGAATGTTTATTTTCCTCAAGAAAATAAATAAAAATGGCAAGTAAAGAAAACAAAGAAAATATATTTTTTATTTATTTTTTAGGCCCGACAAGGATTCACCTTGCTCCTACGTTTTTTATTTATAATGGAAAATCAGGGATCACATAATTCTAAAGATAAAATTGTTTGTTGGATTGATATTTTTAATGTTTGAAATATTTAGTTTTGGAGATGTGACATGAAGATAGGGTGTGCAAATAATAGAGTTGTTAGGTTTAAACTCTAAGTTTTTTGTTGGGTTTAAACTCAAGGCTTTGGTGAAGTTGTTGGGTTTAACCCCAGGCTTTGGTGAAATGTTGGATTTAACGCCCAGACTTTGGTGAAAATGCTCGGTTTAACGTCCAGGCTTTGGTGATAGTGTTAAGTTTAACGCCCAGGCTTTGGTGACAATGTTGGGTTTAACGCCTAGACTTCGGTGAAATGCTAGGTTTAACGCCCGGGCTTTGTGTGAAATTGCTAGGTTTAACGCCTAGGTTTTGTGTGAAATTACTAGGTTTAACGCATAGGCTTTGTATGAAATTGTTAGGTTTAATGCCTAGGCTTTGTGTGAAATTGCTAGGTTTAATGCCTAGGCTTTGTTTTGTGCCAATAGAAAAGATGAGCCCAAAATTGAATGGCAGCCAACGGTTTAACCCTAATCTCTCACCACGTCTCCTTCCTATTTTCATTTTCAAATTCAAACCTCACGTGCCTTTCATCTATGTTTCACCCCCAAACCTCACATGTTTTTCATTTACTTTTCAAACCCAACAAGGCAAGCAAAGTGATGGTGAGACAAAAGTTTGGTTCAGCAGCGAAGATGAAGGCAACGATGGTTGCACGGAAACGAATTTGCAAGCAGTGGTTGTTTGGGATCTTGGTGGATGAAACGTCGTCAGCTATGAACACCTCGTACAAAACACTGGGTTCATATATATACAAACAGATACATCTTCCATACCTGAACGAAATCCAATATCAGTGCGAGCTCAAGAACGAAGTATTGAAGAGAAATTAGATTGACAATCTTCGTCGAGGATTAGATTGACAAGCTGGAATATGGACTCCCACTCTCCATCGGGATGTAGAGTCATGAGTGTTAGCATTGAGGCTCACTAAGTGATTTGATGAAGACGACATTGTGATGAAGTCAACATGGATCAAATATCGCCAAGTGAATTGCTTGAAACCATCATGGAGCTTGATGTGAGTTTTGGTCTAGAACTTAGGTTGGGTGAGTGTGAGTGTGATTTTGGTTCAAAACCATGAGTTGCATGGGATATCACTCAAAGTAAGCTCTAAAATTTATTTTCTTAACAAATTATTAAGGTTTTCTAAAATGAGGATTAATAGATTTTGAAAATCATATTTCAAAGAGTAAATCAGTAAACTATTTTTCAGAAATCAACTTACTGGATTTTCTTCTAAGTCACAGAAAAGTCAATCGATTGAATGGTTGAAACAATCGATTGAGTTTTTGATAAATTTAAAAACCAATTTTCTTATATAAAGGGGATCACGTATTTTCATAAGTATCTAAGACATTTGGCTGATCAAATGTGATTTTCTAGGAAAGAAAAACGTGCGTACACTTTGAGAACTTGTGACATTCAATTTACTTCAAGAAAAACCTCAAGAATCTTAATCTTGGAGCTTTGCATTGAGTAGGTTTCGTGCAAATTCTTAGTTTTACACCAAAGCTAAGTCTTCTATGCTATTCTTCATCCATTTGTAATCTATTGTGTGTAGAAGTACTACTGTTTTCATTCTAATTTGATATCACTTGTATTGTGAGCAGTTTGGTTACAAATTACATGGGTTTTGTGATTTGCAATTGTGGTTTTGATACCCATATTGCATAGGGTTTGTAATTGGGTTTGTGCAGTAGGGTTTTTCATTATATTCACAACTGTTGTGGGGTGTGATAGGTTATGTGCTATGGGGTGCAGTGTTGTCTTGGGGAGAGCATGTGTATTGTGTTGTATTGAACTGATCTTGGTGATCTTTTTAGTGGAACTCTTTGCTTGTTGGCAAAGGACTGGACGTAACCCTTGAGAAAGGGTGAACCAGTATAAATCCAGGTGTTCTTGATCTCTCTTTTTCTCTTCTTGAATGCTTTATCATATTTGTTGTAGCACGCTCAATTTATTGTTCATCACGCTCAATTGATGTTCATTCTGCTGGTGTTATATTGTGTTCTCTGGAATTGTTTTTACATCTGTTTAATTGACTGTACCATTTCTTAATTCTATTTGAGTGTTACCTGTTAATTGATTTCATCTCTGAAAACTTGTTTTCTTGAAACAATTGTTTCTTCTTGTTCAGTCTATTATATCTGAATTATCTTGCTGTGTGATTGACTTTCAGTTAACTGTTACTACTGTTTATCTGAATTTCTAGGTAGTTCTGAACTGTGTTTCTATTCAATTGATTGTTTCCGCATTTGACTCTGATGTTTTTACTAATTTGTGTGTTCTAGTACATATATTGATTGTGTGTGCCAATTAACTGTCTCTTGACTGAACTGGTTAACACTCTGATTTTAGTTAATTGCTTATACTATTTATTTTTTCTGGCTATGACTTGACTATCTCTGAATTGTTTTAGTTCATGCACTGTATTCAACTGATTGTGTCTGTGTTAAGTAAATAGTTTCTTGCTGTTTTTAGATTTGTGTATTATTTCATATGATTGATTTTGATATTGGAATAGATTGATTATTTGTTGTACACTTCAAAATCACACTTTTAATTGTTTCAATAAAGATCTTTCATTCTAAACTTTAATACTTTCCATGTTTTGTGAAAATTTTTGAAAGTTCAATTTACTCCCTCTTGAACTCGGTCTAAACTTGTTTTTCAATGAGCGCCAGGGCGATGTAGGTGCCTTGTTTGTGGGTGATCCCATCGGTGCGGGCTCCGTTCTCCTTCAGGATTCTGGCAAGCTATCCAACGAAGGTGGACTTGCCGCCGAGTCTCAAGATGGCAGTGGCGACATTAGTGGAGGCGTCACCGAGGCCTTTAGGAAGCTTAAGAACGACTTCATATCTTTTCGTGCATGCATTCTAACAGCTCCTCATACTCTCTCACCACTTCCAACACCTCCGTTGGTACTTCCTTCATGTAACCATGCACTTCATACTTCTTGGAGGATACCTACTCGCGCCTTGCTTCCATAATATACTTTGGCTTTGTGATTTCTTTTGTGCTTATGTTCACTAGATGCTCGTCTAGATGCTTAATGTTTTTTTGAAACCAACAGTGGCTTGAACCAGAATTATAGCTACAGTGGTGTGCAAGTCACCACCTTTTCTTTCGAAGAGATTATGTGGTGTCGTACGGATACGAAACCTTAAACCTTCATATTCTTCATCGCTTATGGGCTTACCATCCTAATAAAATAGTATCTCATGTCCACTCGCATGCCTTTCTTAATATTAACAGTGATGAAATACCTCTCACTTACATATTTGACATTGAGATGTTGCTCACATACTTGCTTTTCTTGTTGGCAGGAATGCCAAGGTCCACATATTTCATGGGCGTGTTAGTGTCACAGAAAGCAATGGTTGGAAGGTTTCCAAGAGGAGCTTCCTTAATGGGTGATGATATGTTCTTGGATCCTTAAGTATAAAGAGGCGAGGGACTTCTATATGGATGAAGCGGCGTCATTTGGGGTGGCCATGATGAGCGTGTTTTGGGTTTATAAAGGTTATTTGCTATTGGAGTGAGTGTGAGAAACTACAGTGGTGAGTGTGAGAAACTTGAGGAAAAGACTCTGGTGGGTTTGGTTGACATTTGGTGGCGGCAATTGGAGTGGAAGGTGGTGGGATGTTGGGTAGCATCAATTTCTAGGTTTGGCGACAGGGAGGTGCAAAATGGTGGAAACTCGGTGCGAAGATGATGGCCTTGGTTTCCAAGGCTTTAACGGAATTGAACGAGTCATAGAGAAAGGAGGCAATGATTTTTGGTGTTGAGGGTTGAATTCGGTTTTTATTTTCTTTTTATTTTTTTAACTTTTTGCATTATTTATGGGTAATATTGATCATAAAGAAATCAAATAAGAATCAAGAAAATAAAAATAAAAAAGAAAAAAAGTTTATAAATTATACTATGCTAATGTTTCAAATTTTTGGAATCCATACCTAGATTTGATTGGATTTGATTTTTCAAAAGTGATTGTGTTTCCAATTGCTCTTTCTCTTCCCTATTGCTCTTTTCTTTTTAGTTTTTCTGTGAGTGTGTAAAATCACGCTATTTTTCTCGTTCAATATCTTCTCTCTTATTTTTCTCTCCTCTCTCTTTCTCTCTTTCTCTCTGTCTCTAATCTTTCTTTTTAAATGCTCTCTCTCTTTTCTCGTATTTTTTCTTTCTCTTTCCACTATTTTTTTTTTCTATTCCTTCCTCATTATTTCTGTGTCTCTAATCTTGTATCTCTAATCTCTCTTTTTGAATGCTCTCTCTTTCATCGTATGTTTTCTTTTTCTTTCTCCTATTTTTTTTTCTTTTCCTTCCTCAGTTTTTTTGTGTGTGAAACTGAGTGATGTGTGACTGATTTATAGTGTGTGAGTGAGTGCAGTTACCAGAGGATTACAAGAAGATGAGAAAACATAGGTGTGGATGAATGGGGAAGAAACGACTATTTTTTGCTTGTTATTTTAATTTTTATTTTGTTTTGTTTTGTAGGGATTTAAGAGTGAGGAAAATTTTTATTTTTTATTTTGTTTTGTTTTGTAGGGATTTAAGAGTGAGGAAAAATACGTAACTGAGGACTTGTTCTAAAACGACTATTTTATTATTATCTTCTTTTTCTTTTTTTATATTTATTTATTTATTGCTTTTAATTTTTATTTTTTTATCTTTTGTTTTATTTTTTATTATTTTTTAAAAAAACATAATGGATTAAGTTAAACCGTTTTTTTTATATCGTTTAGAAAAACCTAAACTAATAAAGTATTATTTTTTTAGTTTATAATATTTATTGAAAAAAATTTTCTTCATTTTTTATTTTATTTTTAATTTCAAACATATAGAGTATTGATAAAGAAATATCTCTCATATTCTTAAAGTTTAAGCAGATGTTTAGAGGAGTAGAAAAAAAAAAACAAGAGGTTTCCTTACAAAATAAAGGTAGGCTTCATAAAAAAAGAAAGGATGAAAATTTATCGTGTGTCACAAATGTAAGTAACTTAGACACCTCACAAATGTAAGAAACTTGGACAGTGTGGTTGAATATCCCAAGAGAAAGAGAAAGGTCAAGTTCAAGAAAAGTCTAATCTATAGACTCAAGGTTAGACAAATATGCTAACTTAGGAAGGTGATATTTTGATATCACTATTCATCTTTGACATCATTTAATATTAATATATATTATTATTTTATTTATATATAATATTTTATTAATAAAATACAATGTCAAATAGAAGTATAATATGAACAGTGGTATTAAACTAGTATTTTTCGCTAACTTATATGATGGTAGACGTAGAAATATTCTCTAATCCTATCTCTATTTTTGAAACTACACTAAATTCATCTTATTAATAGTTAGATTATAAAGATGAAAATGATTTTACTTATAAGGATATTCTGAATAGTTGGAATTCTATCTTCTTAAAACTTAAGCAAAGATTTAAAATATTGCTTTTAGAAAATGAAAAGCTCAATAAAATTAATAATTAATATTTATACACAAAACTAAAAATAGATGGATTATGGAAAGCAACATATTCATATCATATGTCAACAAGTCTGTTACTAAAAGTCATCATGATCAATAGCATGAATAATCTCCAATACATGCAAACGCACTCTTATGATATAGATTTCGTTCTAATATCTAATTAACTAGGATAAACTCAACATGAATTTCACATCTTTATCTACAAGCTAGGGGAATCAACAGCAAACTTCACTACAGATCCAAGTTCGTCCCAGTTATCGAATGAGAAGAAATCGTTCGCAGGTGGGTTACTCCAAAGGTTAGTAGATGGTACAGTTAGTTGAGGTTGGTGCTGTGCCATCGTAGAACACAACTGACTCGTCACATTAAACTGATTCCTTTTATCACTGTTTGTATAGTTGATGACGGGTTTCTGCTCATTGTGATAGTGGCCACCAAAGTTTATAAACGATTCTTGATTAGCACTGGCAAACTCCACATTGCTCGTTCTGGAGCTCTTGTCATAAAATGCATGGCGCTTAGCCGATACTTGTTTCAAGTCCGGCACGTGCTTCTTCTGTGACACATTTCTCTTGAAAATTCTACACAACGTCCAAATTTCCTGCATATTGTATGCAAACAGTTGAGGAATTATGCTAAGGCTAAGTGAAAATTAATAATGTATGAAACGAAAATTGTGAAAATTGGAAATTTTTTATAGTTTGTTTATACTAAGGTTAAGTGATCAAGAAATAATGTAGTGAAAAGTCTCCCTTATGTTATGTCCTATGCTATGTGTATTTTAACTTGTTAAGGAACTACTTCCTGCTCTCTTTCATTTATTTTGGCCTTGACGACTCGTATATGTACACTATAAATCAAATTCATAAGAGGTTAAAATAAAAAATTGAAGTAGACAAAACAATACTAATTTTGAGAAACACTGTAGGAACGAAATATTTTTATTTATTTATGCTAAGGTGAGAAATAATGTATTAAAAATAAGGGTTTACTCTTCTTTATAATATCTATATATAAATAAATAAAATTTCTTACAGCTTCTTGGGGAACATCTACATAATTCCTGGAGTTGGGAGGGTTTGTGTTGGTGTCTGTGTTAGAAGGAAGTCGAAACTCGTGCATCATCCAATCGGTTTTGGTGCCTTTGCCTGCACTGCCACGGTAGTAGACTAGTGTTTTTTTGAGTCCAATGCAGTCATTGCCTTCTCCTCCATGTGAGTACACTGGCTTGTCTATGCCAGTTGCTTTCCAGAACCCAGACCCAGTTACTCTGTTAGGCCTTATGCTATTCCTATACTTCCTCCCTCTTCTGCAGAAGAAGTACCCCTCCTTCTCTCCTCCACTGACACTGGTTTCTGCATACACACAAATGGTTGAAACATGGAGGTAATTAACATTGACAATAATGAAAAAAAAAAAAAATAAGGGTAGAAGAAAAAAAAAACGAAAGAAAGTTTCACTAGGCTAAAAAGTAGGTTGCTTCATTAGAATATTTGAAGTTTTGATCTAGTATTCTAATGATTCATAAAATTGTGTAGTCCTGTTGATTCTACCATGCTGTGTGTTGTTAGGTCTGAAATCGAGAGTATTCACTTTATAATTCTTCTTCCTACAGAAGTATGCCGAATATTTAATTTGGTTTATATATATAATATAAGAAACTCCAAGGAAAGCCTCAAAAGTTTATAATTATATCAGCTGAACAAGTGACTGCACAGGTGACCTTGATATATAGATATATATAACAGAAACCAAAATATAGTGCATGGAAGGGGATGTTATGTATAACGACTCAAATATCAGTGATTTGATTTACCCCCCAATGAATCATAGTTGATCCTCTTTATAGTGAGGCCTATAAGTAACACACACGTTTATGCTTACCTATCTTAATCGAACTGTATGCATGCAAGTGCGATCATACATACTTATAGGAGTTCTATTGATTATGTTTTATGACCAAGCGAAACGTAATTTTATGGTTATCATTATATCTCGTTGGAGTGTGTTTTCGATGAAAACCCTAGTCTTATTTCCTTGATATTAATTTACTTTTGTAAGAAAAATTTGTAGAACAATGAAGTTTCAGAGAAACGGAAGAAGATCAAGAAATTAAAAGGGTAGATACAATTTAGAGCACAAAACATACTTGGAAGATCCCAAGGATCGTATTTGTAAATATCAATCTGTTTGATAAGCTCGATGCTGATGGGTTTCTTGTCAAGCTTCCTTCGTAGATAGAAACTAACAAGCTCTTCATCTGTGGGGTGGAATCGAAATCCAGGAAGTGGAATTTCATCATCATCCACACACTCATGATGATCATCCTTGTTGAAATTTTCGTTCACACCCATCTTATCCTCTCTCTTTGTGTGTGTGGGTGAGTTTGTGTTGCTTTTAGCTGTGAATAAAAAGGGAGAAAAAAGAGTGGTGAAACAATTTCAATGAAGTGGAGAACCTTCTTTCCATTATTATAGTGTGAAGAGAGTCTAAGGATAAATGAAGAGGTTTTTCATGCAGGTCAAGTCATGAACTTTGACTTGTGCCCTCATTATGTTTTTGGTGGAGACTCATTCTATAGTTTAATTTAAAGTCACCATTTAAGACTTATAAATATTCTTAAATAATTGATAAATTATTTAATGCATAGAATGGATCTCTTCCGTTCAAATACTTTTCTTCCGTCTGTCATAGAAGCTGCCAATAATTGCTCCTATTTCGTGGGTTGAATCATAAATGACACAGACCCGTTTATGAATCATTTGGCCTCTAAGGTGACCATTCCACGCTCAAGAAAAGGATAATTATTATCATTATATTACTTTAATTATTTTCTGCTTCATTTGTTTTAATGTGGTTTTCCACGTGGTTTTGATAAACTTTAATGGTACTACTTATATTTATAAGGATGATTCTCATAATATGTAAGTATAAGATACAAATCAGTACTGAATTCATTATGTTTATTTTCTTCTTTTACGATTCTTTTTTGTTTCGAACGCAAATTAGGAATAATGTTGGTCAGTTTCTGTAACTATATTTTTTTTCTATTACTTATATTTATGTAAAAAAATACCATTAATTAATATCAATGAGAAATTCGACGGTAGAAGAGATCGACATATATATGACAATCATAATTTTAGAAAAAAATTATAAATCTAAACTAGACCACTATTATTAACTAAATTAGTCACTTTTTTATCTTGTTAAATTAGATGATTGAATCATATAAATATAAACGGAAGAAAACTTATTATTTATTATAATATTGTTTAGGGTTTATTGCACACAAAAAAATGAGACGTAGCTTTAACATTTTCCAAAATAAATAAAACAATCTCATTAATTTGCTTTTGTAATCCATCATTATGAAACTGGTGCAGTTATAATTCAGTTAAAGAAAATATCAAATTAGAAAATATTGTTGTCTCTTAAATTACAACGTTAACTATATTTTTTATGGATAGTAAAATTATTTTTAAATGATTTAGCTGATAATAAAGTCGACTTAGTTAACTCTAAGTAAATATTAATTATTTTTAATCGATGTTAATGAAGTCCACTTAATATTGAAAGCTAATAGAGTTGGTTAGCCAACTCTAAGATGACACTAATTATTTTAAACTATTTTTAATAAGTAAAAATATTTATATTAGTGTCACACGAATAGTAACTTAGTTGACGTTAACTAAAATAAATAAGGTTAATGTCAACTTAATTGAAATTAGTCTTATTTATTTATAGTATTTATATTTATTTAAGTTAATCTTGATTAAGTTGATACTAATTTTATTTATCTTATTATTTATTTAAGGTAGTATTGATTAAGCTGATAATAATATAATATATTCTTAATATTTATTTAAGTTAGTGTCAATTACGTCAATCAATACTATGGAATCATTAGATAGTTTTGTTGGTCTCGTTCAAGCATTAAACTATCTCACTAAAGCATTTGATAGTATCATATTTAACATCAATTAGACAGTCTATTAGTAGTATGTGTTTTGATGATAACAAAATCTTGTCTAAGTAATCATTTTTTTAAATAATGTTTTGAAAAAGTTGTAGAAAAAATTAGATAATTTGTGCAAGATCAGGCTGTCAAAATTTGTAGGATATGGTCAAATTTAGACTAGAAGGCCAGAGTCATACTAGATAGTTAAGCTACTCAAAGACATAATAGACGATCTTAAGGTAAGCATCTAATGCCAAGGATTGGGAATGTAGACGGTCAAAGTAGACAGTCTCAACGTTTATTGGAATGCTTCATGTTAGAGGTTCTCATATTAGATTTTAATTAAATTTAATGTTGAAGATAAAATAAAGTTTTAAAGAAAGGATTATTTATAAATAAACTTAATTGGATTTTCATTGAAAGATAAAACATGTTTTGTGAATAAAAAGTGTAAAAACAAAAGATTATTATATTTCCTTAAATAAACCTTCTAATTTAATTTTTACTGTGGATTACTTATTATCTGTTGCGAATCGAGCTTGTAGGCTCTATTCAATCCTCCCCTTTTGGAGCCTGCTGCACCTTCAGACACTAATATAATACATCTTTAATATTAATTTAAGTTATCATCAATTATTTGAAGTTAATTTATATGATATGAATCTATGTGCCTTCATGATAACAAATAAGAATAGTAGATTATTTTAATCCCAAGACCCATACTAAAGATGACATATGTCCTTACTCATAATTTTCCTCTCTTACTATCTATATAAATATCTTCACATTCATCTCCTTAATTCACACGTATTTCCTTTAGACACAATCATCTCCTTCATCCACACTCACCTCCTTCAACCACACACATTTTCTTCACTCACATCTTTTTCATCCACTAGTTCAATTTTTTTAACCACTTTCCTATTGCATAATGATAACAACAATGATGAACCAATTAGTAATTAATATGTTTTGGACCATTTTTCTGTATTTAGGCTAATTGGGTTTTATTTAAATGTTTGATTCAATTGGATGTAATTTTTGGAATTTTTTCCAAACTTGAGTATGTTTCTCATTTTGTCCCTAACTTTTGCTATGGACCTCAGATTAACTTAATCTTTTATGTCGTTTTGCGTGTAACTCAAACATCCATACATGTTATTAGAGGCTTCAAGATCAAATTCGGACGAAAAAGTGAACAAAATCAGTCTTGAAGTTGGCAAACAAAATCTGGACAGTATTTTGAGCGAAAATTATTAATGTTGGATCAAACTAGGGCAACATAAAATGGGTCTGGGCCTTAGGTCATGCAAAAGAATTAGGGTTGGATCAAACTAGGGCAACATAAAATGGGTCTGGGCCTTAGTTCGTGCAAAAGAATTAGGGTGAGGGTTCTTCTTTGGTAGGATAGATTGTAAAGGAGGTGAGGCGGAAATACATTTTTATGATATTTTGACGGGCAGATGCACTGCACATTTTTTTAGGAATACAATTCGTTCATCTTTCTTTTGTTCATGTTTGCATTTTCTTCTTCTCTCAATTCGTGTTCTTTGTGCTTCAATTTGGGGATACCAACCATGATGATGAGTGACTAAGCTCTTTGTTCAATCTAGTTCCTGGAGGTTCTCCTGTTTCCGTTATTTCTTTTCTCAAATTACATGTACACTTGTTGTTTTAATTTGATTATTAGATTTAATAGTTGGATTACTCGTGTAATTGAATCAATACAGTCCGATTGGAATGTCTTGTGGAATTTTCTTATTGGAATCAAGTCAAATCGACAATGTTGCTCACGATGCGATTGTATTGGTTCGGCACACTAGGTGTTCGATTAAATGCTTCACAATTGTGGATTATTCGGTATGTTAAATAGATGCATGGATTCTGGTCTATTTAACCCACGGATGTAAATTGGATTGTGTGAAGGAGCCGGTGAGGGATTTGGGGGAACCGAAGGAAGACTTGGTTGATTTTTCGTTATTTGAATTCTTCTATTTTGTTTCATTTTCATTTTTTTTATTGAATTTAAATAATTTGTTAAAACCTCCTACATTTTAAGAGAACTTTTGAGTGGTCCTTGTAAAGAATGACCTAGGTTAGTTATACTGCAAATTTAGGCTCCAAGTTTAATTCGAGGTATGTTCAACAGCGTGAATCACCAACTACACCTTCAGACACTAATATAATATATCTTTGATATCTATTTAAGTTATCATAGACTAGTTGAAGTTAATTTATATCTTATGAATCCGTGTGCCTTTATGATAGCAAATAGGAATCGTAGATTATTTTTTATCCAAAGACATACTTAAAGATGACAAATGTCCTTGATCATAATTTTCCTCTCTCACTATCTATATAAATATTTTCACATTCATCTCCTTCATTCACACACTTTTCCTTCACCCACAATCATCTCTTTCATCCTCATCTTCTTCATCCACACTCATCTCCTTCATCCACAGACACCTCCTTCACTCACATTTGTCTTTTTCATCAACACTCATCTCCTTCATTGATTACTTTAATTTTTTACGTTTCTTTTTTATTTTATTGAAGATTGGGTCTTGTATTAAAAACCTTTTCAAATTATTACCCTTAGCATTGATCAAATCAATGGAAATTAAATAATTTAAAAAAAAATACATTAGCATTAACTTGACTAGCATCGAACTGCTTTAACTAAAAATTAATTTAAAATTTTCATATATTGGAGAAACATAAGAGAGAGTGTAACATCCCATATTTTTCACATAATAGGAACTCTATGGCATAGAAATTATATAATAAGCCTAAATATAAATCTCCGTAATTCGTCAGGGTATTTCAAAATATACTTCTTTACATGATATTTAATAAAAATATCTTCATACAAGCACTAAATAAAATTAAATTAAATAAACTAAAAGTTCTCCATAAGCTCAATGTGGAGACACACTACCTGCCAAATCCTCTGCTCATGTGTAACACACGATCATTGTAGATTTAAAAATAAAACAAACACCACACAAAAGTAAAGGTAAGCTAGAGTTTAAAAAAAAGGTATATTCATAAATTAAACTCCTATCTCAAGCAAACTACAAGCATCAGACTTTCATGATTCATCTCATACATTACATTGTCATTATCACATATCTACAATAACTCATATGATACATATATTGACTCACATACAAAGACATTTGACTCTCTACTTCCAAAAGACTTGTGCATTGAGTTAGACTTAGAGGATAGTACCTGTCAGATGACCCTTTCAACTATGAATCCATACAGTCCCAAATGAACAGAACCTCGTTTGACAGGATAAATCCATATATTTGTCTTGGCTAGCTCTTTCAAATTGCAGTTTCAGTTAAATGGACCTCCTTCAACTCTCACCACCTAGTACCCTTCATCAATGTAATTCTAAGATACCAGTGGAGTCAGGATACCTCATTCTCGACAAATTCTCAAACAATGCACATTCTAACAATCTCAACACGAGTATCTTCTTTCTTGAAGATACTATGTGTCGATCACCATTCTATATCATTCACAAAGATTTATACCACATCGTATGATACATAAACATTCATTTAATTTAATTCAAATTCATCGAATTCATACTTAATAAAACAAGTAATTACAATATCTACTAAAAACATTGAAACTAGCTTCCCTTACTTGTATAAAGTAGAGATCCTCGAAGGAGTTCCAAAAAGATAAAATTACGGGCAACCTAATCTGCAACAAGAACTTTCTGATCAATGATCAAACTACACTATTAGAACAGTGGACCAATAGAGACTCATTATGATACCTCAGAGGATATAGGAAAAATACCCCTATCAAGAATGAAATTGAACTAAAATTGACTCTGAAAAGATTAGAAGAAAATAAACTTACTTTATTCAAGAATCTAATTGGACACTCTTACTCTACTTGACATTAGGAATCTAAGGGTGGTCTCTGATCGTCAGTCTGATAAGGAAGGAAGATGGAGTTTTAGAGCGAAGACAGAGAAAAGAGGAAAAATTGCTTTTGAGAGAGATGGTGTTTTTATAAAAATGAAACCTAAATATTGATTTTCCTATTTATATAAACTTTTCTCCTTTTAAAAAATATTTAGGTGTTATCTTATTTATATTTAAAGCTAAATTATAGTTTCTATTACATTTATATTCTAAACTGAAATGGTCATATCACCTAATTAACTGTAGGGACTCAATTGAAAAATACAAACATTTTGGGGCTCAATGAGCTTCAAAAAAACAAGTTTGTGTCACGGGTTGTTGGGTTAAACGAGTCAGCTCAATTTAAAATGCCCACACTCACGCGCGCGCACACACACACACACACAACTTGTATAAATTGTATAGAGTAGTGTAGAATTTATTTGGGCCTTGTATTTTGGGTCAAGGTACTAGAGGATTTTAAATTTTGGGTCTTGTATTTGGGTCAAAGAGTAGAATAGGTTGTCTTGATTTTTTTAGCCTTGTATTTGGGTCAATCCCTAACCCTAAGAGAGAGGGGGAGAGAGTTAGAGCCTAGGGTGTGAGCTAGGGCTAAGTTGGCACCTACACATGCTTCACGTACTCCTTGCCACATGTCACCTTGCCAATGGAGAGGATCCTCTCCAGTCATGGTTTGACATGCGTCATTCTCTAATTAGAGATTTTTTAAGAAGCTTGTCATACAAGCTAGGGTTAGGGTTAGAGTTAGTCTTTATGTTTTCCTATAAATAGAGGTGCTCATCTGATAGAAGGCTCCTTGATGTGTTTTTCTTCTTGCGGTTTCTACAAGTTGATGAAGCTTGGAAGAGAAGCTTGGTATCGAATCAAATGGAAGAAATGAGCTCTTCTTGGAAGCGGAAGCAAGAACAAATGTGAACAAGTGAATGGAAGCTATGAAAGATGAAGGCAAAGAGAAGCTACAATGGAGCTTCAATGGAATTAATAGATCAATGGATGAAGGAAAGTATAAAGGAGGTTGGGCCAACTTTCAATGGTTCTTCAAGATCTTCTTGGAGAAGAGACTCAAAGGGGAAACTTGAGACAATGAGTTGAATTCAATTTGGAAGCATATCATTATCAAAATCAAGTTGTAAATACATGAGCCCTATGCATCTATTTATAGAACAAGAAGCTTCCCATGCAAGCCGTATCAAGGGTAGCGTGCTAAACTAGGAGAAACCCTAGCTTGCATCACACGCTAGGGTTAGGGTTACTTAGCTTGTGCAGCAAGCCTCATAAACCTTAAGCTATCCCCCTTTTCGTCCAATGAAGAGGCACTATGTGTCCTCATTACCTAACCTTAACCCAGGTGTCTTTCTAACCCTAAGGCATCTAGGGTTTATTTTTACAAAGAAGAAATTTCCTACACTATTTACAATTTTAGAAATGATTCTCAAAACTTAGAGTTGTCAGCATCTTGATCTATGTAGGTGATTTTGACTCCTCCTGAGCTTCAAGGTATCTGGCCATGGACCTTGTGATTAGGCCTTGCTTGGGCCTTTTTCCATCTTTTCCTTTTGTAAAATAACTTTGATGAATATATTGAATTGCTGTCAAAATATTTTCAACACATCTACTCTTGTCAAGGTTCTCTCTAGATGAGTCTTACACAAGACCTTTTGAAGACTATCTCCTAAGTGTTGGCTTAACCTCACTTTGAAAAATTCACCTCCAAACCTCCATCTCATACAGCAAGAATAACAATTTTTCCGCTGCATCAACTCCAATTCACGTTCAAACATCAAATGCTCTAAGAAGAATCACATTGAAGCATGCAATTGAAACTAGAATTGCATCACACACACACATACACACACACACACACACACACACACACACACACATATATATATATATATATATATATATATATATATATATATATATATATATATATATATATATAGTTGTAAATATATAAAGAATCCATGAATTAAGATATTTTTATTTTGAGAGAAAATAGAGGGGAAGGAGAGGTGGACAGGAGAATGGGAAACCTTAGACCAAATATATTTCTCTACCCCATTTTTTGTATTGAGTTGTTGGGTTATGTTAGGATATTTTTTTTCCTTAATTCTATTATCGTTAGGTTTGTGAGTTGGGTTCGATTTTGATCCATACCATTGTACTACTTTTAGCTTAATCTAGCTAGATCTTGTGGTAGATCGGGTTAGCTAACGTGCTTTAGCCCACTTTAACAACTTTAGTATTTCCAACATTTTGTTATTTATTTTCCAATTTGGCTTACATGACGCATGTATGCCATGTGTCCATGCATTTGCATGTGTGCGTATTAGTAATCTTATTGCTTCTATTAAAAATTCAATTATAAAAAACAACTTAGTAATTACTTAACAATGTATGTTATATCAATTCAACATAACATAGCTTAACACTTCAACCATGTTTATCTTTTGTTTATACCTTTATTTTTAGATGCTGAAATACCTATGCAATAACATCTTCATTGAATAAAGTATGATCTAATAACTTAATATTCATTTTTATTTTCACATAAAGAACTCTCCAAGAGATGACAAAAATAATGCTTTGTGAAAACTCTAATCTAAAACACTTATAGCAGAGGTAGTGAACACTACTTGCTATGTACACACAAAATACTTATAAGACCCATGCTAGAAAAACTCCTTATAAATTATGGAGGAATACAAAACCTAATATAAGTTATTTTCATGCTTTTGATTGTACCTGTATTAACCTTAACACTAAGGATCAAATTGGAAAGTTTGATTCCAATGTTGACATAGGTATATTTCTTGGTTACTTTGAAAGACCAAAGGTATATAGAGTTTAAAACTCACATACCACGGTTGTAGAAGAAACCATAAATATTAGAACTAACAAGTTTGCTCAAATTGATAGCAGATTATCAAATATTGAAAATGGTATTACTGATTTGTAAATAAGCAAACCAAAGGAAATAAAAATAAACAAACATTCATTTGCTGACACAATTAAAGGGGTTAAACATAAATAAAATATCAGACAAAGTTGCGGCTTCGGAAAAAGCTACAACATTAGACGAAGGCCCATTTGAACCTCATTACTCAAGTTAGACAACTCAAAAGGAGTGAAGATGCATTCATCTCACCCCTCAAGTTAGATTATGGTAGAAAGTAATAATGGTGTGAGAATCAAATCTTCATTCAAAATTGAAGTTTTTATGGCTATGGTGTCTCAAATCAAGCCTAAAAGTATAAACGAATCCTTATCAAATGAAGACTGGATTCTAGCCGGAGGAAGAACAAAATCAGTTTACTTGAAATGACGTATGATTTTTGATGCCTCATCCGTCTGATCAAAGTGTGATAGGTACAAGATGGGTGTTTAGAATCAAGTTGGATGATCATAAATAGTAAAAAATGAAGTTAGATTAGTAGCATAGGGCTACAATCAGACGACTTTACTAAAATGTTTGCTTCATTTGAGCATTTTGAGGAAATAAGGATTTCATTAGCCTTTGCTTGCTTTTCTTAATGGCTTTATAGAAGACAAAGTTTTTTGTTAAGCAAATTATGATTTTGAAGATGCCTCTAAACCAAATCATGTGTTTAAACTAAAGAAGGCTCTGTATGATCTTAAGCAAACTCCTAAAGCTTGGTATGACAACCTTGGTATGACAACCTAAGCATTTTAAAATTGGCTTTGAAAGAGGAAATGTTGAAACAACCTAAGTTAGAAAAGAGCACAACAAAGTTTTCCATATTTTACAAATTTATGTAGACAATATAATTTTCACGGCTACTAATGAATTCCTCTACGAGGATTCTTCTAAGTTAATTTAGGAAGCATATGATGGTAGAGTTCAAGTTCTTCTAAGAGTTTATATCAAAGGGAAAAAGATATCATCATACACCAATAGAAGTACATTAATATGAAATACCAAAAAAAGAGGGTTAAATTTTAATTTAATTCATTTTAAAAAAATTTCACAAATATCATTTGATCAATAATGCTAAGAAAATGATTTGGTTTGTAAGACAATTAAAGCAAAAAAATCTTTCATTTGATTGGTAGTCTCACATAATTAGTTTAAAGTTTCTATGTTTTGTTTTGTTTAATTTTTTGATAGGAGTTTTCTTTGTATTTTCTTGGCACAAGTTTTCGCCTAATTCATGTTTGTTTGTTTGTTTTTTTTTCTTTAATGATATGTTCATATATGATGGTATATAATTCTTGAAATATAGAATGTCAATATGACTGAGATGTTAGATTTGGTAGTGATGTCTAGTATAAATTTTTTAATATATATATTAATTAGTTTGTGATTGAATAATAATAATAATAATAATAATAATAATAATAATAATAATAATAATAATAATAATAATAATAATAATAATAATAATAATAATAATAATATAAAACTATTTTACGTCATTACTGCGTAATCAATTTTCACAAACTTATAACACTATTTCGTAACTTTTATATTATTTTAATCAAAATTAAGTCTTACGTAAATAATTATGTAATTAAAGAATTACCCGAGAACATTATCGTAGTGTATATAGCTAAGTATGGTCCCGTTTGAAAAAGCTGTTACGTACTCAATATAGAAGGTCATACCTACGACCGTTGACAAAGCGAAAGCAGAAATTAATTAGAGATGTTGATAAATTCTGAGTATAACTAAAAAATTTCAGTAGATTTGGACTTTGAAAAGTGTGGTATTACTCTCAAACCAAAGGCACGAAGGTTGAAAATTCTTTGTTTGTGTCTGCGATACCAATTTACCTATTCAATCCATTCGCACATTACAGGCACAGCTTAGAAGGAAGTCACAAAGGGAAGAGATAGCAACCATACATGTCATTATTTGCGTGGGACCTCTTTCCTATTGCACCACAATCTCTTTCAACCCTTGTCACCCTTCATTGAACAAAGAGAGAGTTGAATTTTTAATTTTCGTTCCATTATTATTCTTTTAAAAAGTTAAGTTTAGTTAATAAGCAGCAGTATGTTTTCTTGTGCGACGAGTTATTTTTCAAATAATTTTTATATGGTAGAATATATGATAAAATTATGTTTTATTTAATCTATAAACTTTTATTTTTATGAATAACAAATAAAAAAATGAAAAGTATAAATTCATGATTTTTTTTTTATCTCTTTAAGTCAAACTGGTAATTATAATTTAGTTTTCTTAGAAGAAAAATATATATCACATTAAAATATACGTTATATTTAAATGTGAATATTTTTATATATAATAATATGTTATTTTTATTATACTTACAATTTATTATAATTCTGTATTAATTCTAATTTCATTTTGTATTAATATAATACTATCTAATATTGGTACATAAACCTAAATATTTTATATACAATATTGAATTATTACTTTTATTGAATAAAATTTTAATAACCTATATTTATGTATAATTTTTAATGATTTCTTTTATAAGTTTTCATCAATTAAAATATTATTTTTCTATTATTAAAATTTATATAAGAAAAGAAAATTTTAAATGTAAGCAAAAACTAGTATCTGACTATAGGAATCTAAATATGCTGGTTAGCCTGATAAGTACCTTGCTAATATGAACTTATTTTTAAAACAGACAGAAAAATATATAGAATTTTTAATTGATCTGTTTAGCCTTTACAGATTTTATTCATGTACTCGTAGTTAAACTGTTATTTGTTTAACTTAATTTAATTACTTTTAATACTAAAACAAAAGTACAAACTACATCAAACAAGGATTTAAACGTTATTAAAAATGCCTAGATGATGAGACCAAAAATATCATCAATTTTTTAATATTTAAAAAACTAAAATGTTATTATTATTATTATTATTAACCATTAATTATTGAAAAAAAATTAAATATTGTGATATTTTGTATTTAAATAATTTTAATGTTTGTATGTTTTACTTTTTATATATTTTATTTCAATAATATAAAAAAACATACAATTTTATAAAAAATTGTCTTTTGTTTAAATTTTAAGGGTCCAGGATTGGTATGTTTGTTTGCAAGTTTTCCGGACTTAAAAATGTGAATGAAGAAAAGAAAGTGGAGAAAGTTAATATTCAGTTTACATTTGGATTCAAGACATTAAGCAAAAATGCTGTAGTGGAAATGAAAGTGAATGGGGAATGTCCCCTATGCTGTGTGAAGAGAAGAAATACATGTTGCAAGGACAGTTTTACCCTTTTGATGTATGAAGTCATAGAAATTAAAATGGTGCAAAAGTTAATGTCCTATTTCCATGTGTACAACTATTAAATAGTTGATAAGTAAAGAGGTGCATAATCTATTTTAGACATAGCAGATTATCTCTCATAGCATAATGTTATGCCTAGATGCATATAGGATGTTGAAGAAAATATTCTCTTATTCATATTAGTATTTTGCTCCAATAATTTATTTAGAATCGCTGGAATAGGATTTTTAGAATATGATTAGATGGGTTTGTTTAGAATCACTGGAATAGGATTTCTAGAACCTGATTAGATGGGTTGAGAGAGAGTAGGTGGGTGATTATTTTGTAGGTACATCCACTTAGGATGCGAGGATGAAACTTACAAGCAAATATTTTATTTATTGTTGACTGTTCAAAAAATATATTTATGATTAATTCAATTTTATTATTTAATTGCATCTCCTCATTACAATTGTATTTCATAAAATTGTATTTCTTAAGGACATGCCTTAGTGGTAAAGAAGTATTGTATTTCGTTGTTGATTTTCTTTAATCACTCTTCGTAATTTGATATTAGTGATTTTTATTTTTTAAATCATGATGCGTAATATGATATTGGTGATTTTTATTTTTTTCCTTATAAAATGAATAATAACAAAATAAATTAAAGTTATATAGATATATAAAATTACATTAAAAAATTAAATATGCTTTAAATTAATCTATTCTTATGAAATGTTATCAACAAAATAAATTTCAATATTATTTTCAATTTTATAAATTAATTATTTAACAATTAATCGTTTTTAAATTTTAATTAATACAAATTTTATATTAAAATTAAATAAAAGTTTCGCAGCTCACTTTTTCACGATTCAAATAATTTTGCTTCCCGTATTTCTATATTTGATTTTATATTTGATTATAACAGTTAAAAGCTCTCTTAGAAAATAATATAATAATAAATTTGGTGTTTGATGTCTGGGGTATTAACTTAATGGCAAGGCCATTGTGCCAACAATCAATAGGCATAACACATAGACAAAAAGAATAGAAAGTGACTCAAATAAACCTCACACAGGGTATGTATGTTATATTTGAATCAACCTCTCAAACCTCATAATTAACTTGATTAGTAGAGAAAAAACAAAGGATTTCAGTCCATAAAGTATCAAGCAACTCATATCCAAGAGTGAAGTATGTGTCTAATGCCTATATAAAGTACAGGAAACCAGAGAAACATGCAAAACTGTAAAAAAAAAAAAACCCTAAAACAACATTTAAACTAGTCTCCCCCTACACTTAAAGTACACAGTGTCCTAATGTGTTGCAAGCAAAAGTTCATAACAATCAAATCACCAATATGATTAGACACGTGCAATAAAAGTAAGGAAGGAGAAGGAAAAAAAACACCATAAGTCATGGCGGAAGATGGGAGAGAAGTGGGATCAAGCAGAGAGATCTCCTCCACGACTGTATCCAATAGAGAGGGATTATTGAGGAATGACTTTAGTTGGTGCCTATTGACCTTGAACCTCTTGCTTGTGGACTCACTTTTGATTGCAATAAGGATAAATGTTAGTAACAACAAAAGGTCCAATGCATTTAGAACAAAACTTACCACCCATGAGTCTGAACCTAGAATTATAGAATAAAACTTGTTGCCTGACCAAGAAGTCTTTCCTAGCTATCAAGCTGTCATGGAACTTCTTGGTTTTCTCCTTGTAGAACTTAAAGTTCCCATAGGCTTCCAGACGGATCTCATCCAATTCATTGAGTTGCAACTTTCTTTCCTCTTCAGCCTAATCAATAGAGAAGTTGCAAGTCTTCACAGCCCAGTATGCTCTATACTCTATCTGCACAGGTAAATGACATGCCTTTCCAAAGACAACCCGATAAGGAGACATCCCTATGGGTGCTTTGTAGGCAATCCTATGCGCCCAAAGAGCATCATCCAGTCTGTCACCCCAATGCTTTCTATTCGGCTACATAATCTTCTCTAAGATTCTCTTAATCTCCTGTTTGAAATTTTAGCCTGCCCGTTTGTTTAGGGGTGGTATGGTGTAGAGACTCTATGCACAACCCCATACTTCTTGAGTAAAGCTTGCATGGATCTGTTGTAAAAATGGGTGCCTTGATCACTAACAATCGCTCTGGGTACTCCAAACCTTTAAAATATATTAGATCTAACAAAATCTACAATAATCTGAGCATCATTAGTTCTGGTGGCTTTGGCTTCTACCCATTTCGAAACATAATCAACAGCTAAGAGAATGTAATTAAAACCGAAAGAGATAGGAAAATGACCCATGAAATCAATACTCGAGACATCAAACACCTCACAGAACAACATGGGTTGTTGTGACATCTGTTGTCTCCACGTGAGGGATCTTCCTACTCTTTGACACTGCTCACAAGTGCTACAAATCTTCCATACATCTTTGAAGATGGTGGGCCAGTAAAAAACCACAGTCAAGCACCTTGCAAGCACTCCTCTATATGCCTAGATGGTCGTCTGGTGCGGAAGAATGACAAAATTGTTAGACCGAATTAATCTCATGATATGGAATGCATCGCCTGACTACCTGATCACTGCACGACTTCCACAAATAGGGGTCATCCCAAATATAATGCTTAGCATCACTCTTAATTTTATCAATCTGAGCTCTAGGTGCTAAAGGAGGAAAGACAGAAGCAACTAGAAAATTTACAATATTCGCAAATCAAGGGGTGAGGTAAGAAACAGAAACAGTTAACAACTTTCATCCGAAAAATCATCCCGGATGGCCAATAGATCTGCATCCTCAACTCTCTCAATCTTGCTGAGATGGTCTGCTACCAAACTCTGTGCTCCACTCCTGTCATGGATGTCAAAGTCAAACTCCTGGTGCCATAACATCCGTCTTATCAGTTAAGGCTTTGACTCGGCTTTTTTCAACGGATACTTCAGAGCTGCATGATCTGTAAACACAGTAACACGAGAGCTAAGCAAATATGATTTAAATTTATCAAGAGCAAAAACAATAGCTAAAAGCTCTTTCTCTGTGGTGGTGGAGTTTGCTTGGGCAGCATCTAAAGTCCTGGAAGCATAATATATCACTAGAGGTAGCTTATTAATTCTTTGTGCTAGGACAGCTCCGAGTGCATAATTTGAAGCATCATTTATCAGCTCGAAGGGGACTGTCCATCCGGTGCCTGAATGATAGGAGTAGTTGTTAATGCTTTCTTTAGATAGTCAAAAGCCTATTTACACCCATCATCAAAAACAAAATCCACATCTTTTTGAAACAAGTTGGACAGTGGAAGGGTCTTCTTGGTGAAATCTCTAATGAAGCACTAGTAGAAACCTACATGGCCAAGAAAAGAACGAAGCTCTCGCACACAAGAGGGGTAATGTAACTGTGAAATAATAAATATTTTTGAAGGGTCTACCTCTATGCATTCCCTAAAGATAATATGCCTTAAAACTATACCCTATTGTACCATGAAATGACATTTCTCAGAATTAAGAACAATATTAGTTTCAACTCATTTGTTAAGCACTCTATCCAAATTATCCAAGCATGTATCAAAAGAGGATCCATAAACAGTAAAATCATCCATAAACACCTCTATGCAATTTTCAAGAAAATCAATAAAAATGCTAAGCATGCACCGTTGAAAGGTACCAAAGGCGTTACATAAGCCAAAGGGCATCCTCATATAGGCAAAAGTACCAAAGGGGTAGATGAATGTTTTTTTTTTCTTGATCCTCAAGAGCAATATGGATTTGAAATAACCAGAAAAACCATCAAGAAAATAATAATGAGATTTACCTACCAAACGCTCAAGCATCTGATCAATGAGAGGCAATGGAAAATGATCTTTCCATGTTGCTATATTCAGCCACTGGTAGTCAATGCAGACTCTCCAACTGTTTTGCACTCTAGTTAGGATAAGCTCATCCTTCTCATTCTTTACAACAGTGATATTCTATGCATGCAAGTGGATGAACTGATACCAGGAATGTCTGTCAAGGTCCTGCCAATGGCTTTTTTATGCTTTCTCAACACTTGCAACAACTTCTCTTCTTGAACAGTCTCAAGAGAAGTGGAAATGATCACTAACAGTTTCTAATCATCCTCCAAGTAAGCATACTTGAGGTTTTCTGGTAGAGGTTTTAGTTTTGTAATAGTGATGGTTGAACATCAGAAAGAACCACAGAGGGGAGAAGAATGGGTTTCACAACTTGTACTTCAACCTGCAAGTCAGATTCATGTGTACTTCCAGCAACATGGTTAGTGCATTCTAACTCTATAAAATCAATATCAAGAGGTACAACTCCCAAAGTCTCATCTAAAGTATCAGAAGTACTCTCAGAACAAAAATCAAGTTCATGATCAAATTCAGTGCATGAGGACAGACAAGCATGAAAATAAGATAAAAAATAATGTTTCTTATGATGGAAAGAATGAGAATCAAGAATATATTCATCAACAATATCATCAATAAGAGAGGGGGAAGAATGGGTTTCACAATTTGTACCTCAACCTGCAAGTCAGATTCATGTGTACTTCCTGCAACATGGTTAGCGCATTCTGACTATAAAATCAATATCAAGAGGTACAACACCCAAAGTCTCATCTAAAGTATCAGAAATACTCTCAGAACAAAAATCAAGTTCATGATCAAATTCAGTGCATGAGGACAGACAAGCATGAAAATCAAATAAAAATAATGTTTCTTATCATGGAAAGAATCAGAATCAAGAATATATTCATCAACAATATCATCAATAAGCTCAGCACAGAAAACAAAATGGTCTTCAGATGGATGTTTCATGGCATCAAGAATGTTAAAATGGGCAACAATATCACCAAATTCCATAGATAGGGTACCAGCATAAACATCAATCTTAATTCGGGCTGTTTTCAAAAATGGTTTGCCTAAAATGATTGGGACATATCCATGGGAAAACCCCTCCTCCATATCAAGAACATAAAAATCAGCAGGAAAGATAAGTTTACCAACCCCGAACCAAGACATCCTCAATGAGACCTGTAGGGTAGGTAACACTTATATTTGCCAACTGTATCACCACGCTCGTAGGTTTCATAGGTCCAAGAGACAAAGATTTGTAAATAGACAATGACATGACATTAATTGAAGTACCCAAATCAAACATGGCATTTTTAAATTTGCTATTTCTATTAACACAAGGTATACAAAAAGTACCTGGGTCTTTACATTTCTCTGGAATATGAGGAACAAATTTACCTATCAATACAGATCAGTTTCTGTCCATGCTGATCTGCTCATGACCTTTCATCTTCCTCTTGTGTGTGCACAACTCCTTCAAGAATTTTGCATATTTGGAAATCTGTTTGATGGCATCAAGCAAAGGTATGTTCACCTCTACTTTCCAAAAGGTATACAAGATCTCCTTATCCACCTCTTCCATCTTTTTGCTTGGAATTAATTTGGGAGGAAATGGAAGAGGCATGGGAGATTGCTGCAAGTCATCACTGGCAAAAGGTGCACTGAAAGAAGATTCACCATTTCCATCTACATGCTCATCTCCCTGTTTTCTCAAAGGCATGTTTCTCTTTGTTATCACAAGGTTATCCTCCTTCTCAAGTTTAGGTGCATGTGCAAGTATTGAAGTTGGGACATCAATCTGTTTACCTGATCTCAATGTGATGGCACTGACATTCTTGGGATTCTGCACAGTTTGAGAAGGTAATCTATCTGAATTTTGTGACTGCTTCTGGTTAAGTTGAGTGGCCATCTATCCCATCTGATTTGTTAAACTTTGAATGGAAGCTCTTGTCTCTCGCTGGAATTGCATGTTTTGAAGACTCATCTGCTTAACTAATTCCTCAAATGAAGGTTCAGAAGTAGAAGGTTGAGGAGATCAACCATTGTAAAACCCAAGTCATCAACATGCACTCCTGTGTTACTATCAACCCATTTACACTTAAATATCGAAACTCTAAATTTGACATAGTCAACTTCCCAAATTTCTTCAATTACTACAAAGCAACTTATTGTAGCCATCACAGGAGTGTTATCTTTTGAACTAGCAAAGTGCATTAACTCTATCTCAAGGGTAACACCGCTACTCTGCATTGTACTTTCCTGATCCTCAGTGTTTGTATAAAAAGAGAGCTTATTAATATCATATTCAGACCATGTTATGACATCAAAGTTAGGTCCTCGTGCTAACCATTTCAACTCATAATATCATAATCCTTTTCACAAATTTTCTCTTTAAACCAGTTCAAAAACATCTTGTTATGTTCATTCGACAACCACTTCTCATTTGCACATGGGTTCATTGATTTCAACAACATTTTGTGTTTATCTAAGTAAGGAAGAAAATCATCAGTATTGTTCAAGATATACAAGTGTACATGGAGTACTTGTTGTTGATCTTTTCGAACTACCCTCACACCTCGTGTGTCTTTGCCTTCGTGCCTTCCTTCATACCGGGACCTTGGGACGCCTATAGCATCTAATTTTGACATATAAGTGATACAAAACTCTATTGTTTCCTCAACAATATATCTCTCAACAATAGGTGCTTCAGGTTGATATAAATTCTTCACATGCCCTTTGAATATTTTTATGCATCGCTCAATTGGGTACATCCATCGTAAAAGCACAAGACCACATAGTCTAATTTCTGTCACTAGATGAACAATTAAATGGACCATGATATAAAAAAAGAAGAAGAGGGAAAATACATTTCTAGTTGACACAAGATAATGACAACTTCATTTTCTAATTCATCCAACCTAGTAGGATCAACTACTGTCCTACAAACAGTGTTGAAGAATAGACAAAGATGACTGATGACTTGTCTAACATTTTTTGGTAGAATACGAATAGCCACTAGGAGAAGGTTTTGCATTAGAACATGACAATTATGAGATTTTAAGCCCATAAGTTTCAAATATTCCATTGAGACGAGGCTTTTGATATTTGAAGAGTATACTTGTGGTACTTTAATTCTTCGCAAACACTCACAAAAACTATCTTTTCAAATTTTGGCAAAGTATGACATACTAGTGGCAAGTATGTTTGTTTACCATGAGATTGTGGTTGTAACTCCAATCGAACACCCATCTCAACTAGATTTTTGTGAACATTCATTTCATCCTTTGTCTTTCCTTTAATGTTTAGCAATGTCCGGATTATACTATCTATATAATGTCTAACATCTAACGTTGACTAGTATGGATGTTCAAAGAATATCAATTTCTTTTTCCATATGTTTTTCACACCAGTATTCTTCAGGGTTTTCCCAAAAGTTACTTCGACGTGGCACACTCGGTTATAGACTTCCTCACTAGTTAAGGGTGGAGGTGTAGTTTTGTCCTCCTGACAACCATTAAAAGCTTTTTGTAATCTGCGATAAGGGTGATGACGTTTCAAAAAGCGATGCCCAATGTAAGATGTCTTCCTCCCATATTTTAGTTGATGGTAACTCGTGTTCTCTTCACATATCGGGCAAGCGTGATGTCCTTTGACACTATAACCACTCAAATTTTCGTATACTGGAAAATCATTAATCTTAAAAAATAACAATGCTCACAAATTGAAATTGACCTTTTCATATGCATAAAAAACCTCAACGCTTTCATCCAATAACAACCTCAAGTCTTCTATCAAAGGACTTGGATAAACATCTATCTCATTTCCAGGTTGCCTTGGTCCTAATATCGTCATAGACAACATCATATATTTTTTCTTCATCCACAACCAATACGACAAATTATACATAATTAGCAAAAAATAGGCCATGAACTATGTTTGCTACTTAAATTACTCTAGGGATTCATTTCATTTGTTGCAAGACCAAGTCAAAATAGTCCAAGCATACAGAGAGCGGTTCAAATAGTCCAAGCATTTTAAAAATACTAAAAACATACCTCTTGTAGATGTATGTAACGCGCGGGAACAACACGAGATGCAAGAAACACAAATCTACCAAAATCAACTCTACAATGAAACTAAAATGGGGCCAATGAAACCACAATGACAGTTTACCAAACAAAAATCACGAGTGAAAAAGAAACCTAACAAACACAAAGATTGAAACGAAACGAAAGCAAAATGGAGCAGTGCAAGAACCTCAACGACGGAGCCAAAATAGACTTTACAAAACTCAAACTACCAAACCCAAAAAGTGAAGCCAATGAAACTGCAATGACAGTGAGGAAACAAAAATCAAGAGTGAAAATGGAGCATATCAAACGCGAAATGAAAATGCAAACAACATAAATGTAAGAACGAATGAGACAGAACCAATGTGAGAAGTGAATCAAAATTTGTGAGTGAAATGGAAGGAGAAACGGCATCGGCAAGACACAGAGGAAAAGCAAAGACAATAGAAGAGTGAAGGGAGAGCGAAAATGTAGAAGAAAAATAGTGTGCGCGAGGGTTAAAACAACCTATACTACGGCGGTTCCATAGTATCCCCTTCGAAAGCCAAGTTCCAAAATTTTAAAAAGAAAGGGATATTATGGTGGTTGGGTAGCTCCCAAACGTCATAGTATCCGTTTTTTTTTTTTGAAACATTAAAAATTTTAAACTCTCTCGAAGAGATGCTACGACGGTCCACAATTCCAACCGTTGTAGTATCTCCACCTTCAAAATCAAAAATTCAACAAAATTGGCCATCCACACCACGCGGGAGATACGACGACGGTTATTAGGAGTAACCGCCGTAATATAGTTCCACTTAATTTCAAATATGCCACCTTATCTTTTATTAACGAGGTTCTGTTTTAACAATTGTATTATCCTATAGTAGAATGTATTTTTTCTACTATTGTAATCTATTTATATTATTTTATACATATTCTTTTATTATTGTCTTATTAATATTATTTTTATAAAAATCTAATTAAAATAATATGAGATGTCTACCTTCCCCATATTGAGTTTGCATATAATATAGTAGTTCATAAAACTACTAAAATCTCTCCATTTAAGGTTGTGTATGATTTTAATCCTCTTACACCTCTAGACTTGGTACCCTTACCAAACCCATATGAATTTACTCACAAAGAAGTGGAATCCAAGGTTGATTTCATCAAAAAGTTACATGAGAGGATTAAAGATAAAATACAACAGGAAACAGAGAGGCACATTAAATAGAACAATAATGAGATGAGGGAAATGATTTTTGAAGAAGGGGATTGGGTTTGACTTCATTTACGAAAAGATAGATTTCCTAAATAAAGGAAGTCTAAAATCAAACCCTGAGGAGATGGTGCTTTCCAAGTCCTCAAGAGAGTCAATGACAATGCTTACAAACTAGATCTACTATAAGAGTATGGACTACACATCACATTTAATGTCACTGATCTTATTCCTTTTGTAGGTGGTATTGATGAAAAAGTAGAATCTTTATATTTGAGAAGAAATCCTCTTCAATAGGTAGGGATGATGGAAGGCTACTACACAAAGGACCCACTACCAAATTCAATAAGAGTAGAATTCTGTTCATTTCAAGAGAGTCAAGATTTTATAAACTTGGGCCATCCTTCCATCATAAAAATTAAAAGAAAAATTGTAGCCTAAGTGATGTGCCTAGAGCATGTACATTAAGGGCTTGTGTGGCACTTAGGGCTGACTTAGAAGCTACAACTGTAAGAATAGGAATTGCCACATGTCAACATGCCAATGGAGAGAAAATTAAGCCATATGGTAGCTTCTAAATGGAGAACATTTTCATCCAAGCATGAAGTCCACATGGTAGCTTGCAATTGGATAATTTTTTAATTTAAATTTAATTAGAATTTTGAAATTTCAAACTTAGCTATAAATTTGGTCAACCACACAAACTATAAGTAAGTGTGTTGTCCTCTTATAACTTCAACTTATGAATTATATTGAATTGCTAGCAATTTTCCAGCACCAATTGTTTTTGAGCTCCCTCTAAGTTAACACTTCTAAGAGTCTAACTCAGGCTTTCAAATCAAGAGTTGACCTCTGTCGTAACTAGGATCATGATGGGGCGATAAAAAATTTAATTTTAAATATTTATTTAGAGAATTAGAGTCACCACCATAGTTTATTAAGGAAAAACATAGAAAAACCAAAAATAGAAATGTCTACGAACCAGATTCAAAGATTCGGAAGAAGTCGTTTACGTGTGGGGAAGGTATTAGCACTCCCACAACGCCCGTCCTAAGACGGTACCCTTAATCAAACGAGTAACAATAAATGTAGCTTTTTTATTTTTTTTCCCAAAAAAGTATTTACAGCAAATAATAAAAGCAAACAAGTATAAAAATGCATACAAATATAAAGCAAACAAACAAAGAAAATATTTTATTATTTTTATTTTGGCCCGACAGGCTTGACCTTCATCCTACGTATCTCTATACATGATAGAAAATCAGAATACTCGTAATTCTATTTTAAGAATCTTGTTTGGTGATATTTGATATTTTAATTTTGTAAAGATTTATATTTTTATTTTTTGAAAAAAAACTATATTTATAAAAATGTTTTTTTTATACCTAACCTACTTTTATTTCTGTTAAAGGAAAGAAGAAAAAAAAATATAAAGAAATATCAATATACATATAAACATAATTAAAATTAGAAACAAAACTTAATATACATTATTTATGTGGCATGGAGCACCAGTACCACACGTTGCCCTTTTATTCATAACATTCAATATATATATATATATATATATATATATATATATATATATATATATATATATATATATATATATATA
>Ga0209700_102203_pt1 | contig 39926 bp, 17 predicted proteins | sample SiratroredBW_FD_187528 | JGI IMG/M metagenome (GOLD analysis project Ga0209700, IMG submission 187528) | Root nodule microbial communities of legume samples collected from California, USA - Siratro red BW (SPAdes) (version 2) | ecosystem: Host-associated > Plants > Roots > Nodule | place: USA...
TTTTTTATTTATGTTTTTTTTTTTTTTTTTGGTGCGTCTTGGGCAGCCACTGCAATCAAATTTTTAACTGTTGCAGTTGCTTTACGCAGTCAGGTTAGTGGTTATGGTTTTCCTGGTCTGCTGGTGTTTTTTTATTCCTTGCGTGACCAGGGGGGCTTCTACTTCTCTTGTGTACTTGTCTGTAGTTCCAATGTAATTTAAGTAAGTACCTTAGTAATACAAGCTTTCGAAGTTATTGAAACGAACGATTTAAATGGTTTGGTTTTTTTTTTTTTTTTTTCGTGATTTTCTTCTCTTCACTGGATTAGAGATTATGTCTGTGGTTTTATGTGCATTTTTAATATACTGTCAGAAATTATAGCTGAATGCGGCTTATTGCACTTACGATACAGTTAAAAACATCTTTAAAAACCTTGTATGCCTCTTATGGCATTGTTTCAATGTCGAGAAAGTTAATGTGGTTGAATTGGAAAATCATGGTGTAATGTCTGAATTGGTATGAATTATACAAGTTGTATAGTGACAGACGCTGATATAAAATATATATATATATAACAAATTGACATATATATTGACACAACATGCAGATATGAGGGTATTTTTGTGTGGGTAGTTATTTAAACAGTAACAAAAGTTATTCCAGAGAGAATCCACGTTCCCAAAAGGTATTGCACTTCTACAAAACTTAGACGAGTCAATAGTCTATTTCGGACAAATTAGCAATTCTCTTCATATTAACTTACTCGTGTCAAACTTGGGACAAATCAAAGGTGCTGCCGAAAAATATTCACAAATTTGATTAAACTAGATAAAATTTAAAAGGGTATTTTAGTGTTCTTTCGAATTTTAAATCGAGGTAGAGAATGTATCTTTTAACCTCTATTATAAATTAACTACTTTTTTTTAATTAAACATTTTTCTTTTCAATATATTATTCGCATGCGAGGAAAATTGTAATGCTAATGTGCCAAAGCAAATACAGTGTGAAGAAGACCCCAAAAAAATAGACAACCTTGGGTTTGTGGAGCTAACAGTAATGATAGTTAAGAATCTTTGGAGAAATTAAGAAGATGCGCATAACTTTTTCTCCCTCTTTGTGACCTCCAAATTTGGCTTTTGAATTGTTGTTCTTCACTTTAGATGTAATTGTTTCCATAAACATTTTGATTGTGTTCGAAAAAGAATGTGAACATGATCTGGAAGTTGCAACTGAAAGATAGTAATATTGATTTCGTGAGGAAGGGATAAAGCTAATCCTCCGCATTCCTCGTTTAGTAATTTACAACCTTTAATTATGTGGCTTTGCGGCAACATAAAACAAAAAATAAATAATCATCAAATTAAATAAACTAGAATGCACAAGTCCCATTCTTCCCATTTTCGATTCAACATTTTTAATATTTTTTTCTACTTTGAATTTATAATTCACATGCCATCCCCTACTTTGTCAAAAATATATCCTCAGACAGATAGATTAAGACTCTTTTTACTTTAGTGCTAGACTTTTCTTTGTAATGGTCTAACTCTTTTAATTTATCCGCATGTTTAAATTAAATTCCATTAAATTTTTATAAGAAAACATCAACAATTAAAAATCTCTATATTGAAATTTTTAAAAATTATTTAAATTTTAAATATAATTATATTTAAAATGGTTACTTATTATAGATTTTATTTACATAAAATTTATTTATTTTGTGCATCTAAAATATTATATACAATAACTTTAATTTGAAGGATGACCATCTACAGCAATATTGGCTAATCCATTTTGATTTCACACTCTGACCCAATAGATAGCCTGAAATTGTTTGAACACATTCATTGATGCCAATAACGGTACATTCTAGAGACTTAAAAGTTGGGTTTTCTAGAAAAGAGATCGAAAAGTTAAAACAACATATGACAGGGCCCATAAACATGTATGGGCTTCAAGAAAAAACTTAAATATATTGTCCTGAATCTGAATGCCCTCGTAAAAGAGGGGAAAACAAATAAGGATCTTTTACACCCATGTTTGGTTTATACAAGGTTAGTCTCTAAAAAGTAGTGTTTAAAATTTTATCAAGAAAGTCAACATAATATGTTTAATAGTTGTAAAAATATATCTTTATTCTCAAATTTGCAAGACGCATTTATGTCTAGATTTTAAATTTTTCACATTTTTCAAAAGGGCTAAATTGATCCAACTTAAAAAAATACGGACCAATTTAAAATTTTTAGATATAAAGTATCAAACTAAAACATAGAAAAAAGATAAATAACAAAAAAAATGCAATTTAAGCTTTTATTTAAATATAGTTTAAACCATTGATTGAAAAATCTTTAAAACTACTTTTATTTTTTTTCGAATTTTATACTTTTAAATTAAAGAGTCTCTCATGTGATTTTATAGTTTTCAATAAATTTTAATCAGTGTGTTAGAAAGGGTATTTTTAGAGATATTTTTGTTGTATATATTTCATTTACATCTATTATTTTCACTTGTCTTGTTTTCTTTTATATTATATATTCCCTCTTGATTCCTCTTTTCCCTTAATTATTTTGGCGTGGAATAGGGGATACTCTTATTCTTGATGTCTTTGGCATGATTCGCCACACGAATTTGGGTCTAACTGCACCTATGCTCGGCATAAATAGGTTTATAGTTCTCTCTTTACGTACCCTTCAGTCTCAAGTAGATTCCATGCATGAATGCTAATAGAATTATCTTTCACAAAATCTTTAGGTTTATGACGTTGGTGAAGGAAAACAGCACCAACCAAACGATTCATACATGGTTTTCAGAGCAGTGTGTATTGTACTATTTTATTCCCATTGTAAAATGATCGAACAAGAAAGGGGATCGAGGCAAAAGGGAGACATTGATGTTATCATCTACACCTGAAATTGGCATTGATGCAAGTTCTTGATTAGGACAACTCCCATTTTTATTTTATCCTAGCTTTCTTATTCTTATTCCACCCATTAATTGTTGCCAACAAAATTTTCACCATTGATTTTACCTGAAGATGGAATTTGGCAAGTCAAAAGCATGCTAATTATAGAGTGATAGACTTTTTCAAAATGGTTGGATTTCATTGCACTTGTAAAGCTTAAGTAGGTGTACGTAATTTGGAACAAACATGGGTATAAGGATATTTGTGTATGATCATTGTCTCGTGGTTTCGGAATTATTTTTTGGCTTATTAGTTAAATTCCAACTACTTATGTAAGAATTTATGGAATAATGGACCACTAGTGCATCTATGTCATAAGCTTGAAGCAAGTAAAGGGTAGTTTTTTGCTTCCCACTGATTTACCTAAATAAATGCTAGGTAACAAAACATAATTCATAACTATTTGATATGTTATTAGATTAATTCAATTTAATGAATGTTATAATTTTTAAAAATAGAAGTATATATTATGACAACACATAACTATAAATATATGATTTATCTATTACTATCTTGTGTTCATGATTTTGGGTATATACGGAAACAGTCAATGATTTGTTAAATAAATAATTTTATCTAAAATTATTACCAAAATTTGATTTCTCTTTATATGAACGAAGAGGTATAGTGAGGAAGTCATTTTATTAATATCACATAATCACTTTAAAAGGTTATATATATATATATATATTATATATATATATATATATATATATATATAATATTTTGAAAACTCGTTATTCAATTTTGATATATGTTTATATTTGAAAAAGAATCATGATTTATAAAGGTTAATCGTAAATGGTGACATTTTTTAGTCGTGCTTATATAAGAAAACGTGTATAAAATTCATAGAAGTTTTCATGGTAGTAATGATGTTGAAGTAGATCTAGGTGTGAAATGAGATGAGCACTATCATTATTCTATTCACAAAATCAATTAATACAAAGACAAACACGTGCGCTTAGTGTACAATAAAATAAAGTCCCAAATTAATCTTTAAAATCATAAGTGCTGATTAAATTTTTGTAAACTTTTGAACCTCTTAATTTATAAAAATCTAACGATTTTAGTCCCCGGAAAGGCCATACAATATTCTCTTTCAAATTCCAAAAAAGTTGTGATTTTTTTATATCTTTCCTCTTTATATAGGTAATCATCCTAGTTGGATTTACATCCTGCAGAGTCATTTTATGAAAAAGTAGTTTTAAATTACTTTAATATAAAGAAGAATGGTATTAGAGAAAAAGAAGATCATCAACGACCTCTCGGTTGATATATTTTAAGAATTCTAGTTTAAATAAATTCTTACTTAATTAATTAAAAACGATCACAAAAGTTAAGAATCTCACCATACATAATATAATACATACATATATGACTAGATAACACTATAAAAAAAAATCTGAATATTACATATTTTAATTAAATCCACGTTGAAAAAGGTTCTGATCTTAGTATACTTATAAATAATGTTTTATTTTGTTTCACTTATTCTTTTTTTATCTCTTCTTTTTGTTATATTACGTTATCAAACATATCTTCAAATTCCCTCTTTTTCTTTTATATCTTTGATTGCGGGTATATATCAACCATTTTTCTATTTTAATGGCGATAGCAATGTTAGCCCCATATGAGTGCTTCATGCCGACCTGGAGCTTAGTAAGAATTGCCTCTTTTCCATCACATCTCCAACTGTTTCAGTTCGAAAATATTTCAAAAATCGTTTAAAAATAATTTGAGATATATACAGTGATAAAAAAAAAAGAGAAAGGATAAAGTAAGGGATGTTTTTTCATCTCTTATCCAACATCATCCATATGCAAGCTTTTTGCAATAAAAAATGGGAAAAGCCTCGTCACATGTAATAGCTTATGTCAAAAGATGTAAAACATAACCAAGAAACCAATGGCTCTTGTGGATTTGCCAAATGTACGTACAAAATGAAGTTACGTTCCATCAACCCTAATAACGAGTAAATTATGGCTCTCTAAGTGTAGACAAAAATGGGACCTCTTTTTCCTGTAATGCTCTTTTGAGATAAAGCAGCTCTTTGATGATGTCCCTTCACTGGCTATCATCAAAATCTAGTTATTATTAATTCCGCCATCACTGAAAAAAAAAATGTTCAACTCAACAAGGGTTTCATATCATATCCATGGAAATGGAATGCATGGAGGGATAAGAATTCAGCTTTAAACGAAAGGCAGTGAGGATAAATCCACATTATTATAAATTCATGACGTCCTTGGATATCTCTTGAAAAAGTGCAGACTATAGCCTGAATTGATCCATGTATAATTAAATTAGTGTTTTGAACTTTTCATGTTACCATTATTTTAGGATGATCAGTTTCAAGTTATTAAAGATATTCCATGTTGCAAAACCACTTTTTTTCTAGCAAGTAATATCTTCCGATTCAATTTCAAAACACATTCATGCGATTTCGAGTCATTATGAAGATAATCCTCTTCATTTGTAATTTGTGCCCCTTTTTGTCATCTTTTTCTTTCCCTTTTTGTGCCTTACAAGTCATTTGTCTCCCTTAACTATGTCCAACTATAGCTACGTTCTCTTATCCTTACGTAAGATCTCAGTACATGCATGAATTTGATTTAAGATACCCTAAAAAGTACACACAATATTGATGGTAATTATATATAATTGGAAGTTTTTATTATATATATAATTCTCAATCTAGTTTCATAAGTAAAAATAAAAAAGTAAAAATAAAAAAGTTAAACAACATGTAATAAAAAGAACTTATAAATTCAATTAATATTTTAAAGTTTTAAATTAAAGATAATAAGATTTTTTTTTGAGTCCGACTAATGTTTCGTTTTTATTTGATGTTCTCCTTATTTTTCCTCTTCAATTCTTCTAACAAATAATATAAAACAGTAACTAGCTCAAATAAGTATCCTGTATAAAAAAATCTCATAGAAATTGCAGACAAACATAAAGATAGACTCTCACTTAAGTCGAATTTTTCCAATAATTTTTTCCCATTAAAGTATTTAGCATGCAGACGAACACAAGAATCACGATTGTTAACTAATTTATTACATGAATGTTTTATTTCTCATTTGTGTCAACTGTTCCTTGGGTCAAACGTTGTTTTGAACCTCTGCACATGCAAACCGAACCAACTGTTTCAGCCATCGACCACCAACCGCTATAACAGCTCAATCCACAAGTTTGTGCTAGTCATAATCATGATCATATCATAATCAGATACGTATATAGATCCATAGTAAGGTTGAAAAGTGTCCTTATAAGAAAATTCTGATCAACTTTCCCACTTTTCCCTATGCTAGCTAAAAGAGCTATCGTATGAGAGTTCTGTACTTGTTTTTATTGATATAGCAGGTTCTTCCTCCATATTTCAAATTATTAAAGCACTTGAAAAACAGTTAAGAAGGATAAACCAGAAAAATTAGCGAAAGATATGGAGACAAAAAGGAGATTAGGCATCACATGATGGCTAGATGTTACATTGAAAAGAAAAAGGAGATTGGAGGAATGTTTTTCTCGGATTGGTAAAAGCAGAGAGATATATAAAGAAAAAATGATAATGAGAAAGAGATAAATGCGGGAAGAAAATTTATATATTAAATCACTTTTTGACAGTAATAAATGATAAAAATGTCATTTTATTTGTTTGTGGAAATAAATAAATTAGGATATCATGTCCAAAATTTTTTGTTCTCATGTACCAAGAAAACATACACAACTTGGTTGTTGGGAAATGCATGCATGTAGTAGAACTGATAAACTGTATCACGCAAACATTAATAATAATAAATTGTTTTATTCAGAAAGGATGACTCGTGCCTATCTTCGCCTTGTTCCTCTTTGCACCATAAACCAACCTTTGCCATTTTTTATCAACAGATCAAGAGTACTGTAAGAATAAAAATTGACAATTATATATATATATATATATATATATATATATATGAAAGAAAAAATTTATATAATTTAAAAAAAAAATCTCTAAAATTAGTGCGATTTCAGCAGTAATGATAGAAACATAATTATTTTCACTGAATTTATAGTGGTTTATGCTTCGATTTATTGGAGTGATTCCTCGTATTCTTCTTTATGAGAAATGTTATTTGAAAAATAAGTTGTACAATTAGGAGTGAAAAATAAGTTGTAAAACGGAATAGTTTGAAATATAATAAATAATAATCCAATTGAGAGATATAGGCACAGCAGATAATGTAATATAAATTATTGAGTGAATTATTATATGAATATCAAAGTTATTATTTAATATAATCTCTACAGAATGTAAAATATATATTTATATACAAGTAAAAAAAAGAGATATATTATTGTACACTTTAATAAATACTTTAAATTATAATATACATTTTTTAACTATTAAAAGATTATTTTAAAAGAAACAATTTAAATTCAATTTTTAGAAGATAGATTAAAAAAACAATTACCTTCAGATAATTCAATACATTTTTCCTTGTCATAAGTTGGTGCGAAATACATTTCTAAAACACATACTAAGAATGTCTAAGTAGAAGAGCAAAATGAGTGAGAGCTTTGCTTTTTAAGTATATTATAATATAAAAATAGATAAAAGTTATTACTTTTGAAATGTATTTTAAAACAAAAATTCTTCTTTCATTTAATTAACAATATTAAAAATGACGAAACGATTAAGTTTTGAAAAATGTTTTCCTTTTATTTTTTTTCTTGAAAAATATTTCTCTTTCGTTTTCTTTGTACAAGCCGAGGTACAAGTTTCAAAACTGATGGTTCTTTCCTTTTATATACGCATGACTATGTATGAGTAATGAAACCTTCATTGGTTTAAAAGAGCATGACATTATTGTTGAGTTCAAACCATTTCTAAAACGCACATGCAACTGCTATTCCACTGTTCCTTCGTTTTGTGCCCATTCCTTCTTTTGTTCTCATTCCATTTCTTAACTGCATAGGGCTATTTTAGTTCTCAAAGCCCTGTAAGGCCCAACCAAAATCCAATTAATAAAATATTAACTAATGTCATTAACGATTAATGATTGCCCACTCAATTATATGGTTCGTCACATTATAATTTATACAATTATTACATTAATTATAATTAAATTAAGATCATTCATTGGGTACTCTTTTAAGTCGGCCACATATACCGCAATTAATTTTCACAATCTCAATATTTTGCATTTATTTTCTGTAAAAGAATATACCATTCATTGGGTGCGTGTAAAAATATATATTTGACCAATATATTTTTTTGCTTGGGATATATTCACATCTTTTATATAAGTCAAGAAGTTAACTCATATATGAGTTTGTTAACAATAAATTATTTAAAAAGTGAATCAAATCCCGACTTAGAATTTTCTTAGTGAATCCAAAATATGCTCAATACAAGTGACCTAACGCAACACGTCATTAGTTTGTAGGTTAATTGAGTTGGCTCATGAACTAACTTGTCTTATGTTTATGAAAAAAATAATACTGTTCACACATGGGTTTAAAAAATATGCATTTTTATTAAAATATAGAGAGTAGAAGCATTAAGCTTTTTTTCCACGTTTTGCAACTAAAATTCAAATATTTTGAGAGATGTACATTCTATCACTTAACACGGTTTAGGGTAATTATCGAATAATAGATAACTTGATAATCTGCATTAACACGTTTGAAATCAGAATTTGGCAAAAGTGAAAAGTGATTTTGATTTTGAATTGAATTGCCTAAGAAGGTGTATTTGCGTTTATTCAAACATGAAAAACATCACACGTATGTATGTACGTATGTATAATACATGCAAACAACACAAGTATTGTTGTTCTTGCGATAGTTTAAAGATATATACTGACATAAATAACCATTTGTCCGTAGTCAAACACACACGTAGTAAAGAGGAAAGATGATGTGGTGTGTGGAGTACGGTGGGGACCACAGGGATATCGGGTTGGCAACGTCGTGGGCCCCAGTTCCTATGGAAGGCCATCGTGGGTCCCACCAAAGTGTTTTGGAGCTTCTGTTTTCTTAACTATAAATTCAGTGCAGGGGACTCTGCCTTCTCCCTCACCTCACTCCTTTTCTCTTCGTTCACTCTTCAAACTTCTCTTCTTTCCTTCAACTTACACTCTTTCTCACAATAACTAAACCACACTTGAAGTTAGTTGGTTAGTTAGTTGCTTCCTCTGAAACGTAAGCTAGTGTCTCAAACTTGGTTTTAATACTTAACCAATTGCCGAAACCTTAAACACCCTTTGAAAACTTAAGCAAGTGTTGGGTTTGTTTTTCGGAGAGATTATTGTGTCAAAATGACGCAGCAGAATGTGGTAGTGTCTGACACCAAATCTGGAGTTTCCCTAACAGTTTTTCCAACACCTGCACAAAAAAAGCCACCTGCAGCACCAGGAGGGTACATTTCTATTTCAAGGAGGAGGGTTTTGAAGAACCTTGAAATCAATGGAGACCAAAGAATCAATGCATGGGTTGAGTCCATGAGAGCCTCATCTCCGACCCATCTTAAATCCACACCTTCTTTGTCTCAGGAACAAAACTCTTGGATTGTGAGAACCACTCTAAAATCAAAACACACTTTTTATTTTACCAAGTTCAAATTCCAGCGCTGGATCTGACTTTGCTAATAGTAACATGTGTTTTTATGATTACGAAACAGCTTCACCATCCCTCGGCATTAGACATGTTTGACCAAATTATTGACGCGTCAAAGGGAAAACAAATTGTCATGTTTCTGGACTATGATGGAACGCTGTCCCCAATTGTTGAAGATCCTGACCGTGCTTTCATGTCTCATTCGGTTAGTTTCATTCTTATCATGTTTCCCAACCTTGGACTTATTATACATGTTGTCTGCTAAATCTACAAGACTGTTTCTTGCGTGTATTTCTATCAGATGAGAAAAACAGTGAGGAAACTTGCTAGGTGTTTTCCTACTGCCATAGTCACTGGCAGATGCAAAGACAAGGTACAATATTATTTGGGTAAACTTCCACTTCTCCCCTTTTCTTTTGCTTTAATTTTCTGAACTAATATAAGGGTAGCTTTGGAAACAACAGGTATACAATTTTGTTCAGTTGGCAGAGCTATATTATGCAGGAAGCCATGGCATGGATATTAAAGGGCCAACAAGAAGCACCAAATACAACAAAGTGAGTAGTTAGCTGTAGCGTACGTATACCTTATTTATTACACTGCATACATTCTTGACACCTAACATGTTCAAATTTTATGGAATTTCATAACTTTGCATTATGGTTGTGGTCCTTAGGATGCCAAAGCTGAGGCAATTCTTTTTCAACCTGCCAGCGATTTTCTTCCCATGATCGATGAGGTTCGTCTAGACAGCCAAATGGTTTTCTTTCTACAATGTTATGATTACTTTTTTGTAATTTCTTTTGGGTGCAAAATTTCAGGTGTTCCAACAGTTGGTTGAGAAGACCAAATCAACTCCTGGAGCCATGGTTGAGAACAACAAGTTCTGCCTCTCTGTTCATTTTCGTTGTGTTGATGAAAAGGTGCAAACTATAAGCTATGAAGCCTTCCGTGTCTCGGACATTTGCAGTGTTTTTCTTTTTCTATTTTTATATTGTATGAACTATTTATCTGTTCACCAAAAAGTCTAAACCAAATGCACTATACATAGAAATGGAGTGACCTGGCACGCCAAGTGAAATCAGTTTTAAAGGACTACCCCAAGCTCCGACTTACCCAAGGAAGAATGGTGGGCCATGTTTCTGTTTTCTTTTTTTTATCTATTTTCTTGCCATGTTAGTTACACAGAGATTAATCACTTTCGTGGCCATTTATTTTACACAGGTGCTAGAGATTCGTCCCACTATTAAATGGGACAAAGGGAAGGCCCTGGAATTTTTATTAGAGTCCCTTGGTGAGTTTTAGTTTAACACACTCTAACTGCGTTTTAATTTCACAATTGAACATGTGCCAAACATATTTTATAGAACATGTATTACTGATGGCTCAAAGTTACTACAAGTCTGTGCTCTTCAGTTGTTGGATAACTCTTCAGAGTTTTCTGACTACTACAAATAAATAAAGGAAAACTCCCATACCCTACGTGATTACTTTACTCATTAAACATTGTTTTAACACGCCAGAATCTTAATTTATATTGAAATTTGTTTTAAATTGTCCACCATCATCTCAATTACAAATAAATTCCCACAGGTTTGGCCAATTGTAATGACGTCTTTCCTCTTTATATTGGCGATGATCGATCCGATGAAGATGCTTTCAAGGTATCCAAAGATCTCAATTATTATTTTTTTCTTGATAGAAATTTCCCTATGAAAAAACAGCTCTTGTTACTTAACAGTTTGTGTAGTTAATTATCTTATTTGGAATAGTTATAGCTTAGAAAAAAAAAACTAAATGGTTTCCCATTTTTTCAATGAGCAGAAATTGAGAGACAGAGGACAAGGTTTTGGCATTCTTGTCTCCAAATTTCCGAAAGACACAAGTGCATCTTACACTTTACAAGAACCAAACGAGGTAAGCAGAATTTTCTTACTTCATATTTTTTTAATACCGTTTTATCCTATATAACTGATTAGTATTATTTATGTATTCATTTGTTTCAGGTGATGAACTTTCTTCAACGCTTGGTGGAGTGGAAACATATGTCCCAACGAGCACGTTCTCGGGTGTAAATGAGAATATGAAATGACATGTACATCCCTATCCTGCCATAAAAAGGAAGTTCAGCTTGGTTAGAATGGATGTTTTGTATTTTTTGTTCAGGTCAGAACAAAAATGTATGGAAAAGGAAAGACAAAAGTGTAGCTCTTAGTTTGAAAGATGTCTACATTCACGTAATTAGCCTGTCAAGTACTAATGTAGCCTTCAGATGCAAGTCTGAATGGATTAAATTTTCTCTCTTCCTTGTTACATTTATGAAAGTACGATCAAGTATGGTTTAAGTTCATTGTCTCACTCTTAATTACCATGTTACCTTCTTGTTTTCGAGCTCCCAAAAGTAAAGAGTGACAACGAGAATACCAAGGTTGACAACGTTTGTTTGTTTGTTCGGAAACTAGGAAAAACTTATTTAGGTGTCTTCTCCTCTCCTCTAAGAAACAGTCCATGGAAAAGGAGTGTGACAAGCTATTAGATTATGACACCTTGAATAAGCTTATGAAGTGATAGTCTGTGTTCACCATTGGAACATGAAGTGAAAGGAGTGATGTCGTTTCACATCAATCATATCACTTGCTTTAATAAAACAAAAAACATAAGAGAAAGTGGTCGCATGGCTGAATTGATGCAGTTCTTTCTCGATCATTCTCAATTATTGGTTTCCTTCTCTGCAAGGATATTTTTGTCTTCGTTAGACTTAGACCAGTCATAATAATGGCCATTAATCTTCTGTAAAAGCAAGTATTGGGTCACTAATATAAGTTCAAGTAAATTATTCTAACCAAATTAAGTCCAGAGCCAGTTAATCTTGCATTCACTTGCAATGTGGTGTTAACACACTCGTGCATAATCAACAAGAATATAATAGTAGGGTAAACAGATTTCCTGAATCAAGAAGATACCATCGAGTTTAATAATTATGGATTGAAGACTTGGAGACTCAAGCATGAAGATGGGTCCTTATCAAGTATAGCTTGTTACAGGATTTCTGAAGCTGACTCAAAAGTTGCAGTTGTGGGTTAGGCCGGGTTGGTGCTCAAAGAACGGTATGGTATGTCATTAGTGAACGTTTCAATCAATGTTTCTTTGTCCGTACAGAGACTAAAAACCTCATGTCTTTCATTCTGTCATGAAGTACTGACATTTCTGAATGCTCCTTTTACTTGTAGAGGTAGCATCATGGATTCATGTACTGCAGTAGACGAACCAAACAAAGACAGAAAAGCAACAGAAAAGGGAGTAACACTAATAATCACCCGTATGGTGTCAGAAAGTTGAATAGCGAGATGTAAGAGTTACTATGTAGTGTGTGAGCTGTTTGATTCTAGGTAGTTAGATCAATGTTTTGGATGGATGGATTTGGTAGTTACGTTACACCAATAATTTAAGTCTTGGTTTGATTCTAATTCAGCAATCTTTCAATACCATGAATTATTTAGAGATGCAAGTTGCATGGACAATTAAGTTTGTAAATCACATGGCGTTAAATTCGGAAACAAAACTTGGTTTCCCATGTATGAAAAAGGTGCTTGGTTTTTACACATTGGTAACAGATACCGATGCTGAGTCTTTCTTGAAGGAAAGGTGTGAGAAAGGTTTGTTTTGGTATAATTCCATTCTTAAGAACCAAATGCCGGCTTTGTTTAAGTAGAAATGTGAGTTGGCAAGATGTATTATAATAACACCTTGTTCTGACTATTATAAAAGATTCAATTCAAATAATCACAGGCCATGTGAATTGACCTCACATATTATACACATGCACAAAAGCTGTAAGAAACATGGCCAAAAAAAATCCACGGCATAATGTAATGACCCTCTGAGATTATAGCAAAGTTGGCTAAAGAAAAAAAGAAGATTGTAATAATTTATTTTGAAGGAAACTAAAAGGAGGAAGGTTAATGATTTGGTTAGGTTAGTGATAGTTAAAGTGTAATGTTGGGTTAGGGAATCCATATGATGTGGTTGAAAGAAGAGTTGGAATCCACTAAAAAGTAGAAGTTTGATGGGAAGAATACGATTAAGATAGATAGATATTTGATGAAGAGACGATTGCTCCATCTATTGACAACCCTCTCCTTCTCGGACGTGGAAAGAGGAACTCCACTAGATTTCTCTCTATGATTGATGCTTTGGCTGAATTAAACTAAGTTTTTTGTAACTTTCAATTATTGGCCAGTAGGAAAAGTAGAACATATACCTTTCTCCATCAATTCTACTCCTCCCCTTCTCTACTTTTGTTCCATCAAACTTCTGACAAACCCAAAATCTTACTCTACACTGAAAATCACAAGTTTTTTTCTTTTTTCAATCAAATTTGTTTCGTTTTCAAGTCAATGCAAGGAAATTTTACTGAAAGTCTCTCAAAAAAATTATGACAGTTTAATTTTGCAAGTTGAGCTATAATATTCACATCCTCGCACATTTTAAAAACGATAAACGAAGAACTATTTTATGGGAAATGGTGACACTTACTTAACTTAGAACAAAAGTTAGAATAACCACTATAATTGTACCTCTAGAATATATTCAGGATTAAATATCAAAATCTGGATCTTGTAAAATTTTCATATTAGATGTGCTAATAGATATCTTAAGAACATTTCATAAATTAAAAAATAAAAAAAATTTGTTAAAATAAATATGATGGCGCCCAATTAAAAATTAAAAGTGCATTAGTACCACTTTTATCAAAACATTTATTTTTTTATTAGAATTTGTATAACCTTTCATTATAAGTTTAAATTTAATTTCTGACAATAAAAATAGTTTTGATTTTAGTATATAATTATTATTACTTTAAGAATAAATTCTATTTTTAGTCTCTCAGTGCAACTATACAAGTTTCTCAAATTGAGTCATGCACATATCTTAATGGTGATATTCTGCTAACCGCCCTAATTACACTCTTATTCTTTCACATTTGCAATCCTAAGAAAATCATGTCAGAATTTAATTATCACATACGTCATCAAAATATCTAAATTTTTTAACCAAAAAGCTAGTGAAGAACAAGAATCACACAATAAAATACTTGAAAGCTATTTCAATTAAAACTCAAAAGATTAAAATTATACATGTAATATCTAAAAAAATATAAAAAAATCTGATTTTAATTATAAGAATAATGGCCTCCAAGCGCAATAAATTAATTGACATGAAACCATATTAGTTTGATCAATAATCATGAGTTTGAACTCTACTTATATAAACTCCATTAAGCATTTGAAGCAATAATCTTATTACTAATCATATCATATTTGAATATAACTGTTTTAGGCAGAAGTTACATGCAGCGATTAAGTGTTAATAGAAAAGTGGTATTACTGATAAAAATTAGATAGAGTATTATTGGGAAGCTTAGGTGAGTTTTGTGGCATTGACATTGAGGGTGTCAGAAGCTTAGCTGGTTAGCAATGGTCCTTGATCACACGTGTTTGGTTCTCACAACTGCAAAACCAAAATGCTGAGTATCACCTCTGTGTGTTGGTTTCTTTGGGGAATCGGTCCCCGCTTCGAGGGTCGAGCCCACAAATGACTGCGAATACCATCGTTTTGTCACTTCTCCCCACGTCACTAATTATTTCTTTTTAAATCATCTCACTATGTGTAACACACATCAATAATCAACAATATATATATATATATATATATACTTAATTAAGCTACAAAGTATCGGCTTAGTTGAGTTTTCACTGGTTGTGTCTGCTAAAGTCTAAATTCCTTCCCCACATGGGCCTCCATGTGATCCCTTAAAATGGGGAACACAGCAATGCTGCAACTACCTAGTTTCTTATAATCACTTTTATTAATTATACCACCTGTTGCACTACGTGAAAGCTCCTTGTTATACATGGACTGCAACTACACCACACCACTGTTTCAATGTCTCTGCCTGATTGGTGATGTTCCATTGTACAGTATCACTGCATTAAAACAATTATTTTCCCGCTCTGGCTATTCATCCTACGTGTTGACACACCACTGGGTGATGGTAACAGGAATGAATAACACACAAAAGCTACTGTACTAGACCTTTAGAATTCAAGCTGTGGGTTAAAGAAGTATACTAACTAAAAGGCATTTACGCAAATACTACACATGCATGACGATGGATTACAACAGGAAGTATTTTGTTGAATGCAACTTGTACTGGAAGCACGACCACATTCGGAAGGAACTAATTACAATGTAACAAGTGAGTGAAATGAAGAAAAAATAATAAGGAAAATAACCTTTTAATTGATTACGATAAATATGGGAAGGAAACACACAAATGTTGTTACTAACAAGAGAAACAGACACGAATGAACCCGAAAAGAGGATCAGAGAGAAAAGGAATAAAACATATTTTGTTGTTACAATAACTGCTTCCACTAAGAATTTAGAGAAAAAGAAAAAGGTTTTGCAAGTAAGCATGTGCCATTGTATTATTCATGCTCTAGCACAGCCAGGAAAAGGTGGAAGGGCCCTTTCAATACTCCTACTTTCTTAATAATGAAGAACTAATTTAAAGATGTTACTCCTTTAATCCAACACTCCTTTTGTGAATGTTATATTTTTTTGTTTTAATAAATCTTCGCATCAGTTCTTTAAATTATTGTAAACGTAAATCACTTGTCAGCAAACGCTCATTTAACTTTGCTACATTGATTTTTCTACCTCGTTTGAAATGTTTAAAATAATTGAAATGACAATTGAGGGTGATCCTTATCCAGAAATTTGTGAAGATATGCGACATAGCCAAAGAGACATGGGTTGGAATTTGAGCTTTTGATAATTTAGTTCCTTCCCATCAGCATGGGAATCTCATCAACTGCTTTGAGTATTCCTATCAATTCTAGTAAATATAATATCTGGCTATTACCCCTTCGCTAATTTTTTTGGGATTTTTTGTTGTTGTCGACATGCACATAAAATATATTTTAAGACGACTCGAACTAAGAACCTTATTTCCCACCTCTTTTTCTTGGATATAAACACCCACTTGCCTTTCAATTGGAATAAAGAAAACCAAATCTCACTCACCACTCCCAAAACCTGCACAATATCCACACCAATTGTCATATATTGCTTCTATTACAACAAGGTGTTATCTTCCACATATCACCTCACTATATCTTCTGCTTGCTCCATACCTCAAGTGTAGTGTTTATCTTTTCTTCTGGAATCAAGAAACAATCTTCTAATTTCCTCCACATATTTACTATTATTAATTAGTATTGATATGATGATTTACAAAACCACTCCGATTACTATATCTAATGTGTATTAAGTAATCTTGTAAGTTCCTCCATATTTATTATTATTATTATTATTACTATATTAATCATAATAATAGTGAGTAGTAGACAATGATTTAGAAAACCATTCCCATTACCAATTAAGGTTAACTATGGTGAAAAGGACTAGTATCTTATAATGCGATGAATTAAAATTAAAAATTCTTATTAAAGAATAAGTCTATATTAACATCCAATTGTGTTTTGAAAAATACTACCTTAAAAAGAATATACTCATGTGAAGCCATAAAAATAAAACAAGTCGTGTTGAATTTGAATATAGTATGATGAATATTTTTGAAGACAATAAAAAGCACTGGGGTCCTCTGGACTGTTATGGGATCAAGTTCCATGAACAAATCCTTACATTAAAATTGTCCTGTTTGACAGGAGCATTTTTATTTAGAAGAAACAGTGTGAAAGCATCTGAAATGTTCAATGTCTGTCAAGAGTGCAAAGAAATGGAATAAAGAAAACAAAACATGAGCCAGCGATTTGTAGAAAGTGAACTCGCAAAAGTCTAAATTTAAGAAAGTAGACATAACCTTTTATGGCTATAATTATAGATTTGGATTACTCGTCTCAGATAGTTCCAAAATTTGCCAGGTCAGAGGGTTTCCAATGCATGGTCCTGGTAGTCAGTGACTCAATATTCTATTGCTAAATTACCACGAAACATTAATTTATGTTAACTTTGGTATCATGAGTTTCATTTGGACAAACCAAAACAGTTTTCGACATTCGCGTTGTGTTAATTTTTCCAATGCCTTATTAATAAAAATGGTCAATTTGAACAGTAGGTCAATTACGTTATCCAAGTTTATAGAATGTTCGTCAAACAAGACACTCTTTTCATAATACTTGTGTCTAAACTAATTCTAGGGCTTGCGGCTTAGTTTGAAGTTAGATTCATGGCTTCAAATATTAAAAATTGTTATGTACATCAACATATGCTATACTCAACATTAATTTAAATTGGAACAGTCATGTAAAGATATTTCCAACATGGCTGCTAAATAATCCAACAAATTGACCTTTAATTAATCATTAACAAAGTCGAAGTAACAGTAACCATATCTCAGGAAACAATAGAAATATATTTAGGGAATCCTTGTAATTTGTTTTAATCGAATGGCCAAAGTGGCTTGTGTCCTCGTTTGAGAAAATTTGTGCAAAAGTTTACTGTTACCTGCTATAACGTTTCCAATGGGATAACAATCAAAGAATATGCTATAAGCTTATACCCATTCCTCAAATTTTACAAATTAGGATACGATAGGGAACTATTGCATGGCACGTTATGTCTTCATGAATTATTTAACGTAGGTGTCGTGTCATGATATCACTGTTGTTTTTAATATCTATCATATTCTGGAATGGGATTTGGGCTCGGTTCTCTGGTACTAGTACTATTTACTACTGTTCATTGCCACGCATTTTACCAGAACAGTGATGGTTACAAATAAACTCGTTTAGGATTGTTTACTTCATTACGCCTTCAAATCACTCTTTGACGGTATGAACATATATATACCTTGTTACTGCACCCCTTTACAATAATTAAATTGGGATTCTTATCCATCTTTTAAGGTCTCTTGATACCATAAATTTAAGAATATCTACTACTTTCCACTTTAGTTGTGAATAACTTGGATTTTTAACTTATTTTTGATAGATCCCACGATGGATCTCACATATTTTTATTTTTATTTTAAATTAAAATATTAACTTGTATATATTTTACTTTTGAGACAATAAATGTAGAAAAAATAGTACAAAGTTTGTTTTATTTTTCATAATAATGTTAATATTTTTTAACTCCTAAAATTATCGTCACAGCATATCATGGTGCCAAAGACCCACCCCATTTGCTTATATAAATAATAACCTAAATAATTACTCAGTCGTCGGTAAACCCATCGGAAATTGTGTACAAAACATGCTTTCAGTTGTAAAATAAAGTCTTTAAACATAAATTCTTTTGAATATTATTGGTTAGCAGATACTAATTTGTTGCCTCCAGTACATAAACCATTATTTGAAAAAAAAAAATAGTTTAAATTTTGTTGTCCTCAATATGTCTGCAAAAGTAACATAAGATCAAGTACCTCGTCAATACCTAGTGCATAGACTAAACCAGCTAGCTAGGCCCAGTTTCATATAAGCAAGGCCCAAATCAGAACATCATTAGGGTTTCTGGACCAGACTGATAACTTGAAGTACTCCTTCTAAAGTAACAAATGAGTACTGTTTTTTTTTTTCACATATATAACTACAAACAAAAAAGGAACGAAAGAACTAGACACAACGCAATATCATATTAGCAAATAAATAAAGGTGTAAGTCTGAGCTCGAGACACGTACACATACCATGAAATCTGCATCAATTAATTTCCTTCTCAAGAAATAATATATTTCAACCGTTCTTTTCAATGTCATATTTTTTATTTAATTGTAATTTTCAAAGTTTATATAGTATGATTATTATGTTTATCTCTATTCTTCTTAAAACTGAACGTTATATTAAGATGATCCTTAATTAAGTGACCAAACTTAACACGTGCAATTATTTATTCAATGAAAGTTTCTTTACTACAAATAACAAATTAGTTTTGATGGATTCTTAATAATAAAAGCAGGAAACACACTACTAAAATTAAAAAAAAAAACGCTTTAATTAATATTGAAAATTTTAAATATAAGATCCAACACAATAACTTTTGACTTCATATTAATTTCTATATATAAAACCTAAATTAATAGAATACCTAAAAAAAATAAATCTGATAAATATTCACAGATAAATAAGTATTTATCTTAGATTATCTGTCACTTACATTATTATTAAGTAATTTTCGGTAAATGATTTTCTATTTCATCAGATGATTGAATTGTTTGATTGATTTTTTTTAATAGACGATTTGTTCTGTATGATTTAGAATCGATAACCACAAATTTCTACCTTAATTCCAAATCATGAAATATTCCTGACATCATCTTTCATTTTCCTCAAATAAAAAAATTAATATACTGCGAGTATTAATTAAACCTTAATCTTAACAATCACTTTATAAACTATATATAAGATATTCTCTTCTAAGACAATCTTATTGATTTTAGCATCTCTATAAACTCAATTATATCTCTTACCAAGTGTAATGCAACATATATATACTCCATCTCCTAAGTCTTACACAATACTCAACTCTTCAATATATATTATACTTATTAATAATATTCATGTTATTATTTTGATATTAAATATAATATATACTTACCGTAAATTATATTCTGTAACTTGGATAATGAAGTTTTCTTTATTAATTCCCAATGCGATATTATTTATCACTCTTTCTCTTTTTTAATGTGAGAGTTATGTTTCCTACAGTATTCTTTCAATCATAAACATATCTTTCAAAATTATTTAAATTTAGTATTTTTCTTATAATCTGTCTAAATACTTTTATTATTTATATATCTTAATTTGTCAAAAAATATATCTCGATTTCAATATAGCTTTTACATTTAAAAATGTTAATTTATTATATTATAAAAATTATTTTTAGATATTATAATTACATAAAAAAATATTTACCTCGTATGATGTATAGGCTAAAATAGTCATGTTAAATATTTAGGTTTCTTTTGTTTTATTATATATAAATTTGTCCTTATTTAATACCTAACTTTTGAAGATGCTTTTGTTAATATTTTTTGTATTATTACTTTTGTACGTTGCAGCTTTTTAATAATGAAATTTAGTTTACATGATTTAAAACTACTAAATATCAACTCTTATTGAAAAGGTGTTATTTTCATTTTAATTATTAGTATTATGAATTTAGCTTTTTGTTTCCTGTTCTCTGGAATTTAAAGTACTTACAGTTTATTTTAAACATATTCGCATACTTCTCTGTAAGTAATTTCCAGTAATAGACTGATTTAATATTTATTACGGAAAAAATTTCTGTGATTTGGAATGGCTGGGGGATTCATTATTGTTAGCCGCTTATTCTGGTCCCAATCACGTCGGCAACCATGAACTCCCTTTTTTTTTATTTTATTTCTTATATATAATATAATAAAAAATATGCATATTTCTATAGAAATAAATTCTTAAATATATCTTTAATCCAAAATTGTCAAATTTTTATTTTAGTTATTGAAATTACTTTTTCCGTTTTCATCAATTAAAGGGTTTAAATTTTATGTGTAGTTTACATTATTATACAATACATCTTAATATTTTATATTTTTAATAAAAAAATCGAATCATCATTCAAGAATTAAAGATCAAAATTCATTTATTTTATACAGATACAAAATAACAATTTTACTTTAGAAGATGAAAAACCAGAAAGATATACAAAGGCCAAAGTCAACACACATTTATTTATACAAACTGAAAATATATCTAGGCCAGAAATAAAGAATAACAATTTATTTGAAATCTGATATTTTTCAAAATTCATTTATACATATGTAAAATGGAACCTTATGACGAGGACCAGCATATTCTAGCCCTTATTTGATGACATTAAATTGAGACAGCGACCAATTATTATCATTATTATCATAGCAAGTCGACGACGGAAATATCTCCACACGTCCAGGTGGAATCACAGGATCATTCTCCATTCATTTTTTAAACTTTAACTATTTTTCCACTATTTATCTTATTATGTAAATTTTATGATTTAGTCAATTTTCATAATCATACCATCCTTTCATAATCATAAAATAGTATTTTTTATCTACTTTAATGTAATTCACGCGTAGACTAATTGAAGAAGAAATAATTAATCTTTCACTTTTGAAACCTCAATTAATTCGATTTTTAAATAACCTAAAACTATAATTATTTTGAAAAGAAAAGTATATATTTTAAATACAAAACTCAAAGAATATAATAAATTAAAACAAATCATTAATAAAAAAAAAATTAGGAAAGAAAGTATTAGGTAGTACTATCTATGAGCTATATTAATATACTGTGTTGTTCATTGGCCATCAAACTTTACTCATCGCACTCCTTCGCCATCTTCGTCTCACTCGCATGGCAACCCCAACGCGCCTCCTCCCTCTCCTCCTTTCTCTACTCTCGCTATGCTTCGTCTCAACCGTTAGATCGGTAAGCCTTCTTGTTACGTTGCCGTTCATCTTTTTTATTTATTTATCTTAATTTTGTCGATAAATAATAAAACAAATATTTATGTTAATTTGATGCAGGACGATGATTGTGTCTACACAGTTTATGTTCGGACGGGCTCCATCATCAAGGGAGGAACTGATTCAATAATTGGGCTCAAGCTCTACGACGCACTCGGCGACGGTTTATACATAACCAACCTCGAGGCCTGGGGCGGGTTAATGGGTCCGGGTCACAACTACTTCGAGCGGGGCAACCTCGACATTTTCAGCGGTAAAGGCCCATGCTTGGACAGGCCCGTTTGTGCCGTCAATCTAACTTCGGACGGGTCGGGGGCCCATCATGGCTGGTACGTTAACTACGTCGAGGTCACTACCGTTGGGGTCCACGCGCCCTGCTCTCAGTTGCAGTTCACGGTGGAGCAGTGGCTCGCAACCGACACGTCGCCGTATCGGCTCTGGGCCGCAGAAAACAACTGCCCAAACGTTTTGAGTCAGGCCCGTTATAAAGCCCAGATCACCGATGTCGTGGGCTCTCAGAAAAGGCCTGGGTCCAGTTTCTCTGTTTTGGCCCTCAAGCGTTCGGGAGAAGGGATGTAGTATTTATTAACTGGTAGTTGAGGATGGTTGTGGTTCTGTTGTGTGGGTAGAGTGATGTTGGAAAAACGTGTTTTTTTCGGAGATGCTTTTGTTACGGTTTGTGTTTTGAGTTCTCCGTAACCTTATTCTGGCACTGCTGAGAAATACCTTTGTATTTTTATTGTTTATTAGTATTGAATAAAAGGAAGTTGGGTTTGGACTTTTATCTGCTGGGGTTATGTTCGAAAAGATGACAACTGCATTGCATATGTCCACAAAACTCTAAAAATGGGAAACAAATTATTAATTATACTTTTATTAACTTTCTTGGCTTATCTGGAACATTAAATTTTTTTATAAATTGAATTACTCGCGTTTAATCTTTGTACTTTTTAATTTTTAGATTATGCTTTTATTTCATGTTTCATTTTAATTTATACGTGTCATTATTTTGCATAGATTTATAAAAAGAAAAACATTGAAACAAGACTTTGAATAATGAAATATTTAATTTGATTTGGTTGATTTTTTTTAAATAGGAATAATGAAATTTAAAGAAAATATTAAATGAAATTTAAAAACATTGAGACGAGACTTTGAATAATTAAATAGTTCAAATAGTGTGGACAATTTGTCCCAAAAAGTTAAAAGGGACACATACCAAGTTTTAGTCCTTCCAAACATTAACTTGAACATTTGCCTTTAACCTTTCACAAATTTGAGCTTTTTTTTATCCTCGTGAAAAATTCCAAAATGGTTTTTGATTCATCTTCCGTTAATAGTTTTTTTGACTTCGAAGTGATTAATTATCTTGTCCTGATATTTCATTTATTGCTCTTTGTTAAAAAAGATAAACACAATTTTCTTGGATTTATCACTTATAACACTTTATATGTCTATTTGACTACAATCTTTGTTTTCTACGTGTCTAATTCACCCACTAACTATGGATCATATTTACAATGTTTCGTATGTCTAAGTTCTTTCAGGATCATGTTTCTCAATCTGTGTCTGAGCTTCCAACAATGCTCGTTTCCTTTCTTCGTCTCCTCCCGGTGTCTCTTTTAACAAGATTTTGTAATCTTGTATTGAATTTTCCAACTTTTTCAACTATCACTTCAAAAAATTTTGTAATCTGTAATATATTTATAAATTATTTTATTTTACAAATTATATAACTAATAATCTATTATGGTATAGTGGTTATCACCTTAGTCTTATTTAATAGACGAAAGATATTTTGATTTTTTCATTATATCTAAAATGGAAATTCTAAAAAACTATAAAAGTGCAGGAAGTCAGGAAGTCCTAATGGAGGTCAAGGAAGAATCACTAAGGGCGAGGGTGCAATCATCCATTGGTTTATCAAACGGGCCCAATTTTGATCTACAAGCAGCTTTATTTCATAGTAGAACAGAGTTATATAAAGGCAAAAACTTTCTGCATCTCTCTATTTTTAGCCTGCACCCATCACTGATGCTGAAATAACTAAAATGTTCTGTGCATTTATAATTAAATAGCTTTTGAAATATGTTTTTCCAGAATTTATTTATGGAAAACATTTTCCAAAATATAAATTTTACATTCCAAAAAATGTTTTTCAGTATTTCAAAAAATATTTTTTCGAATGTAATTCTAGAAAACATATTCAGAACATAAAATTGGAGAATGATTTCCATAGCCTATTTCAAAAAAATACCCCTTATGATTTTGAAATAAAAAATTAAAGATATTTTTAGTATTTTTGAAATTGATGGGTGCAGGTTCCGCTTGGTGAGGTGCAGGAAGTTATTTCATACTTTTTAGGTAAATTTATCAAATTATTATATTGTAGTGTACAAAATATTTGTGTTATCAAGAAAATTGTATTATTTCTTAAAGAATATTAGTTTAAGAAAAAGAAGTAAAATATGTTTTTGAAAAAAAGCAATTTTTATTCATATTTACATTTTAAAACAGTGAACTAATTAAAATTTATGAAAAAATAGAAATTATAATAAGAGAGGGTTAAAAATGAAAAAATAAACAGTATACAAATTAGAATTATTTTTCTTTAAATGTAATTTACTGTTTCACATAATATATACATATATAACATCGTCCATGAACACACATTTTAGAAAAACGATATCTTGCATTCTGCAATTTTATAAAAACAATGATTATTCTTTATGAATGCTATATGAATCAGAAAAATCATCGAGTTATTTTTTATTACTTTAGGTACAACTTTTGTGGAAAAAAACTTAATTACGTTGTTAACTTTTTCCTAAACAAAAATAATAAAAAATTAGAAAATAAGATTGTACCTATTTATATAAAAATACTTATTGACAACCGGCCGTTTGGTAATAAGTGAAACAATAGGTTAGATAAACTTTATTCAAATAGATTCTCATGTTATGTTTAAGATTTAGACTTTAGGGTTTAGTATACAATTATGCTATGTTATGTATCTAACTTACTTTTACAAAATTGATCTAAATATTACAAGCTACTTTTATATATGAAATGCATATTTATTCGTTTATGTTTTTCACTTCACTTATTTTATATTTATAAAATGGCAAGGGATACCACTAAATTTAACATAATTGAATTTCTTAAACATTATTAGGAGTTTAATTTCTTGTTATATGTATGAAAAAAATTACCTGTCTCAGTAATTTTTAGGCTTCCAAACAATTTTTTTTAATCAAGTGTATACATTACACAACACGTTAAATGGGAAACTAAAACATTTGATCCTTAGTTTGTTTCATTAGTTGTTTAATATGCTGAAAAGGCATTCGAGGAGGAATCGTAACAGAAAGAAAGAAATAAAAAGCATTTTGGTGTAAATTTGGTGGAAGCATCAAGAGAGAAAGAAGATGCAGGAGGAGCATGAGGCCCCCCAATCCAAAAACAAATGTTTTGTGATGAACAACAAAAATAAATGATGATTATTGTGATACCAATGAAAAATGATCAGTGCGTGGAAGATTGGAAGCATGGATTTGGGAATAATGGGCATGAGATTAGAGGTTAAAGGTCCCATCATCACTTCCCAATCTTTCTTTTCATTTTCCACTTATCTTTGTAGGTGGAAGGGACGTGACCACATCCCAGTTAATTAATTAATTAATTAATAATAATACAAATTAAAGCAGTTTTACATCTTCAAGTAACTTCAACAATGCTACATACATAATTAGTTCAACACCTTTGCTCAGATCAATGAGGGCCACGTCTGCGTTTGTATTTATACATTTCACCAAATATTAATTGGTTAAAAATACAAATATCATAATACTTTATTAGAAAGAATCTTATAATTAGAAAGAAGATAAAGGTTACTTTCGATCCTTAATTAGGGTCCTGAAGATGCTGCAGAATGACTTGCCGAATTTTTCAAGGCATAGTTTCTCTAATCAAAGTTGTGTTATTAATTATTTAGCTAATGTGATCAGTGTATAACTAAGACCTTGGGCCTTATTTATTTATGCACCATAAAAACTAAAAATGTACAACTCTCACCAAGAAATAGGTCAAAGGCGGCTAGGCACGCCTTCAATTTTACCTAACTTATTAATTAAGAAAACTAAACTTGATTAAAAATAATTAAATAAAATCATCATACTTTAAATCTTAGAAAAAATTACCACGTGATAAATTGACCTATTTATATAAACTATATAATTACAAGTTTACATTATATACATGTATGATCGTATTGGAATAAAAGGAAGAGTAAAGTTATTATACATCTAAATCCCAACCATATATTATATTTTGACGTGTTTTTTCAATTAGATCAAATTTTGATCCAGACTAATTCAAATCTTTAAAAGAAATACCTATATCAAATAAGTTAATCAAAATCTAACTCAGATTTTATTTTATTTTAATGAGAAATGAAGTTAAAAACTATGAAAACAAAAAGAGACATCTTTTTCTCCATTTAAATCTTAGTACTTGTTCGGTTCTTTTTCACACGTCAAACAAAGAGCAGAGAAAACGAAAAGAAAATAAACAAATTATGTATTTTTATAATTTCAAACTCAGTCATTTAATAAACAGTTTTTGATTATAATTGTTTCTGGATATATATAACTTAATTTAAAAAAAAAATTACTAGTTGTACCGTACCAAATCAATTATGTGACTGGATTCAATATAGCCATTTATCATATACGTGATACTTATTAAATCGCTGTGGTTAACCTTTTCAAATAATGTATATTTAGTATCATGGAAACATATTTACGATAAATAAAGTGATATAAAAATAAAAATGTATAAAAATGAGAGAAATAAATACAATTTTTACAATGTCATTAAATCATAGAGTATTATATATAGTAAGTTCCTTATCTTTTGATAATAATCCCTACCAATTACGGAAAATGAAAAAAAAAAAAGAAGAAAAAATATTGGCGGAGTCTGAGCACGTTGCTTCTCTGGTGCTTCATTTTTTAGACTATCTTCTATATTCATTTACTTTAAATGCGTACTTGTGGCATTGAATACAGAAGAACTTCAAATAAATGTAACCACAACAATTCTTTAATCAAAAACAAAATTTTGAATTCAGAAAAACATATCCTGAGGGCCCATGTTGTTCACGTTAAAGGACTCTGAAAAGCTTGTCCTTTGTAAGGCCAAAAAATAGTTAATTTTTAATTAAAAAAGTATAGTAAAAGGCTAAACTTTTTATGTGTTGGTGTAACATATCTTGGGAAATCACAACAACCTCTCTCCCAGCTTTTGTAATTTGCAATAAAATTTCCATCATAACAACCAATATTCCATTTATACCACAAAGCTAAAATGAGATTCCAAGTTGCAAGCCAACTTAAAAACGAGCTAGCTGAAGGAGTCATTAGCGCGAAAAGTGGTTAAAACAATTATAGTTAGTGAATTATCTTACATTCATGTATTACGTGTAGACCTAGAAGACGTGGGAGAAAGGGTTTACATGGTTTGGTTTGGTAGGGAATTTCATTATATTATATCATATTATATATATATATATAGCTAGGGGGCAAATACAGACCATAGGTGTATCAAAAAGGAAAAGGCATATAAATATTACACGTACAAGTGACAACGACCGCTACATATTCTTCAAAGCAAGTTGATTATTTAGAAAAATATTAAATTTAATTTGTTATTGAATGGTGAGGATGGGAGTTGCAAATAATGATAATAATAATGAGAAAAGGCAACACCTCGGTTGCTATTTAGTTTTTTTAGTTTGGATGGTTGGAGCGAACTATAATGTTGTTGAACTGATTCAGCTATTCAACAACATAGAAGAATGAGAAACACAAGAAAGATGTTACAGAAAAGCAATCATCTGAAAGCAGAATATATAGGCTTACATGATAAATATCATGATTTTCCTTCTGCATCTTTTAGCAGAGCAAGACTGTGAAAGATTCCTTCAGCTTTTATCATTTTTATGCATATTTTATTTCTGCTGGTTGCTGATATTATATAAATATAAATAAATTAGAAACGGAGGGGTCAAATCTAAATGACATGTGGTAGTAAGTCGATGCATTTCTTGTTTTTTTTGCTATGAATATGAGTCCAGATTGGGATATATAATAGCAAGCAGTATATATGATGGGCTTACCCGTCAAAACAATCATTTCTTTTTATGTGCATAAATCTAGATATTATATACACACGTATTTGTATTCCTTTCTTGATGCGTATTCTCTTTTCTTTCATTATGCACAATTCAACAACCATCTCTCTATTTTCATTATCCCTTAACTATTCATATTTTCAAACATACCCATTCTTAATTTTCTTAATTGTTATTTTAAGGTACCATGTATTGATTGATAATATAATTAAGAAACTAATAATATCTTCTCCCTGAAACCAATATATCTGTGATTTTTGTTGAGCAAATCAGAACCACAACTCTCACATACTTTGACCATTGGAGGCTGGGCTCAGCCTAGATAGCTACCATGTCTACCCCACTCTGATATTTTTTTTCCCAGATGAAAGCAGAAGCCAAAGCAGCCTCTTTTTTAAGAGAAAGAAAAGGCTAGAGAACCATCCTTTTCTTCTTCCCCCGGCCCCTCCTTTTGACACACAAACACGCACACTCTCTCTTTCTGTTTCACTTGTGAAACCCTAACACACCCTCCTTCTCTCTCTCAGTCACAACCCAAACAGAGAAAAAAACCAGCCCACGGCTTCTCTCTGCAGAGTGGAAGTAGTATTAAATACAGCCTTGTTTACGTGTATCCTCCATTCCACCCTTTTGGTGAAAGACAAATTAAGTAAAAAAAGTAACGCAAGAAGAGAGCACACCCACACACACACCGTGTACGGGTTTTGCAGATCAGAGCCTCCGAGACGTGGGTGTTGTTGGTAGGTACACTCTATCTATCTATATATCTTTTCCTCCCACATACCCACAAACACCTTTTCTCTCTACTGCTTCTTCTCTCTTCTCCCATACCCATACCTCATTCTCACACTCACTCATAGCCAGTAACAAATAAACCAAATCTCTCTGCTCCCTCTCTCCCTCACGTCTTTCCATTTTCGGCTCTCATGGATTCGCCCAACAGTGGCAGTATGCAATCCTCCAGCACCGCCGCTGACGACGACTACGATTCACGCGCCGACCCTTCCTCCTCCTCATCCATCTCTGCCTTCCTCAACAACACCGTTCCTCCGCCGCAACCGACAACGTTAACAACGTTAGCAACCCACGGCTTCGACCCTTTATCCAATTACTTGGATCCAACACAAAGGTCTCACTCACACCCCAACACAACCCAAATCCTTAATCTTGACATGGTGTGGAACACGGTTGCCAGATCCCAACCCGATCTCGCTGCCTTGATGCCCGCTTCATCTTCGCCTTCCCCACACAACAACGGCAACAACAACAACAACCAGGGTTTTCTGTTAACTCAACTGGGTGCAGGTCAAAGTCAAACACGCGGAGGAGGAGCTGTTAACGCTGCTGTTTCTGCTTTTCCCACCACTCTCGCTCCCGAAAATGCTTCTCCACGAGGAGGATTTGAACAAAACAGTACCAACACCAACGTGGTTCGAAACCCGAAGAAGAGGTCGAGAGCTTCTAGGCGTGCACCAACTACTGTGCTCACTACGGACACCACGAATTTCCGAGCCATGGTTCAGGAATTTACTGGCATCCCAGCTCCTCCTTTCACTTCCTCACCCTTCCCGAGAACCAGGTTGGATCTCTTTGCTTCTTCTAATGCATCTTCCTCCGCGTTATTGAGATCCGCTTCCTCTCATTTAGAACAACCTCCTTCACAAACGCAAACACAAACACCGTCTTATCTTCTTCGCCCCTTTGCACACAAAGTCCAAGCTCAACCCTCTTCAATCCCACAAAACTCTTTTTCTCCCATGCTGAACACCTTGGCTTCTAACAACAATTCGGGTTCCGGTTCAACCTCCATTCACTACCCGCAGCACTCTCTGAACATGCACAACCCAATTCTGAGCCTCCAATCTATTCTCGGGAACAACGACTCTTCTGTTCTTGTTGGTTCCAAAACACAACAACAACAACCCTCCTTGGAAATCACGCCCAGTGCTGTGGACTCGCACCTCAAGATGGGTGGGTTGGAAGAACTGGGATTGAGGCATGCGCACGTTGGCCATCATCATCAAAACATGAACTTGGTTTCTTCTTCTTCGGATGGAGCATTGTCGAGGGTCAACAACAACATAAGCATAAACAACAACATGCGTGGTCCTTCTTCAGCAGACTGGGCCCAGGCCCAAAGAATTGGCGGCACCAATGATGGAGGGGTTCTGAGGTCTCTGAGTGGAGGCACTGCCACTGGTACGACCACCTTAAACTACAGAAACAGTGTTTCGGATTTTCATGGAGAGAAGGGAGCACCGGATTGTGCTGTGGCTGCAAGAAGCGAAGGTATGGTCGAATCGTGGATTAATTGTTCTTCTGAGTAGAGCAGGAACCAACCATCAAATGGGAAAAGAATATGAACAAAGTAAAAAGGGATGAGATATAGATTCATAAATATAATTTCATACGCTTTAATTCATGAGATATATGAGAGACAGAATATTGGTAATTGGTATCCTCAGCTTAACCATGACCATCAAAATTAATTAAACACTTTTTTTGGGTCCTTTAGAAGAATTATGCGTAAATAATGTCTTTCTCTACTTTCTTTTATGTTTGTTATCGTCAAAAAATCTCAATTGTGGTTTTCATTAATATATATACACACAGTACATATATATATACACACACACACACGAAAGGATCCTTGAGAGGTTTCGATCGTTTGGACGTTTGTTTCACAATTTGTGTCTCTATTTGGTGAACTATAAACGGTAGCATCAGTTTGTGTTGGTGTCACTGTATATGGATTTTGGTTTTGACTTGTGTGAAATTATCGTTCAGAGAATGTACAATGTGCAGCATAGATAGAACAACACAGACAAGACTGTATGTATATATCTTCTCTTTTCCTGTTTTTGTCGCACCTTCTATTCTGATTTTACCTCTAATGTTTCTTTGCCATTTTGTCTGCTTCCTTGCACTCTTCTTCTGTGAGTCTACTCTTTTTTTTCCCTTTTCCAATTTTTAATTTGACGGTCATTATAAAATTGTAGATTCTAGGAGTAATTTGTGGCAAGATTTGGGGGATTCTAGGTTGCCGCAATCTCGTTTTATCAAAATGAAAGATATGTTCATGTGTTTTTTAGACATTTCAAAATTTAAACTGAAAAATAGTTTCTCGTTCTCGCAGCACACCTTGGCAAAACAAAAGTACAAGTTTAAAAATAACTTTTGAAATAAACAAAACGAAAGTACATTGGCATACACACCTTCAATAATATATATTTTTCTAGCTATAGTATCGAATGTAATGTGTTTCACAGTTTCTAGCTATAGCTCTATGCATTCACACCTTCAATAATATATATTTTTCTAAACAAATTAGAAAAACCTGCCATGTGATCATTATTGAAGGAAGTAATTTATATTTGGATTAGGACACTATGGTAATTGATCTTCCTTATCAAAACATTTATGTTATGAATATCATCTGCCATTTTTTTATAAATATTTCATATTTCTTGATTCTTAAACTATTGCGTTAATGGTTACGCGAAAATGACCCATATTTGGTAAGTATTAGTCAGTGACTTAAAAAATTATTTTATTTCTTGATCAAGATTTACAGACACAAAACAAATGAAGCTGTCGATTGATGAAAGGAAGTTTATTTCAATGTTTGTTATTTTGATTGAATTTGAGGAATATTTTATGCGTATAATTAGTTATACTAGCTAGAGAATATGTAGGCGTGATGTGCGAAAGATGTGGGCAGCTGAACAAATAATGAATTATGAATATATTAAAATAAAAGGGGTTATTATTATTGGGTGAAAAATGATAATAAAAAAGCGGGCATTGATTTAGCTCTCCATCACTTTTTGTCTGTTTTCGATTTCGCACCATACGCTTATTAGTCTGAAGAAGGAAAGAGAAAAGAAAAGTGGTACGCGTGCATGTTCTATTACACTCATGAATAAGACTTTTTATCTTGATGGATTTAATGCATGTGGGATCTGCAAGGAACCTCTATAAATTTAAAAGTACTTGCTGTGGGTAGAAAGAAAGTAAGAAACCACTCAATGGAATGAGACTTTGATGCCATGGTTTATTAGTTGGTTGGACTTCATAAGTAGGACCTTAAATAATCAAATAATTGAGTTCCAAAATCAAGACACAAAACATACGAAATTTCAAATTATATATCAAACATGGTAATCATTCACTTTTGTATTCAGAAATTCATTATTAATTTTTCACATTTCATTCAAACAATGGGTGAAGAAAAAGCTACGTCTCGCAGTAATTAACATTGATGCAGCTACGTCCATTCTATGTGCTAGATGGGATATATGCCTTCAAAGTCTTAAATCTCACTTAATTTTACCTAATACACGATTGGGTTTGTTTGAATAAATATTTTTTTCCTTAAAAAGGTAGAACCATTCATTATCTCATAACCTTTTTAGTCTAGGATGTTTATGATTTTGTTAGATATATCTAGCTCAACAAGATCTACAACAACCAACAAGAGAATAAAATACAAGCGAACATGTATAAATGTATGTATCTTTTAATTTAATCCAAAGCACGTTGTGACATTGACATGTCAAAAATTTAAGAGTTCAATACGCATAAACTTTAAAGTAATCTTCTCCAAACTCAGTATATTATGGGATGGTCTACCCCACTCTTGATAGTGCATTTAAATCGACTAGAGCGAGTTAGGTTTGAAAGAGAGATGATAAGCAATATCTGAGAATTTCATCTTTGTGTCTGACATCATTGTGACAAAAGAAGCCCTTAGTCTGTTAACACATTGCAGCCACTCATATTATTAATGTTCAAATTATGAAAATTTCTGAAGCATGAGAAGGGTTGAAAAAATTATGCTTGAAACTCCCAAGCTTATAATTTGTGTGAAGTTAAAGTAAGTCGTGCCTTTGCATGAAAAGGCTGGGCCGGGTTATTATCCATCCAAAAGTTTGTAATCTTTTTCATTTCATTGATTGATATATCATGATCTTTTTCTTTTCACCTTTGGGTTTAAAATTGAATGATGAGACATGAGAGGGAGATTACATTCAAAAAAAAAAAAAAAAAAAAAAAATTGAATCCCTTATTGTAAAGGTGAGGCACATGAATCATGGAAAACTATGGGAGACAACTTTCACAAAAGGGGTGCACTTTTTTACACTAATAAACTTGGAAGACTTTATGAAAATTTAAATAAAACTCAAATGATTAGGCATCGGATTTTGGGAGATTTGTTAAGGGGCAGGCCTTGTGTTAGATTTGATGCCCTGAACTTTGACATTTCATTTTAGGGCCCATGCCAATGAACAAACCTTTCACTTCCTCTTTAGCAATCATGCCTTTTCTCATCACTCTCTCTCTGCACCACCTTCAGGGCTACACCCATTTTCTAAGGCTCTCACACACACACACACACAAACTGCAAAAAGTTTTCCCTTTTCTTTTTCTCTTTCCCCCCTATTAATTCACTTCAAAAAATTACCAAAATTGCATTAATAATTACTAGAACCTGTATTTTTATTAGGAGATATCATTATTATTAGTAGCAGTAGTAGGTTTCTGTGTGTAAATTGGGAAGAAAACATGCAGTGCCCTACAATTTTGAGCCTAGACTCAAAAAGATGAACAGCTTTAGGCATCCTCACGAATAAGGCTGCACTATTTCCCCCTCTTTGCTTGAAACCATTCCTTCACAGGGAAAAGCATCAATTCAAGTACCTTATGCCGGAAAAAGACAAACCACACCATATCCTTTAAATTACATTAAACATAATGTCTTGTCCCACAAATCTAGTTTTTAGATTTCCTCACTCGTGATTCCAAACATTAAACAAGAATTAATTAATTAACACTTTTCCACCTCCCCTACGATCATGGAATATGCGCCCAATCAATCGTGCTGTTATGCACTATATATATATATATATATATACCTATGCTCTTCGTCTATTTGTAATAATAATAATAATAATAATATTATTATTATTATTATTATTATTGTTATTTTCTTCATAATGCACCCTATAATATGCATGTGTAAACACATACATATATATCCTCTCTGACCCTTGCATTATTTTGTCCTGGTTTTGTTATCTTCCCTTAAGCATATGTCCAATCCAGCCTCTAAAGTTTATTTGATGGATCGAATTGATGCTTCGTGGATTTTCATTTTTAGAACATTCCTTAACTAGTCCCCTGTTCATGGATGCAAGTTAAAGAAAGATGGCCCCAGAACCAGCTGGAGCCGTTAGTTTTTTCACTCGTGAAATTGCACACTTTTTTAGTCATTCATTAGTCAACGTTTAAATATACTTGTTTTTGGCACTTACACAATATCAGGACCACCATCAAATTACTTCTCATCAACTTATAGAATAACATATTTTCTTCATGGAAATTGCATCATTTTGTGCCTATGTATGTGTGCATTTCATCTCGATCAATTCATCCCTCTCGTTAAGTTTCAAAATAAATTAAACTTCCCTATGTAAAAGCTTTATGATTTTGTACCCTCTTAGTCATTTCTTGCATCATACAATTCATTCTTTACGTCACAACACTCAAGGTTGGAGTTGTGTATTTTCATATATTGTTGAAATACGGTTTCCACAATAGTATAGGGTTTTTCCAAAAACCTATTTATATGTTTTGTTATGTTTAGTGTTAAGTCAATTTTTCAAAAATAAAGAAAGGATTCAGTTTTCTCGCTTGTGTGATCTTGTTTCCTATGTTATGGGGTTTTTTTTCGTCTTTTATTGTAGTTTTTTTTTTCGTGGTTTATTGTAGGTTTTTTTTTTTTCTTTCTAAAGTTGCTGATAAGTATAGTAACCCCTACATGTACAACACATAATAGCTAACTTTTCAGTAACTACTCCATCCAACTTTTTTAATATCTCTTACATGGAACAACAAACAGAAAAAAGAGAATTTTTAAAACATATGTAAAAATTTTAATTATATTGTTTAATAATGATTGAAATTATTCTTTAAAAAATTTAAAAAATATACAAACACACATATTAAGTAATTAAAGAAATACAAATCAAACAATAAAAAAAAACGCTCATAACTAAATAAATAATAAATAATTAATCACAAAACTAATACAATATGCACATTCTAAACATATAGTTTCAAAACAATCTTGTTTATTAGGTGATTCATTTAACAACAACATCAAATATTACTTTTCAATTAACTTTTAGAATTAAGTTGACGTTTTTCAAGTATAACAAATTTTAATAACAAAAATGAATTAGTTATATACATTAATAGAATATATATATATATATATATATATATATATATATATATATATATATATTGACAAATTTACATTATGCTAATTCGTCAAGTTTAAAGAAAAAAAATAGTATTAGTAACTGTGTGTATGTAAGGGGGTTACACAATGTGGGAAGCAAGGATTTGAATTGAGATTCAATCTTTGAAGCATTTGAATTGAGATTCAATCTTTGAAGCATTGAAACTCAACATCTCCGTTATTGTCTATGTCATCCTTCCTTTGAAATTTCCGAAGTCTAAGAAGAGGCCATGGGAAGCCTTGCTCTAAAGCTAATTCAAGTATTTTCAGTTACATGTAACTTGTGTCTTTTCAAAATATTTATTTTAATCAAACTGACGGTTAAATTTGTCATGTTTGATAGTCAAACACCGAAGATATTTGTTATATTATTATTATTTAAAGTTTAGGGTTTCAACATGAATTATTGTTGAAATCTCTACTACCTTTAGACTTATATTAACATATCTGAGTACCAATGGTTGTTAACATATGCACATGTATTTGCTTATATACATGCCACAAATTTACTTATCACATCAATGATTAGTATTATCACTAAAAAAACAAATCGTTTAAGTATGAATGATCGAAATATTTAGAAGTTTATTTATGCTTAATAGGACTTTAAATGAAAAAATATTGGGTAACTAAAAGTGTACATATGATTTATAAAAGATAATTATCTTCAGCTGGTTGATTAAAAAGTAATAATTTTCCTGAATGGTTTTTTAATTGTACTTTGAAAAGGTTAATTTTGAAGGGAAGGAGAGATGTTAGAGTGTTTTGACTTTATATTTTGTGAGAGTAAGTGGGTCAGATGTGATTTTCATGAACTGTACTCTGTCTGCCACTATTGTTACTTTCAGCAACTCCAGCCCTTGAAATAATGGTGTTTCATGCAATTGTAATTACACTAGGAGATTGATTTTTTGTGATTAATTTTGAAATTTAGGATATGGGTAAATTGTATTTTGAAATAAGACATTATATTTTAAAATAAGAAAAAACGGAAATCACGAATTCTATTATATTAAAATAAAAATAAAATAAATTTATGTTTAAAAATGTTTTTTATTGGAAATAATTTTTAAGAGGTAATTTCTTTGATGGAAGATGTGTTTTAAAACCCTACTTATTTATATGTACTCATTAATCTAATGTAAAAAGCAAAAACACTGCATTTGCATAAAAAAAAAATACCAAATCAAAGTTAATAGTAGTTTACATACATTTTATTTTTTAAAACTATTGATACTTCTTTTAAAAATAAATATAAAATGAGAAATGCATTTCATCATACTCAATAACTAATAAAATGGAAGAGTGCATCTATATGGACCAAAAGGCCCAAAAGATGTCGTCCCCACTCAATGAAAAATGGGCCTAGTTTGGCCCAACATGTTGTAGCCATACTGGTTTATTCATGTTGCTACAGAAGTAATCATAATTGGGGTGGTGGCGCAGTTGGCTAGCGCGTAGGTCTCATAGCTTCTGAGTTATCCTGAGGTCGAGAGTTCGAGCCTCTCTCACCCCATTTTACAATATTTTTATGTGTCTTATTCAGAGTTCTAATCATGAGAAAAAGACCGAAGATTTCATGTTCAAGATAAAATTCATAATGTCTTTTATGGAAAAGGATAGGAAAATCACAACTTTGATCTTGAGTGAAGATTCAATTTATTTGATCAAATAGGTTAAGTATGATTAGGGACAAAGGTTATTGATGTTGTTTTGATGTGATTCCTTCCGAGGAATAAGTACAATTGTTTCTGTTTTTTTCACTCCTTGTGAAACGTTTTTTTATTTATCTTTTTTTTCACTTCTCTTATTCTCTTTTAGCTTTTGTTCTGAAAGATTTTTTGGGTTATAGAAGGTTAATGTTCAAAGCAATGAGAATGTAATCTAATTCCAGGATATGAAGGGTTTTGGTCTCGCAGATTGAGCTTCAACTTCTCACTTTCACAGATCAAGTATCTAATTTTAAACTGCTCAATTCCCACATTGTGTTACTACAAAATGTATGTAGTTTTCCCTTGAAGTGGAAATATGATTCTGACACGCAAACTATATTTAGTTTATTTCTTATATCTTATTCTAGGCTTTGATTTTGTTAAAATCTTCATCTTCACCCACCATCTGATCCAAGAATTGACAGAGACAAAATTATTCAAGTCAAAATCTTTGTTTGTCCCTGTTCTCCCTGCCACACTCACAAATCAATTTTAGAACAATCAAATGTACCCAAAATGGAATCTCAAATGTTTGACTTATTAATTACGCGTTCCGTATTTTAATGTTATTTGCTTTTTAAAAAAGTTAGCTAAATCCATACAGAGAGCACTAACAACTAAGAGTATCTTTTTCCATGGCTTCTTCTATTGAAGAACAAGCATTAGAAAAACATATTTTTATGATTTTTTTTTATATGTATTATAAAGATAGAATATTTATTGATGAGTTGATGAATTGCTTTTTCGTTGGAAGATCTAAATCTCCAACTTTGTTATTATTAAATTCTCCCTCTGGAAATAATTGAATTTGAACAGAAGAAAAGCACGTTTGACTGTGAGTGGCTCGAAAATACAAGTTGATTCACCAACACTTGACCCCATAGTACACTTAATATCTCTTTCATTTCACATGGGTCCATCACGAGTTCCTTCTCATCTCATAAATTAACAAATAACAACTAAACACTATGCTTCTGGGTCATAAAATTTAAGCTACGCATTAAACTCAAAACGTAGGATAGAATTAAGCTTCTTGTTTTGTCTTGGCTTTTGATGTCCTCTTTCAGAATAATTGTTCTAACAATGGCGGACACTGGTTTTTTAGCTTCAATAATTAGAAGAAAAAGGGTCAATAATGGGGGCCAAAAACAACCAGAAAACAGGGTGGTAGGATTTTATTTGGCACCGCCATTTCCTTTCCAGAAGCTACACACCACGACAAGGACAGCCTTCACTCATTTTCATTCACTTCAAAATTTAAAAATATTTTTCTAAGGATAAAATTAAAAAAAAAAACAAGTGTCATTTTTATATAAGAAAGATGTGTATATTTAAAAATTATAAAAGATATAAATGTTATTTTATTAAAATATAAAAAATTATATATGCAGGTTGTGTTCAAATTAATTTTTCAAACTTGGCAAAACTCTAGTATGGTGTGAGATTCATGAAAGCATGATTTCTTTACAAAAGTCAACAATTTCAAGCTTTGGGTCAGCTTGTGTCTCTTCTTGTGGAACCATTGATAAATTGTTAGCTTAAGCTAAAAACTAAATAATACAATTAATTACTAATTTTAAAGATAGTTAAAATGATAGTGGCATTATATTAGAGTGATGTAGTGTGACAATAGTGGGAGTGAATTGTTGCCTAAATTATTATGTGTGGTTTGGTCAAAGGCGTAGCGTTTTGTGAATGTCAACGTCAATGGGCAGTGTTAGGCGGTTTTAGTGGTAATTGAAGTAATTAGGCAAAATGCAATGTAATTAGCATCATCGAGATCCGCGATCCATCTCTGCTGTTAGTATTAATTTTCACATGTCAATAGTGTGTTAGTTAATTATCCACCTACTTAATGTTGGACATAATTGTATTAATTACTGCTATGTTTATTTACTCTAATTGTTTTATTCTTTTGATAGAATATTCTTTTAGTATAAATTATCAAAAAAATCCACAAAACTCTAAGTGTCTTAAAAGTTTTTTAAGTATGTAAAATAAAAACTATATACATTTCAGATTAACATGGCTTTTGTGTTATTTTGGAATCAAACAATTAATTTTATAAAATACTTCTTATTCAATATACTAATAACTCTTAGCTGAAAAATAGTTTTTTTTTTTTTTTTATCGTCAAACACAAATAACATATTTTGGTAACGAAAATAAGTTACTCCACCTAACTTCAATGCTGATTTGACTTCAATAGAATTGTTAGGGGGAAAAGGTATATTTGAACTTATAAACTCCTAGGTTATAATTGTTTTTTCATTTTCTTACGTTCTTATTTAAAAAGAAAAATCATTTATCGGTTATAAGTTAAAAAAAAAATGAATACCATTTCCCTCTGCCAACAAATATACTATCAAATATTTGAAATTATTTTTAAATGATAAAACTGAGAATAAAATTAAAGTTGCATTGAATTTTTAAAAGTAACTGATTTGAAAAAAAAAGAGTAATTATTTTAATACATACGTGTGTATTATAATAATAGATTGATATAGGTATTATATATATATATATATATATATATATATATATATATATATATATATATATATATATATATATATATATTAGAAATTAGAAACTAGAATTAGATTTGTAATCTTGTAATTTTCAAGAGTTGTATATAAACATGGGAAATGATGATTATTT
>Ga0209700_102205_pt1 | contig 39923 bp, 16 predicted proteins | sample SiratroredBW_FD_187528 | JGI IMG/M metagenome (GOLD analysis project Ga0209700, IMG submission 187528) | Root nodule microbial communities of legume samples collected from California, USA - Siratro red BW (SPAdes) (version 2) | ecosystem: Host-associated > Plants > Roots > Nodule | place: USA...
TTGCAACACAACGAACATTAGAAACAAGCATTTGGGAATTATGCCTAGCAAGTACATTGAACATCTGAATGTGTGTTTGGATTAACATCTTTTGGGGTCTTACAAGTTTGTTTTTTTTTTTTTTTAATTTTTATTTTTATGCATCATAAGCTTTTGAAAAGGAAAAAAAACAGATATTCCCCTAAAAAATTGTTTCTTAACACGCATCATCAATTATTTCTCCCCCAAACTGATCATGACTAAGATACTTTTAAAGGATTTTCTATAGTACTCTGATCCCTAATACTTTTACAAATCCATTTACGGCATTACACCTAGTTTAAATCGGTATGTGATTGATCTGCATATTTTAATACGAGAGTGGTTTGTTTGCAGATCAAGTATGTGGAGAAAAATGCACGCCCAGGTGCAGTCAAATTTTTTCGTACTCAATCACCCAGACATTTTGAAGGGGGAGATTGGGATCAGGGTGGTTCCTGTCAGAGGGATAGACCTTTGTCGATAGAGCAGGTGGTCTATTTACTCAATTATCTTTTTAAGCATGTTTTTACTGGAAGAGTCATCCAATGAGTGACATACGTGATGTGATTCTTCTTGCAATTGTGATAGTTTCATGCTAAATTATTAGTAGCGAGTTGACCTTGGAAGTTTTGTTGCTCTTTTAGGTAGAAGAACTTTTCTCCGTGAAGAACAATGGGACAAATGTGGAAACTCGACTGGTGAATAAACACCTCTATAAGGCTCTCAAGGGGTCTGATTTCATTATTTTGGACATCACTCACATGAGTGAGTTCAGGGCTGATGCACACCCTGCTTCAGCTGGAGGAAAAAAACACGATGATTGTATGCACTGGTGCTTACCTGGAATTACGGATACCTGGAATGATTTGTTCATAGAGCTTCTGAATAGTAAGTATCAAGGGTAGAAGTTGATAAAGTAGTCATTTATCTATATTTGTTATAAAAGGGTTAAAAAAAAGAGACATTGTTCATAACGATTCTCTTGTTTTTCATTAGTATATTGCATTTTTTCTTTTCTCATGTGTAGCCGAAAGTTATTTTTGAGGATCTATGAGATGAATACCTGTCGAGTTAGGCCTTCAATTTTTTTGTCTGCTCAAAATCGCTTTAGAACTGTCTTCAGCCTTAACGGGTGCTTCTAGAAAACTAGAAATTACAGGCATGCATGCTATGCTGAGAATTTAAGATTTTACACACTTCAAAGCGTATATAGACAAAAAAGAAAACGGAGTATTGTGATTTCCTGGCAAATTGACGTGCAATTAAGCGAGCAAAACTAACACCGTAAGTTGGAATATTCTTTATCCAATGTGACGTCGAAAACAATATCTATCCACTTTTAATAACCTCTCTAAGTTTGCAGGATGAGACTGAGAAACATAACAAAAACATGAAGTATGATGACCGAGTTTTTTTTAATGATTTTTATTAAGTAATTATATTATATAGTACAAAATGGTTATTCTTTGAACTTTTTTCAGAACAACATATCCCCGTCATCATCCTAGAGGGAGGTGAAGAGGAAAAAAAAAATAAAAAAACTCAATTGAGCGATATCATGGTTAAAGCACAAATTAAAATAAAAGTGAGGCATCATTCGTCCAGAAGAGTAGAGGTTGTGCTAATTGATCAATCTATTCGAACTTTCCAGCCCCTTGTGTCCTCAATGCACCCAGTTTGAATTCCAACTAGTGTTTTCCGCAGTTTTTGAGACAATGTTTCTGCTCCTGTTTTGTATTCAGCTCTGCATTATCAGTATTATCGGCAATTTATTAGCAGTGTTGGGAATTTTCAAGAATATTAGCAAAGATAATAGACCGATAACCAAATTCCTAGTGAAAAAATCATTGAACTTTCTTTTAACACTGTTTTTAATCTTACATGTTCATATAAGAAATAAAATTTTAACAGAAAACGAAATTTGTAATCTAAAATTGATATTAAACAATTATAGAGTGAGCATTAATAATCAGTACCAAAGCAGTTTTACCTTGTTTCCTTGTAGGTAACAGATGAAACAGAGTTGACAACAACAGCAGTTCCTGTGCAGAACACTTCATCAGCATCTAGCATTTCCTCCACCGATATGGCACGTTCCATGACCTTAAACATTATTCAAGTATTCTTATTCTTAGTAGCTAAACAAATATTGCGAAATCATTAACAGGATGCATTAGCCAGGATACTAGACTCTCCACAAAGATTAACTATTTTGCATATCAAAACTTACGAAAAATTAATACCTGATAGCCCAAATCTAAGGCAATTTCAATGATGGATTTTCGTGTGATCCCAGGCAGGATGGCTCCATTTGTTTCCGGAGTGCAGATACTATTACCCTTCACAATATAAAAAGGAAAATATGAAATACAAATAAAGATAAAATCGGGTTTTATTAACGTGTCAGGTTAAGGAAAACATAAATGCTAGTTCTGTTATTTTCTTCAATAATATTTTGTTGTTCATTCTATAATATGTGTCATCATGATAACAATCTATTCTTGAATATGAATGTAAGGTTGTTGGTTTACCTTCACTACAAACACATTGCATGCAGAAACCTCTTCTATGTTTTTTCCAGTTGCTGAGTCCAAGAACAAGACATCAGAGAATCCATCGGCCTTCGCTGCAGTGGTTGCAGCATAAACCTACGATGCAAATATACACAGGGCTACACAGTCAATGAAGAGCGAAATTCATTTAAGGGATTATAATATGCTCTATGATTTTGTCTGACTAAATGTGCATTCATTTCTTGTATTTTCAGCAGCATATACAAGCAAAATGGACCCGCTTTCACTAGAATTTAACTATTCCCAACAAAGTAAAATGGAAATTCAAAATTAGATATGCTTATAAAATGGTATTGATATGCTTACAGGGGCATAATTGGTAACACTCTTGATCCCTCCGGTTCCACCAGTGCCAGATATTGCTCGATAGAACTTACTCTCGACTTTCAAGTTCAGTGAACCCTGTCATAATATTCAAATTTAGTCTTGATATGAAATTTCAGTAAATCTTTTCTTTATTATAAAATCGAATTCCATATATAACAGACCTTGTGGTAGTTAGTGACAGGAGAACAAAAAATAAGTAGTGTGTATTCAGGTGCAGGAACCACGCTTAAAGAAGCTCCTGTTCCCATGAGCAATGGCCTAATATACAATGATCCTTTTCCTAGTGGAGGCACCTGTTTCATAGTTGAAGATTAGTTCAACTTATTTTCAACTTCTTATAGGGAAAAGACAAAGATTTTTGCTATCAAAAACAAAATAGATAAAAGATTTTCATACTGGTTAAGTAGTCTATGCTGCAGCAGTGAAAAAGTAAATAGTTTATGTACTATATTAAGGTTCAAAACCTTGTTTTGTACACAATAATAAGAAGAGTACATTCATTTAAAGGATCCAATCAGAAATCATTGTCCATGATAAATTTATTGATATTTACAATAATTACACCAGTATTATACTGAGAGTGTGTATAAATTAAACTTTGATATAGATAAACATGAAGAAATTAGTACCCAACGTTTGTTGGCAAGAGCTGTCTGTTTTACAGCATCAACGAATTGGTCAATGGATGGGGATGGCATGCACAATCTGTCTGCGCCTATCTTCATTCGTTGAGCATTCTCTTCTGGTCTAAACAGAACTATACGCCCATCTTCAGTTCTATATGCCTTTAGCCCCTCAAAGATTCCCTGGTGAAAAGTTACATCAATTTGTGAGGCTTGAGCTAGAATTTGATCAAAACATGCTTTGTGTGGATTGTGCAAACATTGTATCATTGATAGAAGCTGATGAATTCAACCAGGTACAGTGTTATTTTAACCTGTCCATAGTTTAATATGTTGGCAAAAGGGCTGATCTCTATGTTTCCAAAGGGAACGAGGGATCCCTGAGAAAAGTTGTCTCCTTTTGCACATTTCATGACATACATGAAATCTGTCGGGACTGGACTAAATCCAAGCTCATCCCAGTTTATGTCAGCGCAGTTTTCAACATCAACACCGCTTTTTCAAACACAAAGTTAAGGGGTTAGAATGAGGAATAGTATCATCAACAACAGAAACAAGAATACCAAGTTTATGTATAAAACAACTTGGACTTTAGCTTTGAATTGATGGAAAATTTTGTTATATTGTACCTTTCTGAATTTTGTCCACAGTTCCCTAAAACAGAATGGAGAGTCATAGTTGTGAACTGTGGTCTTCCTGCAAAGTAGAGAGAGTCAAAAGTTGGTGCAAGCAATGAAGTTGTGTAGAAGTATCAATGATAAAAAAGAGAAAGAAGGAAAAGAGTTATATATCATGCAGTTACTTGTGTCTATCACTCTCTTCCAATGCATAAAAGGTCACCATTTAATTTTAAAAAATGCCTCTTACGTAGCCTAGGTAGAATATTTGTTTTCTTGTATTTGTAGAGATTTGAAATTTGTATGTAAATAAAATCATTGACTTATAGTCTTATACTTCTGTTAGTTTTTGTTTAATTTCATTAATGATTGAGGTTACTGAAAAATAAATTTTGTATTTAAAAGAAAATTAATATTAATATATAATTTCAGAACTCTTCAAACAAAGGTTAATTATATATTAATATTAATTTTCTAATAATGACTAAAAGTTAAATTGTGTTCATTAACTTCAATAATTAATAATACTGAATACACTATTTAAAATATTCAAATAATTTTGATATTTAAAATTCACAATTTCCATATTGAAAGTGTGAGCAAATGTGATACACGTTTTACCCCTTTTATTTCCACTAGTTTTGTTTCCGCAATTATTTTGATATTAAAATGTCATAAATTTTCTCAAAGTTGAGTGCTTGTTCATCATATGAGCAAACACTTTTCTTATTTCTCACCAATATATCTTAAATATAGTAAAAAAAATTTGAGATTCAATAATTCTAAGAATTAATAATTTTTAGAGGCTTAGAGCAGTAAAATAGTGATGTGTATGTCTAATAGCAAAAATTAAAATCATCATTAATATCACATACTTAGCCACCCATACCATGGGATCACCATGTCCTCATCAAATCCACCAACCAATTTTGGGACAATAGAGTTGTTTTCATAACAACAAATATAATACTAAAACATTATAAATTGGCTCTTAATTATAAAAGAAGAAGGAACGTAATATTATCTAAGATTGATTAAAACCTACAAACCTTGTTCTTGGTGTGTGAAAGTTGAGTGATCACAAGACTAAATATGTCACAAATTAGAAAAAAACAGTTAAGTTACAGCAAGTGATTTCTGAATCATGCATATCCATATGGAAATGGTGATAAAAAGAGATGAAATTATTGTTTACCTTTTTATGATGAAAAAAAGGTGGTGAGTGTGCAAGGTCCTTGATAATGGGATGAAAGAATGAAATGAATGAAAATGGAAAATGGTTAGTGGTATTAAAGCATAAGCAGTCAATCATGTCGCCGCCGCCGCCGTTGAATATTTATGTTTTAAGAACGGTTCTATTCAACCACCCTGCCCAAAGCAAATTAAATTTTAAACACTTACCTGAATCTATTTAAAAAATTTGACTATTTCCAATTATATTTTTTGATTAATTGTTTCTGTTTTATTAAATACTTCAAAAATATTTTTAAAAGTATTTCTAATTATGTTTTTATTAATGGTCTCTATTCATTGAATATTTAAAATATTTTTAATTTTACTGTTTGTTGATTTATTTTTGTCTTTAATGTGATAACTTGACTTATTTTTTTTTTATCTTTAATCTTTTTTTTAAAGGATTACCTCCTTTCTTTTAAGAGTACGTTGACTCGTGAATTGGAAAATATTAAAAGAGAAAAACACAAATTAATTGGTAAATTGAAAATAAAAAACAAAAGTAATAATTACCATTATGTTGTTGATAACAAAACAAAATAACAATTAATTAAACCAAAATAAGAATTGAGCATTTAGTAATTTTTTTTAATATAAAATAATTAAAAAAATTTAATAAGAATTTTTTAAAGTACTTAAAATTTAATTAAATTTTTTAATTTAAATTTAGAATCAAAACTTTAAATATAATCCATTTTAAAAGTGTATAGTAATGTAATTGCGAGTAATCTAAACGATGATACTTTTCTATTTGGTTTTATTTTTAATTATATTATTTTAACTTTTATTCAATTAAAATAATTTTATTATTCAAGATATATAACCAAACAATTTCACAAACTAAAGCTAACTAAGGGTTTAACTTTTCAGTTCAACAACAATTATATAATTCCTCCACGTTTACTTTTAATTATTTATTCTTTTTATAATTTAAACTATAATATTTCAATACAATAGAAATGTAAATTCACTTCTTTAATGTGTTTTCGCTTTATGTAATATATAATTTATAAGGTGTTTTCGCTAGACTCATTATTTAAGGAATAAGATTTGGATATTATTATAGATTGATATTAAAATTTGGGAGGAAAGAAGGTGATTGTTTTTATTGAGGAAGTGTAATCTTAATAATTTAATTACATAGATCCTTAACTCTTTTTCTTCAATCTAAGATTAGATAAAAATCTATAAAAATATTTTATTTGTTTTTGTATAATTTTATTTTTTAGTACAATACTTAAAACTATAGAATTATTTTTTAGTTTAATTTTATTGTAATTATAAGTATTATCGTATATTATATAAATTTTTTGAGAAATAATGATATTTCTTAATTGTTACATTTGCGACTGATACATTTGTTATTGAAAATTTATGCTAATAAGGATCAATATTATTTATCAAAGGCTATGTTAATTGAATTATGCGGATAATTTTGATAAAATGAGATATACTATTAGTTGTGTTTACACTTGTATGAATGAATTAGTTATCAAAGTTACATGATGTTGTATCTATTACAAAAGTTAAATAAATAACAATTATCAAAGTATGCAAGAAAGTTATCTTGATTCAAAGTTAATTGTGAAACTTGAACAAAAATAGTAAAAGATTATTATATATTGTAACAGTCGAAATATATCTCATACATTACAAGAAATTTCATCTTTTAATCAGAGAAGTAAGAGAAGAAGAAAGTGTGTATATGTAAAAAATTCACACCAATAAAACTTAACAGATGTTATGACAAAATCAAATAACATTAACAAATCATATTAAGATTTGATTACTTTCATTAAAAATTTTCCGGAAGAATATGAAAAGAGAAATCTCATATCAGAAAACTCATCTACTTTAGTGCTTACTTCTATTATAGAAGCACGGTATTTTCATACTAAAAGAGATAAAAAATCACTCTTCCATTTCTATTTGTTAATGTGGTAGCTATTACTTTATGCTTCATTCTATTATATATTAGATTTATAAACAATGATAATATTTTTACTGTATTACTTTTCATTCCACTTCATTCCATTCTAATCCTTTATTCCATCTCATAACATTCCTTCAATTCAAACATAAACAACTAAAATATTTTTCGTTAAGTTACTAATAACAGCTAACAAAGAACAGATAAATGTGAGGAAAAAAAAAAAACTAAAAGTATAACTTTTCATATTACACAGAACTTGTAAAAAAATGACACTAAAGTAATGACTTAATTTTAAGATGAAATAGCAATCATCTTCATTTAAGAGACTACGACTGTCCATGACTTCTTATCCTCAAGACACCCTGTTTGAATTCCAACAAGTGTTTTGCGTAATTTTGCAGCCAATGTTTCTGGCCCTGTTTTGTAATCCGTCCTGCATTTGGTCGATAGTAAAGGTATAAGAGGAAGATGTTCTAAATATAAGAGTTGAATTAAGATACTTCTCAGTATCAAAATTTGACTTTAATTTATACACAGTCAGCATAAATTTTTTTATACTTGACATCCAATAAAAAATCATCATTAAGTATAAAGATAATCATTAAAATGGTTATTGAAAAATAAATAATTTTATCCTATATAACAGTGTAAAAACTGGGTACATTCTAACTGAATTGACGTAACATATTGGGACAAAAAGAAATAGAATAATTGAAGTGAAATTTAACCTCGTTTCCTTATAGGTAACAGACGCAACAGAGTTGACAACCACTGCAGTTCCTGTGCCGAACATTTCGTCAGCCACTAGCATTTCCTCCACTGATACGGCACGTTCCATGACCTGAACATACATAATTCAAGTAACCCCTTCCTCAGTAAGTAACTAAGTATACAATATTCAGAACATTTTTCTCTGTACAAACATAGCTAAGCTAGATCAGGAATATTTTCTAAAGCAAGTTAATAATTTGCAGAAAATGAAACCATTAAGATTGATCAAATACGTGCCAATAATTGAAAGAAAATCAAGTAATACCTGATAACCCAAATCAATGGCAACTTCAATGATGGATTTTCTTGTGATACCAGGCAGGATGCTTCCATCTATTGCAGGAGTGGAGATAGTGTTGCCCTTCATGTGATTAAATTAAACAAATTTTATTCAGACTATCACCTGGTTTTGGATATATAAATTGTTAATAGCGTGCCCACATAGATAGTGTTCAGACCTTCACAACAAATACATTGGATGCTGAGGCCTCCTCTATATATTTTCCTGCTGCTGAGTCTAAGAACAACACATCATGGAATCCATTGGCCTTTGCATCAGTTATTGCACTATAAACCTATGGCACCAGAAACATACAAGGATAATATACTCAATCAAGGGGGACATTATAATTTAAGGTAACTTTTAATATGATCCATTATTTTGACTTAGCAGTCTAAGTATAAGCATGCTTTTTGTTGGGTTTGTATTATTTTCATCAAGGTAGTGTATGCTTACAGGGGCATAATTGGTGACACTTTTGATCCCTCCAGTTCCACCGCTCCCTGATATTGCTCGATATAGTTTATCCTCCACTTTCAAGTTCAGTGTACCCTGTAATAATTAACCAAGAAGAAATTAGTGTAGAATATGAAATTTCAACAAGTTGTAAGTAGATTTTTTTTCTCCTTGTATTGTAAAACATGTGGAAATCCAAGAGTGACCTTGTGGTAGCTGCCAACTGGGGAGCAGTAAATGAGAAAAGTATACTCGGGTGCTGGTGCCAAACCTAAGAGTGGTCCTGATCCAATGAGCAAGGGTCTAATATATAGTGACCCTTTTCCTGGAGGAGGCACCTGTTTCAAAGTTGAAGCTTAGTTTGATTTTCAACTTCTCCATAGATCATAGAGATGAATAGGATGAGGAAATGAATGAATACCCATCGTTTGTTGGCAAGAACTGTCTGCTTTACAGCATTCACAAACTGGTCAACGGATGGGGATGGCATACACATTCTATCTGCTCCATTTTTCATGCGTAGACCATTCTCTTCTGGTCGAAATAAAAGTATACGTCCATCTTCAGTTCTGTGTGCCTTAAGCCCCTCAAAGATTCCCTGAAGATTCACAAGTTTATTACATATTTGTGAGGCTTAGATACACAGAATTTGATTTATGAACTGCATGAAGTCAACTTCTATGCTCAAAGCTTATCATTGACAAAAATTAATGAATCATTAAGCACTAATGTGTGGCATATGAACCTGTCCATAATTTAATATCCCAGCAGAAGGGCTGATCTCAATGTTGCCATAGGGAAGGAGTGATCCTTGTGAAAACTTATCTCCTTTTGCACATTTCATGACATACATGAAATCTGTGGTCACTATACTAAATCCAAGTTCATCCCAGTTAACCTCAGGAGCACTGATTTTAAGACAAAAGCAGGGTGATCAAACTTCAAATTCAAAATCACCAATATTAAAATATTGTATTGTAAAAACATGATTAAACCAAGTTCATATATCATTGTCTTGTTCACTAAAAATTAGGCAATTAATCATTCAATACCTTTCAGAACCATTGTTGATGCTCCCTAAACCAGAAGGGGGCGACATAGTTGTGATCACGGGTTTTTGCTTTCAAGTAGTGTCAACTGGTGCGAGGCTCGAGACAAAATACCTGTATAACAACACAGGTCACGTCAAAATATATACTACAGTAACCATCATTATCATATATGACAAAATTTCTTCTATATTTATATATACAGACACACGCACACACGAGTGCATATAAAATTATATCTTTTAAAGATCTATGTAAAATTAAAGATCTGATCAAAATTAAAGATTGTTTAAATATAAAAGTTCTAAAGTTATAAATAAGAATTAAAAATGTTTGATTTTAGGATAACATGTTCGATTTTAGGTTTTAAATCCCTGATTGACATAATGTTAATGATCTAGTACGTGTATGAATGTGATTTTAAGAAACAACACAGCAACATGATTCTCATTTTTTTTTTCTTTCGTTTCATCTTGATCTTTTCAAATTTGCTTTCTAGTGGCTTTCTTCGTTCCATTCAGTTAAAGAAGAGAATGCGCGTGGAGAAAGGATACCCAGTAACATATTTGAACAAATCTTGGAAATTTGCAGAGATAAAAAATGGAATGAAAATATGTGTATATATTCACTTTGAAGGTTCATTGGAAAGTGAAGCAATGGAAAGAAAAAACATGAGTACCTTGTAAAAGCTGGTAGGAGCTTTAGTAGATGGCTTGACGTAGGATTGAAAAGGAGAAGAGATTGAAAAGGTTTAGATGGAAAAAATAAGGAGAATGAAAGAGAGATAGATCTGAAGGGGAATGGGAGTGATAGTGATGACAAAGGATGCAAAGAAACATACTGGTGCATGCCTTTTATATTCAACATCTGGAACCACCATAGAAAGACATCAAATAAATAATTACCACGTGAATTTTAAGTTTAATTAAAATGAAGTTTATTTTCTCTTACACAATATCTCCAACAAACTGAGTTTCACAATTGACACGTTAAACGTGAGATTAGATATTTATAAATAATCTAATAATCACTTACCTTATTAGTATAAATTATGATATTATATAGTTAATAGACTTTTTCAATCTCACAAAACCAATTTAAAATTCATTTATATAGTATAGGGATCTCTTTTGTGATAAAAATTAGAAAGTTCATTTTAAACTTTTTGACAATTTTTTCACTCACAATATTTTAATAAATTTACTAACTTTAACAAAAAATCCAATTAAAATTTTATACAATTCCATGCGCAGGAATATATTGACCAATACAAATAAAATAAGTTTACCAAAACAACGATTATTAAAAGGAGATAATATTAAAAAAAAATGCACAAATAACACCTACCTAATCCAATAACATACTAATTTATATGGACACGAGATGATTAATTATCAATATATATATATATATATATATATATATATATATATATATATATATATATATATATATATATATTAATATATTAATATATATATTAAAAAAAGCGTATTAATTTGCAAAAGAATTGATAATGGCATGCAACACTCAGACTAAAATGATCAAAATAATAAAAATTCAGCAAAAACAACTTTATACAAATAAGCCAAGGTGAAATCGTTATTCACCTAAGGAATCAACTAACAACAATCTCCCTTTATTTTACAGATTTTAAATTCAAAAGCAGTTACATAAACACAATTTTTGTGTCCCAGTAGAAGTAATATAGCATATATATTAAAAAAAAAATTTAATGGTTAGTTGAGTTCGTGTTTATTAAGGATATGTAAACCATAGTTAAATTTTCTCTAACCACCCACGTTTTTATTTAATTAATTATTAGATGATACTTATTTTGGGAAATGTTCCAAAAATGGAGGAGATTTTGTCCAAATTTTATAAAATTTTAAGAGACTAAATCTTTTTAAACCATGTTAAAAAATTTAAGATAAAAATCTTCAAAGTAGAAAGAAGATGGGCTAAAATATTTTAGTCCATAAGATTAAATATTTGAAATTCTTTAAAAATCTTGAAAGTGGAATGGCGGGAACGGGATAAGCTATCACACACTTTCTTTAAATATATATTTTTTTGTTAAATATTTTAATAAATATTTATTAAATATTTAATAAATAATATTTATTAAATATTTAATGAATAATAAATATTTATTAAAATATTTAAATACATAAATGAATATTTATTAAAATAATACAGAATATATATTTATGTATTTAATGAATAATTGAATACAGAATATACAATTAATATTTATTTAAAATTTTAAATACAGAATAAAAGTCTTAAAAAGGAAAAGAACTGTACATTTTAAATATATCCCATAACTGGAACCAGCATTATTTATGGTATTCATATTTATTAGAAGACACAGTGAATTGGGATTCGCGCAATTGGTATTTTTTTCCTTTCTACAAATCATGTCTCACACCAGAGTTTAATAATACACGAGAATCTCACTTATTCACTATTTTTATCATATTTGTTGTTGGGATTCATTAATTAAATTGTGATTTTGACTTTTCTATTTCATGTCCCTCCTCATTATTCACGAAGTCCTATTATTTAATTGTTTCAAAAGTAATATATATATACTAAAAGTATAAGAAAGGTTTATTAGATTAAGTGTTGGACTTAAAATTTATTTCCTAAATTAATAATAGAATCTATTCTAGTGAAATTTATTATATCTTTAATTATAATTTTTATGTAAAAAATATATTAAAAATTGTATATTAATATTTAATTAAATTTAAAGTTTATTTTTTAAAAGTGTCAAAGAAATTTATCCTAAATTTGAGATGAGGAGAATAACAAATAACATAAAAAATATTCTTTCAATCTATTATTTCAAGGATAAACACATTAAAGATAAAAATACCGTAGATCTAATTGCAAGTTTCACGTTCAACTTTAGCTATTAATACTAATAAAAACAAGTGTATATATAAGGAGACATCAATCTCTTAAATAAAGATATTATATATCTAAGACAAATAAAATACGTTAAGTGTGGGTGTATCTTCACAAAAATGTTTTTACATTATAATAAATAATGAGTAAATTGATTTATGTTATTATTTAATCATAAACTATTATCTACAGTAAGCTTACTACTTTTATTACAATTACTTTGAAACCATATTAATAATAACTTTTTATTGATTGACAATGCAAAAATTTTTATACTGATACTTTGTTATACTCTTAAAAATTATGTTCCGCACTATTTTTAAAATAGGTCATGAATAAATAATATTTTTATTGAAATTTTGTTTAAATATATTAAAATATTATTTTTTAAATTTCAAATAAAAATATTTTGGGTCTTTTTAAAATAGTTAAAGTTTAATTTTTGTACCTTCAATATTTTGTCTGTTTTTAATCGTTAAAAATTGAAAAATTCGTTCTTTCTTTTTTCCAAATGTTCAACAGTAGTTGATAATGCTGATATAATAGACATGATTACCACTTGGCCATTCACATTACTGCTACCTGGCACATGAATTTATTTTATTCGTAAGAAAAAGAGTTTGATTGTAATTCATATCAAATTTAAAACTTGACTTTAGTTTCTATAAATTAATTTTACTCTTAAGAAACTTCAAAAGCTTAAATTTTAAGTCCTCATAAAATATTATATTTTTATTTTAATATAATATATTAAATAATATTAAAAAATTATATAATTTAACAACTTGATAATCTTAATGTCAGGGCAGATGAGATATGTTGTGAAAGTGTCTTTTTGTATATCCAAAATTTGGTTATGATTGCTTATGAAAACTAAAACCTTGATCAAAACTTAATTATGTATAAGAAAACATTGAATAAACTTAGTTTATTAATGTAATATACCATAATCAATATCAATAGTATTGATAAAATATTTTTTTTAAATGGAAGAAAAATGGCTATTTTTTCTACATGGAAGAAAGATTTTCCTAATAGTCTGAAAAATTTTTAAGATTAAGATTATGTTGCGTTTTCATCAAAAAAATATTATTAAGATTATGCTCTTTAGTAGATTTTTCAAGCTACTAATAAATTTGAATGCATGAGTTTTTCAAGCTAAATAACCTCGTTAGGTAAAGAATTATATATGTTTTCAATTTTTATAAAATGAGTATGTTTTAATTTTCGGTCTTTATTGTTTATGCTTTAAAGTTTACAAATTTATTTTTAGTTTACATAAGATGAATGAATTTAGTTACAGTGGATGTAATTTTTTTTCTTATAATTTTCATTTCCAAAATCTAAAATAACTTTTATTTTAAGGAATTTATTTTAAGTATTTATATATATTTTTAAAGTGTTACGTATTGACATTGTTACTTAATACTTATCACCTAACTTTTGACACAAGACATTACCGTTAACGAGCATATGAAGTAATATGAAAAAAAAAAAAACTAAATTTAAAATGTTTGACGGATAAAAATTAAAGAAAATATACTAAAAGAATCGCAAATTAGATACATATAAATAAAAATTTGTATTATATACGAACTTTATATATAAATTTACATTTATATCTAACATTAATATTATATAAGAATTTTTATATACTAATTTACATCTAGAATATTCCATTCCATCGTGATTATTATTAACATTTTTAATATTAATAATAATAATAATAATAATAATATTATTATTATTATTATTATTATTAATATTAATATTATTAATATCATTAATATTAATATTAATAATATTATTAATGTTATCACTATTAATTATAGAAATCTTAATTATAATAATAATAAAAATAGTTGTAATAAGAATATTAATAATTATATTATAATAAGAAAGTTGATATGATGTAATAATAAGGTAAATTGTGTATGTACGAGAGATTTTTAAAAAAATATTTTGTATCTAATTGTATATGTCAAAGTTTATCATATCGTACCAATCTTAAAATTTATTGGTGACCGTTGTCATTATTTTCCCTATCTGAATTACAGGAGGAAGTTAATTATTTTTTAAATTCATACGAATTCATAAGCCATTTCACATTAGAACCAACAAGTTGTTATATTTTATGGAACGAAGGTGGATGTATGAAAGACACTGTGCTAGATGCATGTTTATGGCCAATGGATTTTTTTTTTTCATTTTGACAGGCAAAACCTTAAAGACAGCACATGACAGGGTTTAGACATAAAATAATAATCATTGGATGTATTACTTTTTAAGTACTGAATGACATTATTTTGTTTTAATTTTTTATTATAATATATCATATCAGGTGCATGGGAATATTTAAGGCAAAGATTCTCTCCCATGGCTGCACCATGCAACTGCTGGGACCAGGGAGAATACAAAAGGGTTGCATGTGTTTCCTATGGAAAATTAAAAAAAAGAAACTTTCTAAAATTTTCTTCTCTACTTGTTCTTTTTCGTTTCACTGTTTTTTTTCCAAATTAGCTTTAAATTTTGTGAATTATTTTATCATTCAATTATAAGATTAGATTAATTTAATAATAAATCATAAATAATTATCATTATTGATTTACTCAATGATTGGTTTATTGAATGTGATTGGTGTGCGTTAGCAAGGAAAAGTGGTTAGGAAGTGAAAATTGTTGTTTACTTCTGAAGTGGATAAGCTAATGTGCAAACAATGATGTAAAAAGTTGGATTACACGAACACACATGTTCTAGAATGTTAGTATAAGAGATATAAATATAACGAGTCTTAGTTATATACCAATTTATATCTGAGAAGTTTTGACATTATTTTTAGTATAAAGTTTTAAAATATTAAGTTTGTGTATCTTTCTATTTATATAATGTTAAGGTCAGTTTCCATATCCATATTTTTTTTTCTTGGCATTAAAATATTCAAATAATGTGCTTTGGTTTAATAAAATGGCAACAGTGTAGTGTAATCTGTACTGTAGAAGATCTAGTAATGATGTAGTAGTTAGTTTTGATAAAGACATGTTGAAGGGAAAGCACTTAATTATTACTCTTTTATAATATTACTATAATATTACTATTTCTAGACCCTGCATTGCACGGGTAACTATTTTTAATTATTAAATAAAACTTCATTTTGCATCAATACCACTTAAATCACATTCACTCTTTTCTATATTTTACTATTTAAATTTCATCTGATAAATTTTGTTATTAATATTTTAAAATTAAATACATTAAAATACTTTTATTGCAAAGTATTAAGATTAAGATATAAGTTTTTTTCATACCTTCTTATTAAAGTATATTAAGATAACATAAAAAGTAAGATTCAAAGTTTTAAATAAGTTTCTAAATTATAAGATAAAATTATTTATTTTATTTTAAATATATATTTTTATAAATAATTAAATAAAACATTAATGAGAATGTGGATCTTATAACATATAAAATAAAAATTACAAAAAAAAATAAAAAATAATAAAGTAAATAAAACTTATAAAAATTAAATTAAAATATTATAAAATAACTCTGCAATAAAAATGTTCTCATAACTTTATTTGCGAACTCCATCAAATACTATTTTAATCAGTTAGTGCCATAAACTTAAAACTATTTAATCTAATCAACGCTTTAATCAGTTAGTGCATTTTTTACCTTTATTTTATTATGTTTAATGTGATACGTGGGAAGATATTATTACAATAATTTTATTGTCTATTTGATTACTTATAAGTAATATATATTACTGAGAAATAATCAATTAAACAGTAATATCAAATCTAATAAGATAATGCATGTTTATTATGTAATGATCTCTTAATATTTTTTTAAATCGTAATAAAAATATATAATGCCAAATTATCTCTTCACTTATTGCATTAGTGGAAGCTTGTAATTTATTGTCCCTCTTTGTTGGTATCTCATACACAAATCAACGCCACCAAACCCAACTATCAAAACCGAACAATTAAATTTCCAAACGAGAGCAAGCAATGAATGGTCGACACTATTCATATGTTATTATCTCTACCGGGTAATGATAATTATAATTGCACCGATTATCTTGGATAAAACTACTTAACAACTTATTATTATAATAATAATAATAATAATATAATTTAAAAATTATTTTATCAACTTAAATATTTATACGATTATAATAAGTTGTCGAATAGTCATATTTAAAACAAAGGGTATCGAAATATTATTTTTCATCTCTATTTATTTTGTTTCAAAGCGTCGTGTACACAGGCAAATGAATATGGGGAGAGATGGAGGAGCAAACAGAGTAGGAGATGAGTTCACCCCATAAATTCTATCCACTAAAAAATTTTGCTGATTTCTAACCATTCTTATTACATAAAACTTATATATACTCATGAACATAGTAGAATTATAATTAGTCATCATACAAATTACAAACAAAATGGATAACCTTTTCAAAATTAAAGGATGTTAATTTTGAGAAAATAATCTTGTTCAGATTCATCATAACACTAGCTTGATGATTAATACCATTTTATAAATTACACTTAGATTAAAAAAGATAAAGACTATATATAAATCTAATAATAAGAAATATTATATAAAATAATATTCATAATTATTTATCTTAAACATGTTTTACTAGAAACTAAGAAACTAACCCTTAATATAATCGTTTAATATATGCGGACATTAAACTAAATTTAACATATTTTATATCCAAAACTTTATTTCATATATTTAATAAACTTCCTTTCCTTTTTTTATTCTAGTGACTTATATGATCAATGAATTTAGGGAAAATATGCTATAACATACTTTCCTGGCTTATATGACAATGATTTAAGCTCTCTTTAAAACCACACATTTCAACCTTTGAAAACCATTGTTAAAAGGATTCTTAATCGTTGAAGATATTTTTAATTATCATTAAAGAGGTTTTCTGCCGGCATATAATTAAACTTCCTTTCCCACTGATAAATTTGTGACAATTTTTTTTATTCCGCAAAATCTATCACTTTACGTTTGTTCCTACAAATAAATATCAAATACTGCACAATGATTTCACCCTAATCCAACCAATATCATTATTTAAATATATAGTTAATACATGTGGTATATTGAGCTAGTTGCCCCAAACTATATATATATACATGTATCACCTTATAGTATATGATATTAGTAGTTAATATCTTAGTCAATCTTCACCACCCATCCTTTCTGATCCTCCAAAACACCTGTTTGGATTCCCGTAATGAAATCATACAATTTCTGGGTAACAGTATCTGATCCTGTTTTGAATTCTACCCTGCCAACCCAATTTTTTGTTCCACATTATTACTATGTTGGTAGTAACAGTAGTAAACTATAGTAACATTGCAAAGCCAAAGAAGGGAACAAGATTTTGGATTCTATTTACCTTTTATCCTTGTAGGTTACACTACCAACCTCAGAGACCCCAACAGCTGTTCCAGTACAGAAAACCTCATCAGCTTCAAGCAATTCATCAACCGTAAATTTGCGTTCCTCCACCTAGGCAAAATTAACACCCTCAAAATATTAAGTGATTGTAGCACTATATTACGAACCATCCTTATAAGAAAATATAATATCACCTTCAATCAAAAACTTAAATAAAAAATTGAGTCTTGTTTTATTTTTTCTTCCATTTTTCAACAGTATATTAAAAATTAGGAGTGAATCACCTGGAAACCCAAGTCACGAGCAAGTTGCATGATACTGTTCCGTGTGATTCCAGGAAGAATAGTTCCGAGTGTAGGTGAAGTTGTAATCACATTACCCTAGAGATGCCAGATTCACAAACGTGTATAAGTTGAAGGAAAATTATGAAATAGGTAAAGTAACAAAAAATTACCTTCGCAATGAAAGCGTTGCACGAAGACACCTCCTCCACATATTTATGTTCCACTGCGTCAAGGAACAGAACATCAGAAAATCCTTTGGCTTTTGCTTCTTTCGTCACTTCGAAAACCTGCGTTTAGATAACAATCATTTGCTTAAAATGCTAATCAACTTCATCATGTAATTCAGTAACCAACTATTTAAGAAGATAGGAAAAAAATATGTAGTAGTTTCGATACTTAGAATGATATTTTATATTTAAAATGATATTAGATGATTTAAACTTTTTCAAAGTTTGTATAATGTGACTTTAGTATTTATATATGTTTGTCTATCATTGTTTCAAAATTTAAATTTTTGACTGAAATTTTTTTGTTTTACGTGTAGCCAATATTCCCAAAACAAAAACTAGGTCTATGTTAATTCATCATTAATTTTTAAATTGAGTTTTAATTCAAGCGGGTCACTCGACTAAGTTATATTAAATAAATTTTAAAATAAATAACGGACACTAAAAAAATTTACTTTTAATATTGATTTAATTTAAAATAAAAACAGTACCAACCTCTAAATCACATAATTTTAACATGGTATGAAAGCATGCCAACTTCTATATGAAGTATTATTTTTGTTTATCTAAAAACATTTTTACTCATTGAGTATGGTTACCAATGCCTAGTAACTAATTATTGATAGGTAGAAATAAAACAGTACTTCAAAAACACCTAATAAAATTATTTTACCTTTTATCTTTGTTTATTTATAAAACTAGTCATGAAAGCTGAAAGCTAATTCAATCATATAGTATTTTTAAGGAAAATGTTACTTTAATAACTGATGAAAAATAACTCTCTTTTAACACCTGTGAAATGACACAATTGCTTATTGTGACTAAAAGATATTTTTTGTTTTTGCTTAAAATTTGTATTTTAAAAAGTAGAGAAGTGTTTGAGGATTGAACCTCAATGTGAGGAGTCCGAGCATAAATCGAAGAAAAATCACATTCCACATTAAAAAACCTGTCTCATACTAAAAAATCGCTCCACACCAAAAGGATTAGGATTGAAGGAGACGAGTAAGTGCACAAAAGTGGAATTGTCTCACACCAAAAAAGCCATGAAAGGAAAGGGTTTTATTGGAGAAAAAGAAAGGTGGAGTTGACAACAAACGGAGAACAAGTAAGGGAAAACCAAAACCAGGTCGTTCCCCAAAACAGGAACTGTTCATGAACCACCTCACATCACTGCAAATCAAAACACATCACCGCTCCACCAGAGAACTGCGACCCAGTGACTCATCATCACTCCAAAGCACCACCTCTAAAACTCGTCTCCAAAGCACCACTGCTCCAAACCAACGATCAATCATCAATCATGACGACATACACAAAATAACCTAAATTCATTTTTATTTCAAGTTAAACACCCCTAAAGTTCAATAAAAAAAATTGTTTCTTTGATACAGTCAACACCCATTTTTGAGAGTAAAATGTTACTTTGACAACCAAATGGAAAATAACTCCCCTTTAACAATAGTGAGACGACACAATTGTTGGCTAAAAGGTATTGCTGTTTTTGTTCAAAATTTATATTTTAAAAAGTGAGAAAGTATAAGCGTTTAAGGGTTGAAGGCCACTATGAGGAGTCAGAACAGAAATCATGTGGAGAAATCACATCTAGAAAATCATCCCACATCGGAAAACTCGTCTCATACCAGAAAATCACTCAATATCGGAAAGATTGAAGGAGACGAATGAGTGCACAAAAGCAAAGCCGTGAAGGAAGAAGGTTTTATTGGAGAAGAAAAAAGGTTAAATTTACAACAAACATAGAACAAGTAAGGAAAAACCAAAACCAGGCCGCTATCCAAAACGAAAACCTTCTACAAACTACCTCACCTCACTACAAATCAAAACAAATGTTCCACCGGAGAATTTCAACCAACTACCACTCTAAAGCACCACCTTTAACACTTATCTTCAAATAACCATCCCTCTAAACTAGCGACTAATCACAATACACATAGAATAACCTATATTCATTCTCATTTTACCTTAAACACCCTAATGTCCAATAAAAAATTATTTATTTAATACAACAAAGACTTCCAATTAAAATACTATTTTCATTGTCAAGTTATCACCGCTCACTTAAGATTATCAAGTGATTAGACGCTGTCAAAGTGTCATAACTCTATTTTAAAATATAGTTGACAATGCTCAATCAACTTCAGTGGAGCATTATAGAATCAGAGTTTTGATGGTATAAATTACCGCAACGAATAATCAAGTACGCATACATAACGAATATAAATAAATAACTAACTTCCATTATTTGATCTGGGCAGAGGTATATAAACTTACAGGTGAATAGTTGCCTATATTCTTCACTCCTCCAGTTCCACCAGGATACGCGCGAGGAAGTCTATCGTCAATCAACAACTTCAGTGATGAAGTTCGTCCCTGTCCAGAGGAACAACTCCATATATATCACAAATGACTAATCACATAAAGTAATAATCAATCAACATGTTGAATTTGCTTGAAATATTATATAAACATCTATGTACATGTCTAGTTCAAAGTTGAAAACGGTGAACACCCACCTTGTAAACGTTGCAAATTGGGTTAGTGTATATGAGGAAGGTGCATTGTGGTGCAGGTGCAATACCCATAACGGATCCACTTCCAAACAGTAAAGGCCTAATATACAATGCTCCTTTTCCGTAAGGAGGAACCTGCAGCAAAAGATAAGGAATGAAAAAGAAAAATATGGGAGCAACATACTATATATTATATGTGATGTCTCTGTTTGAACTTAATAAAAAAAAAAACTAAATAAGAAGAAACTTGCCAAAATTTGGCAGTACATACCCAACTCTTATTTGCGGCAACAACTTGTTTGACAGCTTCAATGTACTGCTCAACAGAAGGGGCCACCATTAACAACCTCTCTGCTCCCCTCTGCATGCGTACGGCATTTTCTTCTGGTCTGAATAACTGCACCTCACCATCTGCTCTTCTGTATGCCTTCATGCCCTCGAATAATCCCTATTTTTCATACTTGCATTATATATATATACTCTATACTATAACACTTCTTGTGCATAAATATTAAGCTTACATTCAATAAAACTTTTGTAGTACTGTTATAATTTTAGTTATATTTTCATTGTTTTATAATGTTACACTTTAATTTGTCAAAACAGTTTGCTTCATGGAATTTCTAAAGGTAATTAATTGATATTACTGAATGATATTCAGGTTTTGTTTTTGGAAAAGCCACACACACACACACATAAGAAGCACAATAAATCTCATCCAAGCACATGAAGGGTAGACGTTATAATCTTTTAGCTGATAACTTTCACTTGTGCAATGAATAATAGTCAATTTGTGAGGTGTAATATAAATATATACATTATATATATTGGAAATGTATGGTATTATTTGGAATGCTGTGATTTAGGTTATTTGTAGAAATGACAATTTTTTTTTCTACTGGAATTGCTGATTCTGTCTTGCTATTATATATAAGATTAAGTTTCATCTTGAAAATGATCACTGTCAAGACCTAATTGTGATGTTTGTTTGATTCTCACTGGTGTAGTAATTTGAGAGGTTGTATTAGTCAGCTAAGGTAGAAGTTTATATTTACATGTGACTAAAACTTTTCTGCAAATGAGTTAGAATACCTCTTATACTTTAGCATTATATATATGAAAAATGGATGTGAGGGAATGTAGTTGAATCGGTCACCTGTCCATAATTTAACACAGAAGAATGTGGTTCAATCTGAACGGTTCCAAAAGGTATGAGAGCTCCGTTTGAAAAGGTTCCATCTTCATTGGATTTCATTATGTACATGTAATCAGTTGGAATCACATCGTATCCAAGCTTGTCCCAATCCATCCTGTTAAATATATTCAAAATCGTAGGTAACGATTTGTTTTAGTGAAGGTATACGAATGTTTTTGCAAAAATACTATAAGATTATATGAAATGTTTTGAAAGACGATACATAAAAATGAAACCTCAGCTTGCTCAAAAAAAGAGATGTATTGTTGTTTCATGTTTAACAATTGAAATTGATTTTCATATCTGGATTTATAATCTATATTGACATTAATGCGATGAAACTTCAATTTTTAATGGAAAATATCATAAACAACAATTATGAAATTGTATGTTCATGCAAAATTTCATGCTCCTTGTTTGCCACCGCCTCCACAACAATTAGTCTTGCTACTTCTTCATCATGAAAATTGAAGACCCCATGGGAAAAATTGAAAATAAAAAACCAAATGGCATATTACTATTCACGCAAAGCGTTTGATTAGGATGAATTGAAATTTGTCGTGGAACAAGAACCTGTTGCATGGTTGATGGGAATTTTCCATGAACAGATGGAAGGTCTGATAAAGATGGAGGGTAGAAGAGAAACTATTAAGTTATTGGTTTAGGGTGAATAGGCTTAACGTTAAAGTACATGCTAATATTTATAGGTACGAGGGAACCTAAAAATTGAGCCCGAACACCAAGGATTACTGCTCACGTGGAAGTAGTTATACTTGTCTGTCAAATGTAATCTGTTCTTCTGTTTTCATGAATCAAAGTTTTACTTTCCAATGTTTCAAAATTGGATTATTTTTTCTAAACCTTTATTAGAATTACAATATTTTAAATACGAATGATCTTAGAGTTTATTATTTTGACGTAAATTATAATAATAAAATAGACTTACCTTGATTTATTTTTTTTACAATTATTTTTATTGTTCACAGTCTTTTGTTAATAATGAAGAATCTTTATTACAAAAATAGAATCCTTATTTTATTTTCTTTAATCAACATCCAATAAATTCATTACTTTCAGATATTTATAAAATAAATAACTATATACTAACCCATTTTTACTCCATAATTATACTTCACATAACTTACATTAATTTATTTATTCTTTAACACTTTTATGTCATCTTTTATAACCAAGAAGTATGATTTTCCTTCAACCGGATATACGAGAGAGTAGGTACAACTTCATGCTCAAACTAGAGATCGAATCCCAAATCTTCTAAGAAACTCAAGTTTATGCCATTTGTTTGCACAAAAATAACATATTTTAATTCAAATAAAATTTTCAAAATAAGAAAACCATTTAAAATTAAGAAGGGTGATACATGTATACTTAATTCAAATAAATAAGAAACAGATTGTTATATGTAACTCAAATTATTTTTAAAAAAATTGTTTTAGAAGTTAAGAAATTGAATTTATAAATAAATAATTGTGAAGATAAAAAACTAAAAATAATGATTTAGGTCAAGTTCTTTTTTTAGATGGAGTTTTTGTGAAATCTTACTTTATCTAGACAAACAGAATAAAATAAAAAACGATTTAAAAATAAAAATAATAGTGTAGGTAAAATAAAAATAAAGTTGAAATCACACACAACATTGCCTAATCTTATAAAATCTCGTGTATCATGCATAGGTAATTTATAAGAGAACCACCTTTCAGATGAAAATGAGAGAGTGAATCATGTTTTTTCTTTTTTGCTTCAAAATATTCGCAAGCCACCTAACACAAACGGGAAGATCACCTACCCACAAGCTTAAGAGAAAACAATAGGAAATTCACTTTTATTAGTGTATAAGTAATTTTTACTTGATAGTTAATGCTGACAATCCAATGTGACATATCATATGCCATTAAATTGAAATAGGTATAAGAGTAGAAAAAACAAAAATACCAAAACTATGGAGCGATCAAACCAAATTCACCAATAGAAACAATAATATCTCTCACAAAGAAAAAAAAAACTGTATGGGAGTTAATACCTATCCTAAAATAAACATAAACAAACAATAGAACGTAAAAATTCAAATTAAGTAAAGTCTATTATATTTTTCTTTTTAATATTAAGAAAATTGTCTATCTTTAAGAATCTAAGTAACAGTTTGAAAATAAGAAAAAATTTGATAAATCAAAATAGAATTACATTCCAACCATAGATGTTTAAAGTTATGAGTCACAAAATTCTCAATAACTAGAATAATAATTGCAAATCATGTATATAAAGATTTACTAATACCAAGGTAAGAAGGGAAAGTTTTAATGACTCCTACTACAAATGTTAACACAAACAACATGATGAAGATACTAGTATTCCCATTATTACTTCCACCATTAATGACTCCTACTACAAATGTCAACCACAAATAACATGATCAAGATAGTCTCTAGTATTCCCATTATTACTTCCACCAAATAATTTCAATACCTAACTTCTTTCTAGATTTGTGTTTGAATATCAAAGAATTTTAAAATAAAAAATTAAGTAATACCATTTTTCATATTTTTTTTTAAAAGAATTACCTAACATTTTTATAAGTCACTGAATGGTATGCATAATCATGTCAAAATTCAATTATTGAAACCAAACATGATTTCTCATCCTCTACAACATCTAAAATATAAGTAATAACTACTAAATAAACTTGTTTCACCAAAGACCTATTGTAATATTACGAAACTACAAAATATTATTAGAAGGCAAAAAGAAAGACAAAATCAGGAAAAAATTGTTGTAGCTAAGACCATATTTTAATAACCATTGTGTACTAAAAAAATATATGAAGAGTACTCTCCTCTAGTTGATTGCATAAAGTGCTCATGGAACACATAGAACATCTACAAATTAAACATTCTTATCCGAAAGGAATTTTATTATACAACAACTTTCACAACACAATGGTTTTGGCAAGTGGAATGTTATTCAACTATATCAGATTTTCCTAGACAACATTATTATGAGGTGTGTGAAAAAAAGATCTAGCCACTTTTTGACTCACCACACCAAAATCATTCGAAGACCAATCAAGAATATTGGGGAGATTAATGAGAATCAAATTATTTAGATTTTCCAAACTTAGAATGACTTGCAAAAAAGGGGGCACAATCCAAGAGTTACCAAGCATGAACAACTTTAAAAGTAAGTTTGCCCTTCACATTACTAGGTACCCAGCCATCTAAGAAATGCTAGGATTGGAATACCAACTGTTATTCCAAAATTAATCTGCTCACCATTGCTAAGAATGCAATAGGTTATTATCATAGTTATAAATATGTCAAGAATTAATATTATCCAAAAACTTCTTTCGTGAGAAGTACATTGTATAAGAAGTCATTAAGTTTTTTTGAGGTACATGTCAAAATCTAAACCAATAGAAATTCTTAAGAGTTGACACAATGGAAGATGTGAAAGAATACTAAAAAATGAGAATATTAGAAATGTGAATAAAAAAGTAGATCAAACACTTTGTACATATTGAACAACATTGATGAAGTAATCCCTTACCTATCATAACACATAAGTGAAATCAAAGCAGTACACCCTTCGAATGAATGAAATGTTAATATGGGCCTTGTAGGGCTTTAGGTGTTTAGTTGGGTAAAATGATTCATTGTATCTTTCAATGCTTGAACACTTATACTTGGACGGAACGTTGTTGACCATAATCTTGGGAGTGAAAGAATGGTCTTAGTCGATTCCATGATGTGGAAAAAAGAAGCTACTTGTGCTTGTTTGAATTCATTTTCTTTTTCTCCAAGCAATTGAGTTTACTACTTGGCATTGTCGTTCGACTGTATATAATTATTATTTCGAATTCATGATTTAGTGAGATGCTTTATGTGTCAAGGATTGCGGCTTTGTTGATTGTCCCTAATATTTCGTAGTTGTTGGTCACAAACCAAGATGTCTATTTGGTCAACTAGAGCTCATTGTTTTGTTGTTGGAGGTCATCTTCATGTTGTTGTCAAACAAACTTCAAGTCTTTTTCTCGTTGAAACCAAATGTTCTCATCACTTTGCTTTTGGATGATTACAATTCTATCTTATATTATCTCAAAGTTCTTTTCCATATATATGCTTTTAGGATGTTGAAGGATCCATCTCACCATTTGAACAAAGAGAGATAACATTTGAATTTATATTAAGATTCATAAAGGGAGTGACTTAGGAGAGTTTTACTTGAGAACCATGGTGGATGTTAAATGTTCTTAGTAGAAAGTTGAACATCACTAGACGAGTTGTGGAAAGAACAAAGTCTCCTTGTTTAATTTGTGAACTTTCCAATAATGAACTTTAGTTATAATATTTGAGTACTAAAAGAAAGTCTATCCACAAAAGACTCTTTAACATTAGAGATGATAAATGAACTCGTTTATTGGATATCGTCCGAATTTGTACCGATTTTGATGAAGATTCTCTGCATTGATTGGATATGGGTATAGATACAGAGATGAGTATGTACATATTTACCTCGTCTTTGTCACCATACATGTCCTAATATTCATTCACGTTTTCATACCAGTTACTGTCTTAAATTACTAAAATACCTTTAATTTATTAGATAATTTAAAAAACTGATACTAACTTTTCTTTTTATCCCTCAAGGTTACACATTTGATAATTTTTACACTTTTCTATCATTATTTTACATTTATTTAATTACTATTTGATAATGTGAGTTGACATTTATATAACTATAATCTCTTTCTTGATATTGACATTAGAGAATAAAAAATATATACTTTTTTAACATTGAATACTAAAAATATCATGTTTTTAATTGTGATTTTTATTTTTTTTAAAAATTATTTAATTAATATTTAGAATAGTTAGAAACGGGTATGGACACAAGTGTGTATACCAAATCCCTAAAAAAGATGAGATAAAAATTTTTATATCCATCATCGGATGTAAGAATGAGAATAAATATGAATTTTTACTTTCACAGATTACACGAATAAAGTTGAGTAACAAAATAATATATTAAATTTCTTGATAACACTTTGTTCTCTGTTCCACTAAGGTACTTGAGTTACTTTCCTAATTGTTCAGTTTTAATATCCGTGATAATTAAAATGTATGCGAGTATAGGCAAAGTGGATAGGTAAATATTTATTAAAAAGAATGTTACAAAGATTAAGTTTGTAATGATGAAAGAGAGGTTTTGAAGATCTTATTTATAGATTAAATACAATTTCTTGTAGTGGCATATGCTTTTATATCAATGAATTTATTTTCTTATATTTGTACTTTCGATGACATCTTCTCCTGTCTTTTTTGATTTTTTTTTTTATCAGCAACACCCTGTCTGACTCTCTCTTTTGCTCTTGATCTGCATTCTTTACTTTACTGTTTTGTTAAACCTGTTTTCTAATATACTTTGGTGAAGATATCTGTCTTCAAAATTTAAATGTTTTGCAAGTTGTTTTCTCTATCTGAAGACGCAAAACTTATTGTATGTCTTCGAATCTTTTCGTGGAATTTATATTTCTGTAATAGTTTTTTTAGTAAAATTATTGTAGAATTTGAGTAAACTTTAATTAACATTTCACACTTCGAAACACGAGAATGCCCTACTTCGAATAAAAGGAAGGATACTTTTTGAAGTGCTTAAAAGAAATATTCACTTAATATTTCAGTTTGATAATATAATATATTAGTATTTTAAATTAAAATATATAAAAAAATAGTTTTTAATTTGTTTTTATTAAGAAATGTCAAAATACTCCAAAAGCATTTTGGTGATTCCAATACACGTGTTGTCAAAATTATCTATTTATTAGTTAATGCGAAAGTCACCCAATAAGAATTCGAAACTTATATAAAATTTTCATTGTCCAAACTTTGCTTAATTCTACGAAATTGCATAGGGCTTACTTTGATAGACGACGTGTATGACTAGACGTGAATCTCTGTCTGATATAAACCATCAATGAACTAAGCTTCATCAATGTGTGGGTCAAGAAAAATGTTCTTTAAATGAGTAACTTTCACGGTCATGCAGAATCAAATGTACGTTCTCTGTTTATTCAATTATGTTAATTTTACTTTCTCAACCAATCATTTTCATACATGAAATGTAGAGATAGAGAATGAGCGAAAGAAGAGGGTAGCCACTGCATTGACGGTTAATGCTGTCACGTTTACGTCCACACGTCATGGTTTATATTGCACCATGCATGGCGTCCCTTGTAACAATATTCAGTGCTCGATCGAAGTCCTTCAATATCAAAACAATTAAGAAGCAATGAAGACCTCAAATCTTGTGTTCATCTTTACCATCATCTCAATGTGCAGCATTTGCTTCGCCCAGAGCTCCCCCAAAGATTTCCTTGATGCACACAACGAAGCTCGTAAGGAGGTTGGTGTTAAACCACTGAAATGGAACGAAACCCTCGTAGACTATGCTCAGAAATATGTGGACTCGAAGAAAAAAACGTGCGAATTTGAGCATTCTTATGGGCCTTATGGGGAGAACTTGGCGCAGGGTTATGAAGAATTGACTGGCGTGGATTCAGTTAAAATGTGGGTGTCGGAGAAGCCCTACTATGATCACAAGAACAACAAGTGTGTTAACGATGAGTGCTTGCATTACACTCAGGTGGTTTGGAACAGCACAGAGAGTGTTGGGTGTGCAAGAACCAAGTGCGACAATAACTGGATGTTTGTCATCTGCAGCTATTACCCAGTTGGTAATATCGTAGGGATACCAGCTTACTAAGATTTTAGTAACCAACCATATTTAACTAAATATAACACTCCCTATAAATAACTTTAACTTTCATTATCATTAAATAACACTCTTACCATTTTGTAGTCATTCTTTCAATAATGTGGTGTGAAGTAACACCCGGAAGGCGAAGCTGTCCTTCTTAGGTTGTATTTGGTGTTTGTTTGGAGAATCTCCATTATGTTGCATTAGGAGCTGTACATTTATGATTAGTAATACTTTTGAAAATTTCTGTATTTATTTTTAACAGTCATTAATAATAAATACAAATACTTAAAGGGGTGTTTGAACCCAATTAGAACAATAAAACTAACAAACGATTATATAACCCTTACTCACATACTGCAATACCATTTACAAAATCTGAAAATAATGATGAAAAAATTGATAACACCTATTACAAACCTTGCATGGTAACTAACAGAAAAAAACAATCAATGCACTACTAACACGTTTACATCTTCCTTTTTGAAATTCTCGTGATTAATACCTTGCCTCAAATTTGAGTGTTGTTTCATCATATCCACCTCCTATTCCGCTTATATGCAAAAGAAGAAAAAAACTATCTACGTCTAGACATGAAGATCCACACCCAACCTTACGATTAAACACTCCTGAACCCAAATGATGAAACTCCACCCTTCATCATTTATTTCTTTAGATACGTTCTCGACATAATAACCAATCTGATAATGAAAAACTTATCTCAGAATGTTTAGTTTGGCTGGAAATTTCTATACATCAAATGATAATTGGTAATGTATGAATATGAATAACTTTTGGAAATCCTTGTTTTTTTATATCAGCAAGGTTGAGTGCGTGAGAACCTTCACTCTATCTGTCTCGTTGCCCCCATATATCCATCATAGTATTATAAACTTCAAGCATCTCAGGCCTTTCATCTGCGAAAGGCTGAACACACTCGCATGCAACTTTGATGAGAGTTTAGACCTCGTTTTCGAAACCTTCCCCTATCAGAGATTCATCGATTGCGTTAACAAAGTTGGAAGGGTTTCCCGATAGGTTAGTTGTAGTAGTATTGAATGAACACGACAACTCCTTCAATGTTTTCCCTGTGATTAGCTCAAAGAGCAAACTACCATAGTCATAGACATCCTTCTTCCCATCACTCACATAAAACACTGTGCTTGCACCGTCTTCAATGTTGGGATTCACGAACTTGGCGCTTCCAAAGTTGGACAGTTTTGGTTCAAAATTCTTGTCTAGCAAGACACACTCGGAACTTATATTGAGATGCACAACATGCAAGTTTCATACATGGTGGAGCCAGGACAAGGCTCTTGCTACCCCAAGTGCTACTTTGATCCTCTGAGGCCATTTCAATGTAGCTTCACCTTTTAAAGGAACCATCTTGAAAGCCTTCCATTTGATATGAATTGGTATACCAAAAACCTTTCATTTCCTTCTACACAGAACCCAAGTAGTGGAACTATATTTCTGTGTCTGTACTTACCCAGAATTCTTATTTCCAACAGAAATTGTCTCTTGTATTGTTTGGGATTCGATAGTCTCTTAATGGAAGTTTCCAACCATTGGGTAGCCTTCCCTCGTACATTATTCCCATCTTCCCCATCCCAATGGCCTTGTCTATAGAAAAGCTCTCAGTTGCATCTCTCTCTTCGTTGAACCTCATTGTGGACTTCATTCTCTCTGTTACTACAGATATCTGTTGATGCAACCACAACTATATTAATCATTGCTAAACCTCCATTATAATACATTAATACTATTACAATTTACTACATCGTCATTTAACCAGTCAATCCTTAATTTTTCCGTTCTCAACCAATCATTTTTAGGCATGAGATGTAGAGATAGAGAATGAGCGAAAGAGGAGGCTAGCCACTGCATTGAGGATTAATGCTGTCATGTTTACGTCCACACGTCATGGTTTATATTGCACAATGCATGGCGTCCCTTGTAACAACATATATTCAGTGCTCGATCGAAGTCCCTCAATATCAAAACAATTAAGAAGCAATGAAGACCTCAAATCTTGTGTTCGTCTTGACCATTATCTCAATGTGCAGCATTTGCTTCTCCCAGAGCTCCCCCAAAGATTTCCTTGATGCACACAACGAAGCTCGTAAGGAGGTTGGTGTTAAACCACTGAAATGGAACGAAACCCTTGTAGAATATGCTCAGAAATATGTGGACTCGAAGAAAAAAACGTGCGAATTTGAGCATTCTTATGGGCCTCATGGGGAGAACTTGGCGCAGGGTTATGAAGAATTGACTGGCGTGGATTCAGTGAAAATGTGGGTGTCGGAGAAGCCCAACTATGATCACAAGAACAACAAGTGTGTTAACGATGAGTGCTTGCATTATACTCAGGTGGTTTGGAACAGCACAGAGAGTGTTGGGTGTGCAAGAACCAAGTGCGACAATAACTGGATGTTTGTCATCTGCAGCTATTACCCAGTTGGTAATATCGTAGGGATACCACCTTTCTAAGATTTTAGTAACCAACCATATTTAACTAAATATAACACTCCCTACAAATAATTTTAACTTTTATTAATAACACTCTTACCATTTTGTAGTCATTCTTTCAATAATGTGGTGTGAAGTAACACCCAGATAGCGAAGCTGTCTTTTCTTAGGTTGTATTTGGTGTTTGTTTGGAGAATCTCCAGTATGTTGTATTATGAGCTGTACATTTCTAATTAGTAATACATTTTGGAAATCTCTGTATATCAAATGATGATTGGTAATGTATGAATATGAATAAGTTTTGGAAATCCTTGTTTTTCTTTTTATCAGCAAAAAATAAAATATTATTGATCAAACAAAGTATATATACATATGATTTTCAGGATTTGCTCATTCTTATCCCACACAAAAAGAGAGTGGCCTAAAACAAAGGAGTCAAATGAGTCCTTCCCCTATACATATCATGTTCTCTAATGGTATGATTACAAAAAAAAATTCCATCGTACAGAGGTCCAAACAGCATTCTGTTGAGCTACATGACAGAAGCTTTGGAAATCCTTGTGTTTTTGTCTTCCGGTTAGAAGCTCCAATATTATACCAGTTTCTTATCTTTCTCATCAACTATTTAACAAAGCTGATGCTCCTGGTTGTTGTATTGGAGGAATGAAATTTACAAAATAAATAAAAGAAAAGAAAATCTCGAAATAAATGAAAGTTTCTTTACAAAACATAAAACTAAATAATGAAAATAACTTATTTATTTGTCCAAAACTTAACTGTTTCAAAACTACTATATTTATCAGGTAACATTGTAACTTTGACAACAATTCTGTTTAAAATCTTGAAGGAGGTGATTGGAATCAACAATCGAAAATGTTTGAGTTTAAGAAAGGGATTTGTTAAACATTAACTAAAAAGACCTTCAGTTTATTAAAGGGTATACGCTTTTGTTTTGGAGAAAATTTGAATGACCAAGTAAGCCGTCGCGTTTACGTGTTTCACAGGTGAGCAATTTAGTCTATACTAGGAGAAGAAACAGCAAGGTTGAGTGCGTGAGAACCTTCACTCTATCTGTGTCGTTGCCCCCATATATCCCTCATAGTGTTATAAACTTCAAGCATCGCTGGCCTTTCATCTGCGAAAGGCTTAACACACTTGCATGCAACTTTGATGAGAGTGTAGACCTCGTTTTCGAAACCTTCCCCTATCAGAGACTCATCTATTGCGTTAATAAAGTTTGAAGGGTTTCCCGATAGGTTAGTTGTAGTAGTATTGAATGAAAACGACAACTCCTTCAATGTTTTCCCTGTGATTAGCTCAAAGAGCAAACTACCATAGTCATAGACATCCTTCTTCCCATCACTCACATAAAACATTGCGCTTGCACCCTCCTCAATGTTGGGATTCACAAACTTGGCGCTTCCAAAGTTGGACAGTTTTGGTTCAAAATTCTTATCTAGCAAGACACACTCCGAACTTATATTGAGATGCACAACATGCAAGTCGCATACATGGTGGAGCCAGGACAAGGCTCTTGCTACCCCAAGTGCTACTTTGATCCTCTGAGGCCATTTCAATGTAGCTTCACCTTCTAAAGGATGCAACCATCTTGAAAGCCTTCCATTTGACATGAATTGGTATACCAAAAGCCTTTCATTTCCTTCAACACAGAACCCGAGTAGGGGAACTATATTTCTGTGTCTGTACTTACCCAGAATTCTTATTTCCAACAGAAATTGTCTCTTGTATTGTTTGGGATTCGATAGTCTCTTAATGGCAAGTTTCCAACCATTGGGTAGCCTTCCCTCGTACATTATTCCCATTTTCCCCATCCCAATGGCCTTGTCTATAGAAAAGCACTCAGTTGCATCTCTCACTTCGTTGAACCTCATTGTGGACTTCATTCTCTCTGTTGCTACAGATATCTGTTGATGCAACCACAACTATATTAATCATTGCTAAACCTCCATTATAATACATTAATAATATTACAATATACTTCATGGTCATTTAACCAGTTAATCCTAACTTTTTTTCTGTTCAAACTTCATAACCATATAATTAATCATGAGTAATGATTAAAATCTTCATAAAATTCTTGACCACATGAACAAATGTGTATGATTAGATTCATTTGCTTTGGATTACTTCGTCATAAAATTCATCTTATTTATACATAAAAGAAATTTGAAGCAGAGATAGATGGCAGGAATAGAACGTACCTCTTTGATGACTTTCTCTTGCAATTGCAGAGGTTGCAATTCGTGTTCTGCATGAGCCTGAGTAGGAGTCTTTCTCCCAGCAAAGAACCAAAAAAATCTGCCTAGTTCTTTAGCCATGTTCTGGTGCTTCTTCCTTTGAGGCTTTGATTGTTCCCAAGGTGCAAAGTAGGATATGTAAATGACGATAACAGAAGTCACCGAAAAAGCATAGCCAACGGCAAGACCCTGCTTGAACAATTGAAGGAAATCACTTGTGCATGGTGCCAAAGGCCCACCACACAGCTCTTTATTATTGGCGTAATCAACAGAAATTGAGCGTTGGAAGAACAGAGGCACCGACCCGGATAAATAATTGTGGGCAAAAGAAATTGATTTGATGAGGGGAAGCTGCCCGAGTTCTTGAGGGATTTGACCCCTTAAATTGTTGTTACGAAGCCTAAGAAAATTGAGGTAAGTGCAATTAGCAAAATTAGGTGGAATATTCCCACTGAAATTGTTATGTGAGAGATCTATGGAGGTAGCAAAAGGGATTAAGGTGCATATATCGGAGGGGATGGGTCCTGTGAGGTGGTTGTTGGAAAGGTTTAAGGCTGTTAATGACAAGCAATTCCTAATGCCCAGTGGAAACTCACCCTTCAACCCCATGTTATCTAGTGAGATACTTAACACTTTACTCTCACCCTGATGCCAGCATGTAACACCAACAAAATCGCATACGAAACCTTCGGTTTTGTTGTCGAAGCTCCATAGTGACAAGTGATTAAACGGGTCTTCCAAGGAATCCTTAATGGATTTTAAGCAGGAGATGTCGCTTGCAACTCCATTAACTACCATAAGAGAACTCAGCAAAGAACATGAGAAAACCTGGATGAAAATAGCCATCATCTTCATTTGAGAACCCATTTCTGTTAAGATGCAGAAACGATCCGTTCTGAGTAGAACGATAGGAAAAGTGAATTTAAGGGATATAAAGAACGAAACTGAATTTTTTTTTTATTATATTTGTTAAGAACAGTCTAAACGCGTAAACAAGAAAATTGTGGCTCCCAACCTTCAATAATACGCTAGAAATGAGACTTCGTATTGACTTTCATCAGCTGTTTGCTTTAAAGTCGAAAACAGAGTAAACGAGAGGGAAGACTGATATAAAAAGAGTTTTATACCCAAAAAAAGTGGTGTTAAATAAGTACAATAATCGTCTTATGATTATTCGGTATGTTGCCGTATCATCAGTGCTCGCATTTTGTTCGAACAAGTTTTCGTTCTTTTAACTATAGGAGTGGTAATGGGTTTAGGATTCAACATTCCAATAACTCCGAGAATGTCAAGAGTGTACTTTTTTTTTTTTTTTTTTAAAAACGTGCATTCCTTTATGAGTTCTAGCTCATAATTCACCAAAAGGAAAAAATAAAAAAGCAAAAATTGGACAATTTTTATGACAACAATTTACTTACCACTGGAAAAATTTTGTTTGTTGTAATATTTTTTTTTTGGAATAATCAATTTCATTTTGGATTTGAAGATGAAACTATCTAGTACGAGACAATTTATTTAGTGACATAATTTGTATTGAGTTCAAATTTTTTCAAACAAGCATGTCACCTTTTTCTTATAAATTATCTTTTATTAGTGGTGGTGAAAGATGTTCGAGGAATGAGTCTATTCCTCGATCCTAATATGAACCACACTTTTAAATACGAGAGAGAGAACTTTCATTATTTACAAGTCAACTTCATTGGAATCAATCAAACTATTGTAGCGCGTAACGCAGGAATAACAATACAAATGAAACGTGTTTCTATTTGTAGGATAACCTTGGGTCAATAACCACAAATTCTAGCATGGAAGTTGGCCTTAGAACAATGGTTTTCAGCGTTCTTCTATACATGTGGTCATTGCAGACCTGCTTCACCATGAGTGTGGCAGGTAGCAGTAAACTCTACGGAGAATCGCAAGAAACTGCTCATAAGACGTTGTTTGATCCATCATTTTGGTACAGTCACTAGTAGAAAATTAGGTTTCTATGTCGGCAATACAACGTCAGTTAAATCAAAATCCGATATTGCCAAAAACGCGATGACAATTTTGTAATTAAATTAACATCATAACGTCGGTTTAGCGCTTAACTGACGTTGGAGTACACACATGACGTCGGTTAACCCATATAACTGTCTTCGAACAAACTATAAAACTTTAAATTTTAAATTTTAACTTTTTTTTTTTGGCGCTGATTGCACAACGTCGATTGGGAGGGGCCAACCGACGTTGTGGGAGAGTTGCATGACGTCGGTTATAGCCCAGTAACCGACGTCGTGAGTGCCGTAATAAAGATTTGGGTAAATTGGGGCTGAAAGAGGGTAATTTTAGGGTTTAAATGACGTCGGTTGGGTGTTTTTAACCGACGTCATGGAGCACAACGTCGGTTAAGAGGTGGGAACCGACGTTGTGCTCCTTCCTTATTTTTCCAGCGCACCTTTTCTCCTTCACTTCTTCTTCTTTCTTTCCCTGCGCACCCTCCTCCGTCATTGTTCCGAGACTTCCTTCGCCATTTTCGACCTCTATTCTTGCTTCCTTCACCTCCATTTGTGGTTTCCTCCTTCGTTAGAGTCTATTGCTTGCTTTAAACGGTGCCATTTCGTTAAAGCTTCGTTTGAGGTAGGCATTGCTCTATATTCTTTGTTTCTCCATTCTTTACGTCTCATTTCACTCGTTTACATGTTTTATGAACTATTTCTTTGGTTTTCATTGTTTTGCAAGTGTTTGTTTCACTGCATTTGCATTTTGGAGTTAATCACTTTGTGAAAGCTGCCGCCGCTGCACTACTTCTCCACAAGAGGTATGTATTAAACCATTATTTTGTATTTCTTTTAATCATTGTTGAATATTGAAGTGCTTGATTGATTGGAATACTGTTGTTTATTAAAATACTATATTTTGTAGTTTGATGAAAGATTTTGGGAGGAGGATTTTATAATCCCAACTTGTCATAAGTGCAATGGAGTTCTCAAACCTGATGTAAGTCATCCAGATTCTTTCAGTTGAAATATTTGGCTTTGCCAGATACTTTTTCGGGATACTTCAGCCTGTTAGTATTGTTCAGAATTTTTGTTCTTTATTATCTAGTTAGTAACAAGTGGGGGGCAAGAAGAGTATAAGAAATCTTAATTATCACTTTATAATTATAGATTTGATACCGTGAGCCTATGAGCACACCCTATCTACTTTACATAGAGAAAAATTACCATAAAACATTGCACGACTTGAAATGCAGTGAAGCCGAGTTGATTATCTTTTGACTGCCAGTTCAGAATATATAAGGTACCATAGGGAGTGGAATTTGACACACTCCAAAATATAGAAAGAAATAGCTTCCATAGTGGAAAAAGAACAAGAATTCAGGTACTGCTATTATTGAATGTATAAAAGGAAAATACAGTGGAATGAACTTCCATCTGTCTCTCAGACAGAGGGCTAGTGTACTCTGTCCATAACAAACTTAATGGTTCTCTTCCAAATAAAAGTCACTAAAGGATAATGGTAGTGGGGATATATGCCGGTTGGATTACTAGCTAATATTGAAGAGAGTGGATTTTTTTTGTCATCCCCGACCTGGATAAATTTCAAGTTGATGACCATTTTAGTTGTGTATTATTTCTTGTAATTCTATTTTATGTGACAAACTTGATGTATTCTCTACTCTTATGTGATGATTTGATGCTATTTTATCTACGCTATTGAATAAGTTCAGGTCTATGTTATTCAAGATATTTCATGATTCAGCTGAAGGAACTGAACACAAGTGCATTTTGGAAAAAAAATTAATTGTTCTATGGACAGAGAAAGCATGCTTAGTCAATCATGTATCTGAAAATGTGTGATCGTTTTGATTGTGCCTCGTTACGCTAATGTCCTTAATGTTCTCATTGTTAATAATTATGAAGGTTGTCTTCTTTGGTGATAATGTTCCTAAGGACAGAGCTAATATGGCAATGAAAGCGTCCAAAAGATGTTTTTCTTGTACTTGGGTCGTCTCTGATGACCATGTCTGCTTTTCGACTTGTCAGGTAGATTGGAGTTTACAATGTCTAACATATTTAGACATTTTTCACTCTAATTTAGAAAGAAGTTTTTGCTCACAAAGTTAGTTGGTTCCTCACAACCGACGTTGTGCGTTCTCTGCACCACGTCTGTTTTTGCTTTAAACAGACGTGGTGCTTCTTATGTATAGAGTTTCAGATGTACCATCACGTGGTGATTTGATATTAACCGACGTTATGGATAATTACGTGACGTCGGTTTTTTAACCGACGTCTAAATCAACGTCTCCTGAGTCAACGTCGGTTTTCTAACCAATGACAAAGGTCTCTCAGAACCGACGATGAAGACCATTTTTCTACTAGTGAGTTTTGCTATTGGTTATGTTTGTTCAGTCACCGGGGTCATCTTTGCTTTTATGTGCTTCTGTGTCCCTTGGGCCCAACTAAAGAAGACCAAGAGAAGTTTCATGTCTTCCAACGTTAATAGGCGTAATATACATGTGACTAAGGCAAACCAAGTTCCCAAACTACTACTCTATCTGTTGTTGCTGAAGAAAGGAAACCAAGAGGTTCTCTTCTTTCTTTTCTAATGGCATTGATTCGTATCTATTAGGAAAAGGATTCGATGATCAAATCTCTTTTCTGTTTAAGGTTGCAGTTGACTGCATTCAGCTGTCTCCACACCAGAGGCCTAGTATGCTTCATGTGTACAAAAAAATAGAAAGCTTATGGGAAGGATATGAAACTCACTGATATATCTGTTTTTCATATTATATTGACGTGTCAGCTCCTATGTAATTTTCTTTACTTGCCACCTTTGTAATTCAGAAAGGTGACATCTCAAGGATTAATTCTTCATTATTCTCCTTCCATATTCGTCAATTAGTGATTCTATCATTTAATTTTAAATTCCATCTTCAGTTTCAATAAAAAGTCTTTTAGTGTACTGATTCATGACTCAAGTTCAATTAATGTATTCTTTGAACTTTTGTTCTGAAAAAAAGTAACTGTTTTACAACTTTTGGAACATTGATATGTTATTTCATAATCTTCTTTTAACTTATCTCTTTTGTCAACAAATTAACTCACTTGGAAGAATCTTAAGTTTTGCTTTCAATTTTTAAGTAATTACTTTGACGTCGTAGCACCACAATAGGAACCCAATAGAGGAAAAGAAAAGCCTGTAAAAATTTTAAAACCTTAAAAACAGTTTGAGTATGTGACTAAATAAAATGTTCACTAGTAAAAAATAGTATACAAGTACACAAGGTCTTTTTTTCACTAGTAGTATATATAAATTAAATGGTAAACAAACTTAAGAATCCAAGTAAAATAACAATAAGATACCAAATATAAATTTTAAAAGACAAATCATAACTGACCTCAAACCGTGAATAAAAAAAGTGCAAGTTATTTATTCTGATAAGGTGTTATAAAAATATAAACTGAAAATATAAAATAAATAAGAGAACAACAAATAATAGACTAAAAATTATCTTCTTACCTGTTTTCATCATATAAAAGTTTCCTATTTATAAAAATAAAGATAACATAAAGTGAAGGATCACCATTGTAATTTATTTTTTTCACATAAACGTGGAATTTTCAGAACATAGACATACTTATATTTCTCTTTACTTCCATTTGATAAATTACAAGCAAGCTTTAGGGGTAAGGTTTTGTGATCTTCACTCACTCCTCTTGTCATGTCTAACTATTCAAGAGATTCATCAAAATTGCAGCATGCATTAATTCATCAGAACCATCAAACATTATTCCAAAAAATGAAGTTGAGTAAGTGGGTAGGTGTTAAAGCCCAAACTACTTACGACATTGCTACGACTGCTTCTTCCTGCACCTCCATATCATCTTCCTGCACCTCCATATTCTAGGCAAATTTACCATTTAACCCTTTTTAAAATATTTCATATCCCATTATACCCTCCACCACCCCTTTTACTTCTTAC